>OJAZ01000625.1_pt1 | contig 14156 bp, 10 predicted proteins | sample 1589851 | NCBI WGS metagenome assembly OJAZ01 (sample SAMN05416792, study PRJEB24817) | seawater metagenome | isolation source: Sea water | place: Canada:Atlantic | collected 2013-07 | reverse complement strand
TCGCTGTAGGGCACACCGACCGCGCGCAACGCCGCCAATCTGTCGGGCAGGCTTTCAACATCCAGCCCCGCGTCGAGCAGGAAGGCGTAGTGCGGCATCACCGATTCCGGCACCAGCGCGCGTGGATCGACGAGGTGACGCACGTGCCAGTCATCGGAATACTTCTCACCCAGCCGGGCGAGATCCGGCCCGGTGCGCTTTGAGCCCCAAAGCATAGGGTGATCGTATTGCGACTCTGCGGCCAGCGAATAGGGACCGTAGCGCTCGACCTCATCACGCAGGGCGCGGATCATTTGGCTGTGGCAGGCGTAGCAGCCTTCGCGGATATAGATGTCACGTCCCTCTAGCTCTATCGGGGTATACGGTTTTAGATTGGCTATTTTGGTCTTGCCTTGGGCGTCGAAGAGCAGTGGGAATATTTCAACAATGCCGCCAATACTGACTGCAAATAAGGTTAAGCCAATGAGCAAGCCCACTCTGGTTTCTATTTTTTGGTGTAGCATTAGGCAAGACTTCCATTAGTTACATCTCTATCTGCGATAGGAATTGCCTCGGCTGGGGACTCATCACGAGTTTTTCCTTGGGCAGTTTGAGCGACGTTGTAAGCCATAATGATCATGCCGGTAAAGAAAATGGTGCCGCCAATAAAGCGCGCGTAGTAACCGGGGTAGCTGGCTTCTACCGATTCAACAAAGCTGTAGGTCAACGTGCCGTCGATAGATGTCGCGCGCCACATCAAGCCCTGTAGTAAGCCGTTTACCCACATTGAGGCGATATAGATAACAGTGCCCAAAGTGGCTAACCAAAAGTGTAGGTTGATGAGTTTAATGCTGTACATTGCGCCGGCTTTACGCCCAAACAATATGGGTATGAGGTGATACATCGAACCCATGGTGACCATAGCTACCCAACCCAAAGCGCCAGAATGAACATGACCAATGGTCCAGTCGGTATTGTGTGACAGCGCATTAATGGTTTTTATTGCCATCATTGGGCCTTCAAAGGTGGACATGCCGTAGAAGGAAATAGAAACGATAAGGAATTTTATAATCGGATCTGTGCGCAGTTTTTCCCATGCTCCAGCCAAGGTCATGATGCCATTGATCATGCCGCCCCAAGAGGGCGCGAGGAGTACCAGAGACATCACCATGCCAAGGCTCTGAGCCCAGTCGGGTAGCGAGGTATAGTGCAAGTGGTGCGGCCCGGCCCAAACATAAATAGCGATCAAGGCCCAAAAGTGCACAATTGATAGGCGGTAAGAATAAATGGGGCGCTCAGCTTGCTTGGGGACAAAGTAGTACATGATGCCAAGGAAGCCTGCGGTGAGGAAAAAGCCTACAGCGTTATGTCCGTACCACCACTGCATCATTGCATCCATGGAACCGGAATAAATGGAATAGCTTTTGGTGGCCGAGACAGGAATGGCCAAGCTATTGAATATGTGCAAAACCGCCACGCCGATAATTAGTGCGCCGAAAAACCAGTTCGCCACATAAATATGCTCAATCTTGCGTTTAGCAATGGTGCAAAAAAAGACGATGCCGAAAGCCACCCAAACAATGGCGATGAGGATGTCTATGGGCCACTCAAGTTCTGCGTATTCTTTGCTGCTGGTAATGCCTAGAGGCAGGGTGATTGCAGCGGAGACAATAACGGCCTGCCAGCCCCAAAACACAAACCATGCAAGTTTTGGCGTGGCCAGTCGGGTGTTGCATGTTCGCTGTACGATATAGAGGGCGCTGGCCATCAGAGCACAGCCACCAAAGGCAAAAATTACCGCGTTGGTATGGAGTGGCCTTAGGCGGCCATAGCTTAACCATGGCGTATCGAAATTCAGCGCTGGCCAAGCCAGTTGCCCAGCGATTAATAACCCTACTCCCATGCCGACAACGCCCCACACGATGGTGGCAATGGCGAAATACTTAATCACCCGCAGATCGTATTTACTTTCATCAATCACGAATGATCCTTAATTGTGTTTGGGCGCAGGAGAATCCTGCCAAAGTGAGTTTGCAGCAGTGTCAGCAGCGCGCTAATTAACCAACCATCTGGTTCAGGATAACTATGCCAAAAGCGATCAGTGCGCCGCCCAGAATCAATGCGCCAACTGCTGCGCAGAGGGCTTTTATTGGATGTTCTAACCACATATCTGTTTTTCCTAAATGTAGACAGTAGTGTGGATAAGGTGAGCGCTAGAGCACATACGTAGTTACCGAAACAGGGTGCATTAATGTGGCGAAATTTTGCTCGAGGCGGTGTCGGACTTATGGCGGATTAAGAGACTGTGGCGGTACTAGGTAGGGTTCGCCGGGTGCTTATTTGAATGTGGCGTGGGCAATCAGGCAGAAGGGTGTTGGAATTCAATAAGTTGGGGAAATCTGCAAGTTCTTGGGCACGCAGAAACTAAATCAGCGTGCCCAAGGCTACGTACAACGGCACTGCGCCTATGCGGCCCGCTGTTAGTTCGGCGTAAGTGGCTGAAGGCGTTATAACTCACCCTTGATCTGTTGCATGACTACGGAGAAGTCTTTGCCGGTTAAACCTGCGTTATCTAAGTCTTGGTAGATTTCGGTGGCTTGCTGACCCAAAGGGGTGGCGGCGTCTACTGATTGCCCTGCATCTTGGGCGAGCTTTAAGTCTTTCAACATCATGGCTACAGCAAATCCTGCCGTATAGTCATTGTTGGCGGGTGAGGTAGGTACTGGGCCAGGAGCAGGGCAGTAAGAAGTCATTGACCAGCATTGGCCTGATGCCTTGGAGGAAATTTCAAAAAACTTCTCAGCACTTAAGCCGAGTTTTTCCGCCAAGTTAAAAGCCTCTGATGTGGCGATCATTGAAATGCCCAGCAGCATGTTATTGGCAGTTTTTGCCGCTTGGCCGTTACCTGATATCCCCGCGTGAAAAATATTCTGTCCCATATTGCCCAGCAGCCCTTCAATCTGTGCAAAGGCGCTGTCGCTGCCGCCTACCATAAATGTCAGAGTGCCTGCGTTGGCTGCAGCTACGCCGCCAGAAACCGGCGCGTCTACTACGGCATAGCCCAAAGCTGCCGCTTGAGTAGCGATGTCTCGGGCCTCGCTAACGGCAATGGTGGAGCAGTCTATGAGCACTGCTGATTTGAGCGCGTGGCTGGTAATGCCGTCTTGGTCAAAGTACACACTGTGTACGTGTTTGCCAGCGGGTAGCATGGTAATAACGTATTCGGCTTGAGCCACACAATCTGCAATAGATTCAGCGCCAGTAGCGCCACTGTTGATGGCTTGTTCAATGGCTTGGGGGCTCAGATCAAAAGCTTTAACGCTGTGACCTGCTTTGGCCAAATTGGCGCACATGCCACTGCCCATATTGCCCAAACCTATAAATGCTACGTTGCTCATTGTTCTCTCCCTAAGAATCTTTCTATAACCGCTTGCTGTGCCTGCCAGCTAAAACTGCGGATCAAATTTTGCGTTGGATTAGCCGTGAGATAAAGGCCTTCTACCATTCTGCAATACTACCGTCCGCGTGGTTCCAAAGCGGGTTGCGCCATCTGTGACCGATTTTGGCGCGCTCAATCACCACTTCTTCATCAATCTCTATACCCAGGCCTGGTTTTTGCGGAATGTCCACGTAGCCGTCTTTGTAATGAAAAACGCTTGGGTCTACTAAGTAGTCGGTTAAATCATTGCTTTGGTTGTAGTGAATGCCTTGGCTTTGCTCTTGAATAAATGCGTTTTGACACACGGCGTCTACCTGTAGGCAGGCGGCCAGTGCAATGGGTCCTAATGGGCAGTGGGGGGCTAGGCCAATGTCCCAAGCTTCGGCCATGTCAGCTATTTTTTTGCATTCGGTGATGCCGCCAGCATGGGAAAGGTCCGGCTGAATAATGTCTGCGGCGCCTAAGGTGAACACACGCTTGTAGTCGAAGCGCGAGAACAAGCGTTCGCCGGTGGCGATGGGAATATGGGTGTTTTTCCGCAGCTCAGCCATGGCTTCTAAGTGCTCGCTGAGCACGGGTTCTTCAATAAAGAAGGGTGAATAGGGTTCTAGTGCCTTGATCAGTACTCTGGCCATTGGCGCATGCACCCGGCCATGAAAATCTACGGCGATGTCCAATTTGTTACCCACGGCTTCGCGCAGGCTAGCCATGCGTTCCACCGCTTGGTCGACGGTAGCCATGGTGTCGACAATTTGCATTTCTTCGGTGATGTTCATTTTGGTGGCTTTAAATCCGCCGGCTATTGCCGCCTTGGCCGAGGCCACGATGGCGTCTGGCCGGTCGCCGCCTACCCAGGCATAAACGCGGATACGGTCACGTACTTGACCGCCCAATAACTGGTGTACCGGCGCGTCGTGATATTTGCCCTTGATGTCCCACAGGGCTTGGTCTACGCCTGCGATAGCGCTCATTAAAATAGGGCCGCCTCGGTAAAATGCACCCCGATACATGGCCTGCCAGTGCTTTTCTATTTGCAGTGGGTCTTGACCAATGAGGTAGTCAGACAACTCATCTACTGCTGCTGCCACGGTATGTGCGCGGCCTTCAATGACCGGTTCGCCCCAGCCAAAAATGCCTTCATCGGTCTCTATTTTTAAGAACAACCAGCGCGGTGGAACAATGTAGGTGGTGATTTTAGTGATTTTCATAGTGTGTATAACATCGTGTGTCTAGCTCAGGGTGTCTAATTCAGTGTGTTCAAAATGGGGTGTCCAAAGCAGCTCACCCAAGCGCGGCACGGCTGTGTACCACCTAACTTAAATGGGTGAATAGGGGCTTTGCATATCCCGTTGTATTCATCAGCGTAGATCTTACGACATTTATGCGAATCAGGCTCTGGGCTATTACAAGTGCAAAACAGGGATCAGTTCAGGCTGAGTTTTTTGCCCCCAGCGCACCAGTAACCAAAACAGTAAACAGGTACCGAGTAACAGGCCGATAACCCAGCCGGTACTGCTCAAAGGGTGCTGACTATAAGTGCCTATTTGATAGGTGATGACTGCGCAACTGTAGGCTAATGCAAAGGACCAAATCACCGAGAAGCTGGCCCAAAAGCCGCCGGCCTCCTTAAAGATCACACCAATTGTTGCCACACAGGGCATGTAGAGTAAGACGAATAACAAGTATGCGAACGCGCCAATTTGTCCGTCGAATAAATTTTGCATGGCTTGCACGGTTGAGATTTGCACGTTTTGGGAATCAACCTGACTGTCTAAATCTTGCAGGTCGCCCAGATCTAAACCTAGCGGATCGCCCAGCTGATCAGTTAGGTCAAGCAAGTTATCCGGCACGCTGGCAAAGGCGGCTTGAATGAGCTCGGGAATGGTGGCATCAAACTCTCCAGCCCCTGGGGTGTAGAGCGCGTCCAATGTGCCAACCACCACTTCTTTGGCAAAGATACCGGTAAATATGCCCACGGTTGCGGGCCAGTTGTCTGGGCTAATGCCCATGGGAGAGAACACAGGGGTAATAGACTTGCCCACTGCCGAGAGTACGGAGTTCTCTGTGTTTTCATTACCTACACTGCCGTCAGTGCCTATTGAGTTAAGTATGTTTAAGGCAATGACTACCACAACAATGGCTTTACCGGCGCGAAGTACAAAACCTTTAAGGCGCTGCCACGTTTGGATAAGAATATTTTTCAAAATTGGCGCGTGGTACGGCGGCAGTTCCATGACGAATGCGCTTTGGGTTTGCGGCAGTAAATATTTTTTTACTGCTAAGGCGGAAACCACAGCAAGCACAATACCAATGAGATAAAGGGCGAACACAACGTTTTGCCCATTGGAGGGAAAGAACGCGGTAGCAAATAAAGCATAGACCGTTAGCCGCGCACCGCAGCTCATATACGGGGCCATAAGAATGGTGAGGATACGGTCAGACTGGCCGTCCAATGCGCGAGTTGCCATAACCGCAGGCACATTGCAGCCAAAACCCACAATCAACGGCACAAAAGATTTCCCTGCCAACCCCATAGATTTGAGTAAGCGGTCAACAATAAAAGCAATGCGCGCCATGTAGCCGGAGTCTTCTAGCACCGAGAGCACCAGAAACAGCGCCCCAATGACAGGTATAAATGTGCCCACCAATTGCACGCCACCGCCAACGCCGTCAGCTAGAAATACGGTCAGCCATTGGGGTGAACCCATGCCGTTGAGTAATTGCCGAGGTAGTTCTACAAAGAGCGCCGAACCGAGGAGGTCAAAGAAGTCGATGAAGGCCGAGCCTAAGTTGATGGAGATCATAAACATCAAATACATCACCCCCAAGAAAATGGGGAAGGCCAAGATGCGGTGCATAACAATGCTGTCTATCACTTCGGTGTGGCTGCGCGGCTGGGCATTTTGTCGGCTGGCGTTAACTAAAAGCGCGTCGATTTGCCCGTATATGTCTATGTCAGTTTGTTCTATCGCTTCAGCTTGATCGGTAACGGGTGGCTTGGGAGCACTGGAGATGATCTCAGTAATACATGCTTTCAGCGCGTCAACGCCCTGGCCTTTGGCGGCAACCATCCCAATGACAGGGCAGCCTAATTCAGCGGATAGTTTTTCTAGATCCAGCTCAAGGCCGTAGTCTTTTGCAACGTCCAACATGTTCACCACAACAATCATGGGCTGCTGGGTTTTAAGCAGGCCTTGGGTTAAGTACAGGCCTCGTGCAAGGCTGGAGGCATCTAAGAGGTTGATCAGTAAGTCTGCTTCGCAAGCACCAATAAAGTTCTGGGCGATGACCTCGTCCAAGTTGTCGCTGGTGGCATTGAGGCTGTAGGTGCCGGGTAAATCTACAAGCTCTACGGAGTCCTTGGCTGAGTTTTGCAGCGTAAAAGTGCCGACCTTTTTTTCTACCGTCACCCCTGGCCAATTACCCACTCTTTGATGGCGACCGGTGAGGCTATTGAATAGGGTGGTTTTTCCGCAGTTGGGGTTGCCCACTAAGGCAACAGTTAAGGCGACAGCGGTCATGGGATTAATTGCACCAGTAAGGCAGTTGCCTCAGAGGGTCGCAGAGCCAGGCTGAAGTTGCGCAGACGTATCTGCATGGGGTCGCCTAATGGCGCCAGCCGTTCAATAGTGAGCTGAGTGCCAGGCACCAAACCTAAACGCTGCAACTGGGTAATATACGCTGAATGTTCTGCGTATCCGACCACGCGCAATTGGCTGCCCAGCGGGAAATCGCTCAGTGTTTTTGCTGATTCAGGTTGTTTGGAAAAATCAGTTGGTTCAGTTGGAAAAGCGGATAAAGGCATATTGATCAACGCAAAAATTGCAGGGTAACCAGTAAAAATTTGAGTCAGGAGCGTGACAGTATGGCGGCTTTAATGCAAATGATTCTTATTTGTAATTGCGTGGGTAGCTGCTAGCGGGATAATTGCTTGGGCGGACGGTTTTTAGGCATCCATATGAGGAAAGGTTACGACTAAGTAAGGGCGTTTTTTAGAGAAACGCGCTAAAAGAAACGCCCTAAAAGAAGCGCGTCAGATACGTGTCAGAAGCAGTGCCCATGCTCGGACACTGCTCGCTGCTAATAGCCTGATGCTAAAAAGACTCGACTATTATTTCAGGTTCTTATAAACCGCAGATTCAAAGTCTTTCAGCATGGCTACTGCGTGGGTATCGTAAAAAGGTAAAACCTGAGTGCCAATCACAGCGCATAGATCATTTTCACGGTCGATCCAAAAGTAGCTGTTAAATAATCCTGCCCAAGAAGCCGAACCTTTAGGGCGTCCAGATTCTGTTTGTGCTTCGTGGAGCAAAAAACCCAAACCCCATTTCGCCGGTTGGCCAAAGCCCATGTCGAAATCGTTGCTGAATGCTGGCATTTGCGTTGGGCCAGGGGTGACTTCTAAATCACCAATGTGGTTTTCAAACATCATATCCACAGTATAGGGCTGCAAAATAGTAGCGCCATCTAAGGTGCCTTGATTCAACAGCGCGCGCATGAACCTAAGGTAGTCGTTAATGGTGGAGCTTAAACCGCCGCCGCCAGATACAGGTTCGCCAAGGTGTGGCACGACCGTTAGGCCATCCTCAGTTCTAGCGTGGATTGCCGCGCGTCTAGCGGCTTTTTTCTCTGGTACTGCGTAAAAGCTGTCATGCATGCCCAGTGGGGCAAAAATGTGGTCTTGGAAATATGCGTCCAAACTCTTCTCGGTCAGTGTTTCAACAATGACCCCCGCCCAATCAATACCAATACCGTATTCCCAGCGCGCGCCCGGCGTGAAGCCAAGGGGTGCCATCATACCGTTGCCACCTTCAGCAAACAGGCTGTCTATTTGCTCGCTGGCCACGCTCTGTAGTCCATTGGCATTCCATATCTCATAGACATAACCGGATGTATGGGTGAGCAGCTGCCGAGTAGTAGGGCTGGTTTTAGGCGCACTGAGCATTTGCTTGCCGTCTTCATCAAAGCCATCCAAAACTTTAAGGTGCTCTAAATCAGGTAGATAAGCGGTAATGGGTGTGTCTAGGTCAATGAGACCTTGCTCCACCAATTGTAGGGTGGCCACCGTGGTGATGGCCTTGGTCATGGAAGCAATAGCGAAGATCGTATCAGTGGTCATTGCATCAGATGCATCAAGACTGCGAACACCCGCGGCCCCCGTATACAAAGTGCCATCCGCGTTAGCAACACCAGCTACCGCACAAGGAAGGTCGCCGCCGGCGATATGTTGTTCGAGGATTTGATCAATGTTTTGCATGGTTAGGCGTCCTTTTGTTATTGTTTTTGTTGTTTTGCACGGTCAAGTTTGGAGTTAGTGAACTATAGATATTTACAGTTTTTGCATTGGGCAACAATAGTCAGTTTGCGACCAATGCATTCAGGCTGAGGCTTAGCCTAATAGGGGCAGTTTCTTTTTAGCTGTATTTGAAAGCTGTGTCGGGCACCTCGATTGGTTAGGCGACTTGCAAAACTGCCGCTTTACGAACTTTCTTGCGCTGAATATAGGCGAAGACTGAAGGCACCATTGAAAGCGCGATGACTGCTGAACCCACAACGCCACCTGCGATAGCGGTGGCCAGTGGCGGCCAAAACTCGCCACCGTTTACGATTAGGGGCACAAAGCCGCCTATGGTGGTGAGCGTTGTGGAGATAATGTGTCTGGTGGAGTCCACTACAACATTGGCTATGCCTTCGCTGTCGCCTGATTGACTGCGCGGGTCTGCCTTCAGCGCGGACAAAACAATAATCGCGCCGTTGATGGCGAGGCCCATCATGCCTAGGGAGCCGATCAATGCCATATAACCAAATGGGTAGCCGAATATGCGCACGCCCAGTAAGGCAAGGCCGAAACTCAAAATAGCGACGATGCCGATAAGACCCGCGTAGCGGAATGAGTTCAGTGAAAGAATGATGATGCCCGCCATGGCGAGCGTGAAGAAGATAAACACCTGAATAATTCCGCCAATGGACTCCGAGCTGCTTTCTGCTTCGCCGCCCAGTTGTAATCTGTAGCCTTCCGGTGGCGTATAGTTTTGTTCTTCGAGTTTTTCGGTGAAGTCAGCTAGAACACCGCCCGCCAGTGAGAATGGAGTCAGATAGCCGCGCACCGAGCTGATGCGTTCGCCTTGGCGTCGGTCGATTGACGATGAGGTAGGGACTAATTGCCAATCCCCTAACTCGCTAAGGGGTATGCCGTCGCGCCCGTTGGCCAATATAGGCAGTGAACTCAGGTCTGACATTTGGTTGCGAGCACCTGCTTGAAATTTAACCCTCACATCTAGTTCAGTATTGCCTTCTAACACTGTGCCTGCTTTATCGCCCATGAGCGCTGAATTGATCCTCTGCGCTAGGTCCCCGGTGCTTAAGCCTGTGGCCGCTGCGGCGTTTTCTCTTGGAGTGAAGGTGAGTTTGGGTTCTGCGGTAGACAATGATGCGCGGGCGTAGGTGACGTTGCGCACGCTGGCTAATATGGCTCTAAGTTTCAGTGCCTCCTGGCGTAATACTTCTAAGTCTTGACCAATGATGCGTATTTCAATGGGCGAGTCTGTGGGGGGGCCTTGCTCAAAGGGAATGGCTAATACTTCTGCACTGGGGAAAGCCACGGACAACTCGCTTTGGATAGCGCCGAGTATTTCTCCTGTGGCTTCTGCGGAGGTTGTGTTTACCCAGGCGGCAGCAAAGCTGGGTATACGCTCGTTCAGTGAGATGACGTTGTAGAAGACCCGTGGTGCGCCTTTGCCAATGGTCCAAAAAGTATCGGTTACCTCAGAATTGCTGCGCAATATTTCGTCGGCCTTTATGATGGCTTGTTGTGTTTCCCATATGGACGTTTGTGCGGGCAGGGATAACTGAACTTGAAATTGATTACGGTCTACCGCAGGAAAAAATTGTTGGGTCAATGTGTGTGCTAATGAGAAACCAATGAGGGGCATAACGCAGGCGATAGAAATACCGATGATTGGGCGCTTGAGTATTGTGACCAGTGCCGCGTGATATTTTTTTGTCAGTGCCGGACTGGAAAAACCGGTCTGCCACCATCGGTTGCCGGCCTTGACCGGCCAACGGTTTTCTAAGTAACCGGCGATTGCGGGTACCACGGTCATGGCCAAAATAAATGAACTGGCAACGGATAGCGCGACTGTGACCCCTAGCGTGCCGGTGAAATCGCCCACGCCGCCCGGTGCAAGCGCTATGGGCATAAAAGCAAAAACGGTGGTGGCGGTGGATGCACCTAGGGGGACCAGTAAGTGTTTGATGGCGCGACTAATGGCCTCATCAATCTGTGCGCCCCTGCTGCGCCTGAGCTTGTAGTCCTCTACCACCACAATGGCATTATCAATGAGCAGGCCTAACGAAATAATCAAGCCGGTGACCGACATTTGATGCAGCGGAATGTCTAACACCTGCATGCCCACCAGCACCATGCTGGCGGAAAGGGGCAGGGCGATGCCCACCGTTAGCGCGGAGCGAATGCCCATGAGCCAAATAAGCACCAGCAGCACAATAACCAGTGCAAAGATCAGATTGTTAGCCAACGAATTCATGCGCTGGTCGGTATATATATTTTGCGAATAGACCGTTTCTAAGCCAATTGACTCCGGTAGGTTGGCTTGGAATTTTGCAACGAGCGCATTGGCGTTGCGGGTCCAATTCTCAATTTGTAAACCGGCCTGCATTTGGGCGTTAACAAAAATGACTTGCTCGGTGCCATGAAAAGCCAGTGAACGGGGTGGGTCTAATTGGGTTTTGCGCACACTTGCTAGGTCTGAAACGCGAATGGTGCTGCCGTTGCTGTTGGTAACTAGGGGAATGCTGGCGATGCGTTCAACGGAATCTAGGTCAGCGTTAACTTCTACCAGAATGTCGTTGCCGCCTGCGCGCAGTCTGCCTGAGGCAATTTTGGTGTCTGCAGCATTGATGCGCTGAGCAATAAAAGCGGCAGATAGGCCGCTGGCAACCATGCGATTAGGGTCTAGGGAGACAACAATTTCCTCTTCAGCTTCGCCCCATGATTCGGCTTTTTCGGTGCCGGACATATTGGCCAGTTGTAATCTCAAAGACTCTGCAAGGCGCGAGAGTATGCTCATCTCAATGTCTGAACTGTGCCGCCAACTCAGTGCAATAATCATTGTGGAGGCAACGGGTTGGGTAATCATGAGTTCAGATTCCACCGTACCTCTGGGTAACGAGCCTTGCATTGTGCCGAGTTGGTCGCGCACCTCGGACCATACATTTTGCGTATCTTCCGGGCTGACCCGGTCCAGTAGTTCAATAGAGATGACCGATATACCCGACTTGGAGGTAGAGTATAATTTTTTAATTTCTGGGATTTCCCTGAGACTTGTCTCTAGCGGTTCGCTAATTAAGGATTCTATTCTCGCCGCAGATGCGCCGGGTAAAAAGGTGTTCACCTGAGCGTAGCGCTCGGCCATGCTGGGGTCTTCTTGGCGTGCAAGGCCTGCGAAAGCAACGCCGCCTAATACAACAACAAACAGCATAAACAATGCTGTTAAGCGGGGGTTGGTATAAAAACTATCTGCCTGCATTTGCTTGCTCGTTAGCGGTTACATTGGCGCTCTCTTGCGCTTTTAGGGGCAACACACTTTGCCCTGGCACTATGCGTTGCACGCCACTGTTAACCACACGTTCTTTGTCCGAGAGCAGTCCGCGCACATAGGCTCTTGAGGCTTCGTTATGAATCACCTCGACCAAGCGGCGTTCGATTATGTTTTCTGCATTGACTACGTAGACGCCCCACAAACCACGGTCGCTGGCAGTGAGTGCGCTCACCGGCAGCCAGAAGCCGGGCGTCTGTACGCGTTGTTCTAGTAACAATTCAACTACCGCGCCAATGGGGATCATGCTTGCGCCTATTTTAAATACGGCATTGAGGGTTCTGGTGTTGGGGTCTACTTCCGGGGAAATGGCCGTTAGACGAGCGGGTTGTGCTTTGCCACTCCAGCTGAGGGTGTAGGTGTTGCCAATTGTTAGGCTGGCTAAGCTTTCGCTGGGCACGCCAATGTGGGCTTTGATAGGCCCTAGTTCGATCAATTTCACTGCCGGTGTGCCGCCGAGTATTTGTGTGCCTTCGTCCATGTAACGCGACTGTATGATGCCGTCAAAGGGTGCTCTTATAGCCGCTTCAGCTAACGCAATTTTGCTCGCGTTGGCCGCAGCCACCGCGCGTTTTACATTGGCTTGCGCAACCTGATATTGCGCTCGCTTGGTTTGAAAACTGAGTTTGGCCTCGTCATAAATTTGCTTAGAGGTGTTGCCTTGCTCGCGCAATGTGCGAAAACGTTTTTCAGTGTTTGCAGCCAACTGCGCTTCCGCTTTGGCGGCGCTCAGGTTCGCTTGGGCAAGGTCAGTATTGGCTTCGGCTTGTTCTAAGTTCGATGCCAAGGTTTGACTGTCTAGGCGGGCCAGTACTTGGCCTTTTTCAACCACATCGCCAATGTCTACCAGCACCTGAGCAATTTCTCCGCCTCGCTTGAAGCCCAGTTCAGAGCTGCGTGACGGTAGCGTTTTACCGGCATAAACCCGTTCGCTGGCAAAGCCCGCCTGACGCTGAATGTTGATGTAGGACACGGTTAGGTCTGCAAACGCATACACCGGTGATAACAACAGCCACATGCAAAGCATGGCGAGCACTGCGCTTGGCGCGTTGCCTAAAATTAAGCGGGTATGACTCATGTTGTTGTGGAATCCTTTGCTATGTTTATTTTGCCGTTCACGCTTGGAGGCAACTTGCTTGCATGATTATTGAAGTTAGATCTTTGTATTGTGAAAAATGCTCTGTGATTCGCCCTATCTATTTCACTTCACGTATTTTATCTAATCGCCCGCTACTTTAATGTAATCAGTGCTAACATTGATCAATGTTCCCAAAATACCCATTACGAAGCAATGAAAAAATTAGGCGTTGTGTTAAATTTTGGGTGGGGCCTGTGACCGGGTACTAAAAAACGAATTTGGTAAATCTATGAGTTCATCCACGGCTGTGGGTACATCAAGTAAACCCGGCAAGGGCAACTACCATCATGGCGAGTTACGCCAACTGCTGATGGACTCGGCCCTGGTCCACATAGCCGCTCATGGCACGGAAAAACTCAGTTTGCGTGCACTCGCGCGTGAGGCGAATGTTTCGCCTACGGCGCCATTTCGTCATTTTGCCAATAAGCACGCTTTGTTCGCTGCATTAGCTACCCAAGGGTTTCAGCGGCTAGAGGAGCGGGTCAGAGTGGTTGGGCAATCGTCATTGAGGATAGATGAGCGGTTACTGGCGGCAGCCCTGACTTACATAGAATTTGCCGACGAAAACCCCGTGGCCTACCAGTTAATGTTTGGCTCAATTTTAGGCGATTTCTCAGAGTTTGAAGGGCTGGGCGCGGCAGCGTCTGATGCCTATGGTGAGTTAGATAAACTGTTGGTCGAGGTGATAGAGGTTAAACAGCTGCCTTATGACGAACTGGTGCTGGGCGGTTTGATCTGGTCGGCTATTCACGGTTTTGCATCGCTTCGACTCAATGTTTCAGGGCAAGATAGCGGACATAAGAACGCGCCAGAGCTAAGGCCGAGGCAGGCGCTTATTGCCATGAGCGAGGGCTTGGAGGCCAACTTGAAGATAATGATTGATGGGTTGCTAGCGCAGTCCTCTTAAAATAACAGCCATCAGCCATCAGCCATCAGCCATCAGCCATCAGCCTGTCTCTTATACACATCTGACGCTGCCGACGAC
>OJAZ01000624.1_pt1 | contig 14187 bp, 5 predicted proteins | sample 1589851 | NCBI WGS metagenome assembly OJAZ01 (sample SAMN05416792, study PRJEB24817) | seawater metagenome | isolation source: Sea water | place: Canada:Atlantic | collected 2013-07 | reverse complement strand
CCTTAGTCTCGTGGGCTCGGAGATGTGTATAAGAGACAGAGCTTAAAACAGACAAGCTTATTATAAAAGCCAGTGAAATTTGTATTGCAGCAGGTGCTGACTTTATTAAAACATCGACTGGAAAAGTAGCAATTAATGCGACACCAAAAGCAGCTGAATTAATGCTAAACGTCATTAAAAACAAAAACCCTCAGGTGGGATTCAAACCCGCAGGTGGAGTTAAAAATGCTGAAGATGCAGCAATCTATCTTGATTTAGCAGGCAATATTTTAGGTGAAGATTGGGCAACTAAAGATAACTTTCGTTTTGGCGCCAGCAGTTTATTGACTAACCTTCTTAATACATTGGGTGCGAGTGATAAGGTCGCTAATCCAACAAGTTATTAATACTATATTTTAAGTAAATACAGTAATTAAGCAAACAACCATAATTAGGACATTATTGATCAATGGCGCAATTATACTTTTATTATTCAACCATGAATGCCGGTAAATCGACCCATCTATTACAGTCGTCTTATAATTATCAAGAACGCGGCTTAAACACTTTATTGTTTACTGCACAAATAGACGATAGATTTGCCAAAGGCAAAGTTTCATCAAGATTAGGTATTCAAGCTGACGCCCTGCTTTTTGATGACAAAACCGACATATTTAACCAAGTAAAACAGCAAATTAGTGAACGTAAGATTGCCTGTATATTAATAGACGAAGCTCAGTTTTTAACAAAGCTACAGGTTAAAGAGCTAACCGATATTGTTGATGAATTAAAAGTTCCTGTATTGGCTTATGGCATACGAACAGATTTTCTTGGTGAAACCTTTAATGGTAGTGCTGCGCTATTAGCTTGGGCTGATAAATTAGTCGAATTAAAAACTATTTGTCACTGTGGAAAAAAAGCCAATTTTGTTATGCGCTGTGATGAGAATGGCCAAGCGGTTAAAGGTGGGGAACAAATTGAAGTTGGTGGCAATGAGCGATACGAATCACTGTGTCGTAAACACTTCAAAGCACTTGTTTGGAATTCTTCAATTTAATGCGTTTTTAGCACATTAAAAAAAAGGAATGCATTAGCATTCCTTTTAATCTTTCTATATTTATATACACCTGCTTTTACATTAATATTACAAATATATTAACTTGTAGATGTAACTTACCTACCCGCTTTTAATGGCCTTTAATAAGCACTTCAACTCTGCGATTATTATATCGACCAATTTCTGTTTTATTGCTATCAATGGGTTTAAGTTCTCCATGACCCATTATTGTGAAAGCAGATTCAGGTAAATTAGTGGCCTGCATTAAAGCTTCAGCAACGACGCGTGCTCTTGACTCAGACAGAGGCTGATTTAATGTCTGCTTTCCGCGCCAGTCAGTATGCCCTTCTAATGTAATATTAACTTCTTTATAAAGGCGTAATTGAGCTGCTATATCATCAATTTGTAGTTTAAATTTATCTCCAATAACCGTTGAATTATTATCAAACTGAATAATCACTTTTTGTGCGACTGGGCAACCTTGTTCATTCACGACCAGTCCTTTTGATGTGTCTGGACATTTATCTAATTTATTCAGTACACCATCAGCATCTACATCTTGGTTCCTTACTGGAGCAACCACAGGAATGGGTTCAGATATCACCTCAGGCCGAGGAGTTGGCTTAGTCATAGCTGTCGATTTTCTGGCGTTACTGTCACCGAAAAATCGGCTAATACTTAACCCCAAGAAAAACGCGTCTTTATCATAACTGTCGACTTCTAACCTTGTCATCCAGTTATCACTAAAGCGCCATTGAATACCTGCACCAATGACAAATTGGGTACTATTAAGTTGCTCGTGGTATTGCTCAAGATTACTGCTAGAGTCTATCTTCGAAATACCAGCTCTGATAAAAGCGTTCCATTGTGCTTCAACTGGTTTTAGCCAATAACCTGCCTGTAAAGCCACTCCAGAATAATCTACTTTTAAGGTATCTTGAAGATTGGGGTTACGGTTGCTTAATAGCGCTTCACCTAAGTCTGTGTAGCTTAGCTCAGCAAACCAGTGCTCATTAAAAGCATAGCCACCATAAAGTTTGAAGGCGGTATCTTTGTCATCAAACGTTTTCCAACCAGTATTGTTTTCGTTAGGGTCAAGATAAGACATCCCAAGCCCGCCAGAAAGATACCAGCAGCTTTCATCTTCAAGGCCTTGACAGTTGTCTTTAGCTTGGCCAGATACACTTATCGATACTAATAAAGCTAATGCCATAAATTGGCGTTTCCTACTCAGTGCTACCATTAAGAACAATCCTCCTAAAATTAATAACCCACTACTACCCGCACCTTTTAATGTTGACTCCACTTGACGAGGTTCTTGCAGGCTGTCATTAATACCGTCATTGTTGAAGTCTCCATTTTCTTGGCTGTCAGGTACGCCATCACCATCACTATCAATATCTTTATAGTCTGGGATTCCATCACCATCAGTGTCTACATTACCTTCAGTAGCATCGTTTATTCCGTCTCCATCACTATCAATGTCTCTAAAGTTAGGCACTCCATCTCCATCTATATCTAGTAAATCAAGTGAATTGTCATCAATGCCATCACCATTTGCATCTGTTCCAAGGGTAAAGTCTACATCTATAGCATCATCGATACCGTCGTTATCACTATCAACTCCACTTAGTATAATAAGCACCTGCTCTTGACTATCGTTGATGCCATCACCATCAGAATCTAGATCCAGATAATCAGGAATACCGTCATTGTCGGTATCTATGATAGTAAAAACATCATCAATACCATCACCATCGCTATCTATACCACCTGTTACATCTACATCAAATGCATCATCGATACCATCAGCGTCTGAATCCATTCCTGTCGGTAGTGGCCTATTAGTTTCAAATGAATCAGGTAAGCCATCGTTATCACTATCAACATCTAAATAGTCTGGAATACCATCTCCATCACTATCGCCTACACCTTCTACAACATCAGATATACCATCGTTATCATCATCTTTATCAATATGCGATGGTATACCATCCCCATCAGGATCGATTCCTGGGCTGGTACCACGCCCTCCAGGGTTAGCGTCGTAACTGTCATAAATACCATCACCGTCAATATCATCTGTGGGGTCAATCATGCCGTCATTATTTATATCTAAACCAGCTCCTGGTGTGCCCACAATGTCGAAGATGCCATCGTTATCACTATCTAAATCACGATAATCAGAGATACCATCGCCATCTGTATCAATCGGATCTGTGATCAACACACTAGTATCATCAGCAAAACCATCACCATTATCGTCAACAACACCGGCTTCTTGAGTATCAAGTAAGCCATCGTTATCGCTGTCTAGATCATGCATATCAATAATGCCGTCACCATCAGTATCGGTTAAGTTAACGCTATCATCTATACCGTCATTGTTAGCATCCATACCACCAGTAAAGTCGATATCGAATGCATCATCAATTCCATCCATGTCAACATCCTGTCCACTAATATCACTTTCGACACTGTCGCTGATACCATCATTATCACTATCTTGGTCTAAATAATCGGCTAACCCGTCACCATCGGTGTCTGTAAATATAAGCGTTGCATCATCAATGCCATCACCGTCAGCATCAAAACCACCCGTTGCATCTACATCGAACGCATCATCTATACCATCGCCATCAGTATCAACACCGCCAGTAGCATCTACATCATATTGGTCCTCAATACCATCGCCATCAGTATCAACTATGTTTAGTTGCGATTCGACTACATCTGGAACACCGTCATTATCGCTATCTAAATCGATATAATCTGCAATACCATCATTGTCAGTATCAGTTGGTACTATATCGTCATCAATACCATCACCGTTTGCATCTTGGCCACCCGTTTGATCAACATCAAAGCTATCATCAATGCCATCACCATCGGTATCGAGACCGCTATTGCCCGCTTCAAAACCATCAACAATGCCATCGTTATCTGAATCGGTATCAAGATAATTAGGAATTCCATCCATATCATCATCACCTGTACCTTCAACAATATCTGGAATGCCATCGCCATCTTCATCTAGGCTAGTGTCTAAGTAATCAGGCGTACCATCGCCATCACTATCTCCTGATCCTTCAACAGCATCGCTAATACCATCACCATCAGAGTCACCATCTAAATAGTCAGGAATACCATCGCCATCAGTATCACCATTCCCCTCGTCTGCATCGTTGATGCCATCACCATCAGAGTCACCGTCTAAATAGTCAGGAATACCATCACCATCAGAATCACCATTACCTTCTTCAGCATCACTAATACCGTCACCGTCAGAGTCTTGGTCTAGATAATCAGGAATACCATCGCCATCAGCATCACCATTACCTTCATCTGCATCACTAATACCGTCGCCGTCAGAATCTAGGTCTAGATAATCAGGAATACCATCGCCATCACTGTCAACATTACCTTCATCTGCATCACTGATACCATCACCATCGGAATCAAGGTCTAAATAATTAGGCATTCCATCACCATCATTATCGCTATTTCCTTCCAATGTATCACTGATACCATCACCATCAGAATCTAGGTCTAAGTAATCAGGTTTTCCATCACTATCTGAGTCAATCGCTCCTTCTGAAGCATCATTAATACCATCACCATCAGAATCTAGGTCTAGATAGTTAGGGATGCCATCACCATCCATGTCACCATTACCTTCTACAACATCAGGAATACCATCTCCATCAGTGTCTACATCACTGTCTTGGAAGTCTGGTCTGCCGTCTTCATCACTATCAGGTAAAGCAATATTGTCATCGACACCATCGTTATTAGCATCAGTACCACCGGTTTCATCAACATCAAAGGCGTCATCTATACCATCATTATCGCTGTCCATACCCGTAGCGCCAGATTCAACACTGTCATCAATACCGTCACCATCGCTATCGGAGTCAAGATAGTCTGGAATACCATCCATATCAGTATCATTGTTACCTTCTAATGTGTCAGGTAAACCATCATTATCACTATCTGGGTCCAGGTAATCAGGTATACCATCTGAATCAGTATCTACAGGAATAAAATCATCATCTATGCCATCAGAGTTAGTATCGGTGCCGCCAGTTTCATCTACATCAATACTGTCATCAATGCCATCACCGTCAGTGTCATTGCCACTTAGGCCTGCTTCAACGCCATCATTTAAACCATCATTATCACTATCGTTATCTAAATGATCTGCAATACCATCACCGTCTGAGTCTAGTGCGTATGGGCTGGTGTTATCATCCATTCCATCACCATCAAGATCAACACCACCTGTTTGGTTCACATCAAAAGCATCATCAATACCATCACCATCGGTATCAATGCCAGTCGCTCCAGTTTCAATCACATCAGGTAAACCGTCATTATCGCTATCAGGGTCTTGAAAATCTGGAATGCCATCATTATCAGTATCAATAGGCATAACATCATCATCAATACCATCACCATTGGCATCTACTCCGCCCGTTTGGTCAACGTCAAAATAGTCATCAATACCATCACCATCAGTGTCAATACCTAATGCCCCAGACTCAATTGCATCTGAGATACCGTCATTATCACTGTCGAGATCCTGAAAGTCGGGAGAAGTGTCAGCATCATTATTTGGAGGCGTAGCATTGTCATCTATACCATCACCATTTATATCTGAACCGCCAGTAATATCAACGTCAAAAGCATCATCAATACCGTCCATATCAGAATCGACATTTAAAGCTCCTGACTCCCAATAATCAGGTATACCATCGCCATCACTGTCGACATCAATATAATCAGGTGCTAAATCGCCATCGGTATTCGCTGGTGCAACATTATCATCAACACCATCACCATTAGCATCAACGCCACCTGTTTCGTCTACATCAATAGCATCATCAATACCGTCATTGTCGCTATCAATACCAGTAGCCACTGACTCATTAGCATCTGAAATATTATCGCCATCTGAATCAGTATCTAAATAGTCTGGTATACCGTCACCATCACTATCAGTAATACCTGTAGCAGGGTTATTGTCAGCATCTAGATTAGCGTCTTCATTGACTGTCGCTATGCCATCGTTATCGTCATCAGGATCAATTGCATCAATCATCCCATCGGAATCGCTATCGTTAGGGTTATTAACATCACCGACTTCTGTGCCATCAGGAATGCCGTCTTTATCACTATCATTGCTGGTAGGATCAAGCCCTAATGCAATTTCATCTTCATCACTTATGCCATCATTGTCTTGATCATAAATAACTTCAACAGCAGTTGCGTTAGTATCATTTCCAGTAGAATCTTGAGCCGCCGCTAACAACAAACCTATATCAACGTTACCAGCACCATCAGGTGTAACCTCAACCGTATAAGTGTTGCCATCTATTACTGTGAAGTTGGCTAATGTGGCGTTATTAAAGATGATATCGCTTAAGTCAAAGTTCAAAACATCTTCACTAAACTCAAAGGTCAGTACAAAAGAATCATTATTATTGATGGTCACAGGAGCATTTAAAATAGAAACAATAGGCTGGTCTTCATCTTTGTTAGCAGATTCTTGCACTGCATTACCGACATTACCAAATGAATCCGTTTGACTAGCATCAGCAACAATTACGTCTGCGCCATCTGCTATAGCACTAACATCAAACGTTGAACTCCAAGTTCCATCTGGATTACAGGCTACCGATTGGGTACTAGGGGTAGCACCAACAATATTCACCGTCACATTACCGTCACCTATAGTACATGTTCCGTTTACAGGATAACTCGTTCTGTTAACAATACTACCATCTACTAAAGTGTTGATAGCAATAACAGGAAGAGTGCTGTCTTTATCACTTGTTTGGTTTGCTGTACTAGTTGTGTTTCCTGAAGCATCTGTTTGGCTGGCGTTAACTACAATGCTATCTGCACCATCGGCAATGGCACTTACATCGAAAGTCGCCGTCCAAGTACCATCAGGATTACAGACAACACTCTGACTAGCTGGACTCGCACCAGGCAACATTACAGCAACATTACCATCGCCAATACTACAGGTTCCGCTTACAGGGTAAGTAGCAACATTAGCTGCATTTACTTCAACTAAGGGGTCAACCGTAACTACAGGTACAGATGTGTCTTTATCAGCGGTTAATTGTGTAGCGCTATCGGTATTACCAGAATTGTCAGTTTGCATTGCATTTGCAACAACAACATTGTCGCCATCTGCAATGGAGCTTACATTAAAAGTCGCCGTCCATGTACCAGCTGCAGTACAAGTTACCGCTTGAGAACTCGGTGTTGCACCAACAATCGAAACAGTCACATCACCATCATTTATCGTACAAGTTCCGGTTACACCATATGCCGATGAATTGGTTGCATTTGCATCATTTAAAGCGTTAATCACTACATTGGGTGCAACTACATCTTTATCCGCTGTTACTTGTGTCGCACTGCCACTGTTACCCGAGGCATCTGTTTGCATTGCATCAGCAATAATGGCATTGCTGCCATCAGCAATTGCACTGACATCGAAAGTTGCCGTCCATGTGCCACCTGCAGTACAAGTTACCGCTTGATTCGCTGGTGTTGCACCAGCAACAAACACCGTAACATTGCCATCACCAATAGAACAACTGCCCGTTATTGGATATGCACTTGAATTAGATGCGTTGGCATCATTTAATGCATTAATAGCAACTGTAGGTGCTACGATATCTTTATTTGCTTTTACCTGAGTAGCATTACCAGTATTACCCGCAGTATCAGTTTGGCTTGCATCTGCGGAAATAACATCAGTACCATCAGCGATCGCACTGACATCAAATGTTGCGTTCCACGTACCAGTTCCAGAACAGCTTACTGTTTGACTCGCAGGTGTAGCTCCAGCAATTGCAACGGTAACTACGCCATCTCCAGTTGTACATGTGCCCGTTACTGGGTAATTATTTTGATTGGAAATTGCAGCTGGATCTAACGCATCAATAACAACGTTTGGTGCTACAATATCTTTATTTGCAGTGTCATCAACAGCTGATGAGTTACCATTCAAATCATCTTGATCTACAAATACTTCAATAACATCATTTCCAGCTGAAATGGCAGTTACATTAGTCGTGGCAGTCCACATTCCTGCATTACACGCAACTCTTTGGCGCTCTGGCGATGCACCAGGTATATAAACAGTTACATCCGTACCAGCACTCTCACACATACCGGTAACAGAGTAACTAGACTGGTTAGTTGCATTAGCTGCTGGCGGTACATTTAATGTTAATCCTGGACCAGAAGTGTCTTTATCTGCATTTTGTTGAACAGCACTACCTGAAGAGTCATTTGCATCCGCAACAATCACACCTGTCCCATCAGCTATGGAACTTACATCAAACGTTGCTTGCCAAGTATTGTTAGCACATACTGCTGACTGTGAAGGTAAACCAGCAATTGAAACTGTTACCGGAGAGTTAGCATCTAAACAACTGCCATTAACAGCATAGGCAAACTCATTCTTTGAAGTTACCTTTGACAAACTATTTAGCGTTATAGCTGCCGTACTATCTTTATCTGCTGCTTTTTGAGTAGCACTACCTAGATTACTATTTTTATCAGTTTGCGAGGCATTAATAATCACTTGTCCTATGCCATTATCAATACCAGAAACATCAAATGTTGCTGTCCATTTACCTTCTGCGCTACATATAGGTGAGCTAGTTATACCTGAAGGGGTACCATCAGCATCATCTACTACAACAGTCACTACACCATCACCCACGGTACAAGTACCCGAAATTACATAGCTAGTATCATCCGCTGCCGAAACAAAAGTTGGGTCATCTATGGTAACAACTGGCGCTGTTGCATCAGCAGCACCGGAAATTACAAAACTATAATCTTCTACTTCGCCAGAATTAAAGCTACCGCCAAAGTCTCCTGATGTTAACGGTGTATTAGAAATTCGAATTCGCGCAAAGCTATCACCAATTAAAGTACCTGAAGGAATGGCATCCCAGGTGATTACAATATCTTCTTCATAAGTACCCGATGCAATTTCATCTGACGCTTCATTAACAAAGCTTCCCGCATCTGATATCTGGTCAGTAAATTCATCGGCTTCAAACGAGCCATTGCCATCAAAATCTATCCAAGCACCAATGTATGCAGGTTGGCCGTTAAAGGAAGTTACATTGGCTGTTATAGCGTAGGTTGTATCGGTATCGTCTAACTGAGGAAAAGTTACAATACCATCATCAGTGTCGTCTCTTGCTGTACCATTACTGTCATCAAAACCATCACGAAAGCCGTCAATATCACCACTAGGCTGAGTACCTAAATGCACACCTTCAACAATAGTATGGCTTGGGCCAGATGAAGATAATAGTGTTTGATAAGAGTTTGGCGCATCACCTAAATCACCGCCGGGCTCTGCACGTAAGCTTTTTGCTCTAAAAAAAGCCCAAGAATCTAGTGTTGCATCTCCGTCATCAGAAATACCCACAACTACGTCAACAGCCTGATTAGGTGTTACTGATGCTCGACAAGTGACTCTTTTTGTAAAACCATCCATTTCAGTGGCAAAGGTTGCCGTACTTGTTTCGCCAGAGTTACCACCTGGGTCATTGTTTATAAACAAATCAGGGTTGACCGAAGGCCCGGGGTTTCCTACGGCTGGAGTAAATTCGCCCGCTCTGTTTACGGTGTCAATACTAAATTGCAGGTTATCAGGCGTTAGAGCACAGTTTGTAGTACCTACTAAAATTTTAAGTTTGTCGTTAAAACCTGAGTTTACATATTCATTATATTCTTCAGATCCAAAGGCAAAATCTAAAATCAAAGTATCAAAAGTTGGTACGACAGTAAATGTTAGCTTTGCATGATCATATCCTGCGCCTAGATCTGGATCGATGGAAGATGACCCATTAATAGAAACGCTTTGATTGTCTGCAGTATTTGTCCCCGAGGTTGCTACCACAGGCTCGACTGACCCAGTACTAAGAATAACACCACTTGAGAAATCATTAGCGTCAGTTGGATCGAGTAAAAAGCCAAAGTTATCAAACACACCTACCTGTATATTACTTCCTGAATAGACTGGATTAGTGATAGTTAAGCCATCTCCAGTTAGACGATTAATAAGATCTGTAGTAGTAATAGTTGAATCATCTTTTTGAGATACATTTTCACCTTTTGTTCCGGTAGTTGCTGCATGCGTTACTCCAGAGCTTAATGACATTGCTATTAATACCGCAACCAATACCTTTGACTTTAACTTTTCCATATAACCCTACCTAATGATTCACCCTGAAAATTTATGTATATACTTGTAATTTAGGGCTTGTGAAAATAACAAAAAGTTCTCTTTTCAGTAAACTTAAAGAGAGTGATATAACGAATCTATTTGTAAGTAATGACTTTTGATTTAAAATACCAATATCTTCTAATGGGATTAATCATAAAATTCATTTCAAACAGGCGCTTAACGAATGTCGGTGTTAACCAAAATTTCGACAACATCAGCATCATCACAAAATTTAACATCATGGTCTGTACCATTAGTGTCCGTTGAACTTTCCAAAGTAAATAAGTGGATATTACTTCCGACAGGAGTCTAAAATGTTGTTTGAAAGCCACCTGAAAATTCATAAACTATTTTTAATGAGACATAATTCACGGTATCAATAATGGTTGCTAGATCTGCGACAGAAAAGTTAGTAATCATATTTGTATAACCATTATCAACGACATCCCGTTCACTAACTTGGGAAGTTGCGGCGCAGTACTCAATGGCATTTGTAAAAAAGGGAGAGCAAACTAATGCAATACTTAGAAATGTTTTTAACTTACTGGGATTAGATTTTAACTTAGGGAAACCTTTAATAATTGTTTGACTCATGACGACTCCATTTAATCATTAGAAATATTTATTCTACAAACATAAAATTAATACTAGTAAAGGTTTTTAAAATCACAAATTAAATTTTAATTTAATTGTAACCCAGAGATTTATATTGAATTCAGCCAGTTATGTTTAACTTTTTAAGTTGCCTACAATCATTACTACATAAGGAGTAACAACAACTCTAGTGCAATAAATTCACAAGTGCTTTTATTCTAAAAAATTATTTGATAGTGTCAAAAAATAACATTATTGAATGTTTATGAGCGAAGTATTTATAGATGGATCGGTCCATACCATTAAACAACTTGGTATGAATAAATAGATAATTATCAGCGTATACGAAAAGATGAGAACGTGTTGGCTAGAGTTATAGACAGAGAATGTAGAGTTAAAGTACATAAGAGGCTTAAGCACTGGTTAACAGTTCTCTTAATAAAGTAATTAATAAGTCACTTACACCAACATAAAACCAAAAAATGGCAATAATAAAATTAGGTTAGCTTACTGAACTAATCTTGTAAGCTAACCATTCAAGTGCAAAAGGACATTAATACCTACAATACTTAATTCACTTTTATAGATTTTTGCTTGATCGATATGCGATAAAAAGCGAAAAATAATATTACCGCTATTTGAGCAAAAGCCCCCTGCCAAGTAGAACCCACGCCAATCCAAGGTAAATCAACATGTATTGGCAATGCAGAAATACTGATCACAGCGGCCTCTTGTAACGCGCTAATAGCTTTGCCCATTAAGATAAACGCTAATGCGAGTAATAAATAAGTCGTCATAGAGAAGAAACGCGCAATAGGTAACTTAATTGAATATTTTAATATCGCCCAAGCCACCACGGCTAAAATAACAATCCCAGTAATAAAGCCTGAAACCGTAACTGAATATTGCTCTGGCGATGCTTGTGTTAATAGTGATTGATAAAATAAAACAGTTTCAAATACTTCACGATACACAGCAATAAAGGCAAGTAACGTTAATCCCCACAGCGTGCCAGCTCGTAATTGCGTACTGATATGTTTTTGAATATATGCCTGCCATTGTTCGGCATTAGTTTTACTGTGCATCCATATACCTACATATAACAGCATAATCGCTGCAAGTAATGCCGCAACACCTTCCATCATTTCGCGGCTAGCACCACTAATGTCGATAATCGACTGCGCTACAGCCCATGTAGCTACGCCTGCTAATAACGCTAAAACCCAACCAGCATGAACATATTTAAGGGCATCACGTCTATTGGTTCTAATAAGTACGGTCATTAGCGCTATAACAACTAATAACGCTTCAAGCCCTTCTCTTAGCAAAATAACTAAACTCGCAGAAAACAATGCGCCACTTGATAAAGCAGCCCCAGTTAATAATTTCTCGGCTTCATCTAACTGAGTAAATATCTCAGCAGATAATTGCATTAACTGTTTTTCAGCGCCAGCTGAATTAATAACTTGCCTTAAGTTAATAAGATTAACTTCAATTTTTTTTCGTAAAACTTCATCTCTCGCGTCTAAGCTATTTTCAATTAACTCAAAACCATCAAGGTAAGCACTGACCGCAAGCGTATTGGCTTTTGTAAATTCATTATTGCTATAAGCATCAATAGCAGCACTTAATTGACTTTTAGTGATGTCGATTGGGTTTTGTTGTTGATTAAACAACAATGAAGGCGACGCTCTGTATGCATCAATATAATCAGCATCGATATTATTATCAGCATTAATTAATTGCGTAGGATTAAAGTTTATCCAATTTTGCAGATCAATTTCTTGTGCTATTTTAGTTGAAGGTTTAGAGGAATTGAAAGCAAGACCACCGACATAAAATGCTAATGACCAACGTTGCTGCTCTTTTAGCTGAGTAAAAGCTGGCATAGCGGTATCATCTAAGCCATTAGAAATTGCATCAAATAAGCCTAATAAGGATCTATTGACCGCACGTTCTTTATCGGTAAAGTTTGTTGGCTCTGGCGATAAACCTTTTGCTAGTAAACCATCACCTTTACCCATAACACCATGACAACTAACACAGTTCTCTTGAAATAAAGTTTGTGTATCTTTTTCAGGTAATAATCTACTTGGTAGAGGTGACTCGGGTAAAATTGTCAATAATTGACCACGAATTTCGGCACTTATTAGGCGTATTTCACTCACTGACATTTTGTTTTTAATCGCCTGCTCTAATGCCACTGACTGACTGTATATTGCTACTTTATGATCAGAACCAACTTGGCTAGAAACTCGGTCAATAATCATGGCTGAGAACTCAAGCATTTCTTGATATTCTCCGGCATTAACGACCTCTCCATTTTCAACAGCATCGGCATAATCAACACCAATATATTCTGCCAACTGAGCTAGTTGTCGAAGTTGAGCTGTATCATTAGTTTGTGCAGATACCGGTAAAGAAAATAGATTTATCGACAAAAAAACCATAGTTATTATGCTGAGTATTTTTTGCTTAACTTTGTTAGTAGAACGATATGGATAACAAAAGTGGGTAGAGCTTTTATTCATCTGAAATAACCTTAACAACATTGCGTAATGATAACTATTATCAATTGTAAGCTAAATATTCACGAATGTAATTAATTAAATGTTGTTAAAATGTAAAACATCTAATTGAGTGCTTTTGACGAGTTTGAAACAATACGAGGAAAAGATTAAAACAATAACTAGCAACATGAATTGCTATTTAGGTCATGTAAATAGCTGATTATAAGTTTGTTATTATGAGAATTAAATGACTATCACTATGATAATGCTAAGCCTGATTAAAACAATTTTAAGCAGGGTTAACATCTTCAAAGGTTGTCTTGCTGTGTTGTAAGTTATTACATGTAAACGGTTGAATCAGTATGGTAAATATACCGATAGCAATTATTTTACGACAACAGTTCCGCTATACATTTTCATTTGGCAATGAAAAGCATATTCACCTTTATTCATGGAGGGTAATTCTACTACCAAGGATTTATTCAAAGGTAAATCTGCACTAATGTCAAAATCAGGAAAAATCACTGTGGCTGCACATGGACTCGCATCTTTACGGATAAAGTTAATGCGCAAAGCTTTATTCTCAGGCGATGAAATATAAGCAGGCTGATAAACTCCAGCATCAACCACGACGGTTATTTCACTATTATCATTTTCAACACTCACTGCAGTTGATTTAGGTTTATAAAGCCAAAACCACCAAATAATTAAAATGATTAATCCTAAACCCATCAAATTGCTGTCTCTTATACACATCTGACGCTGCCGACGAC
>OJAZ01000617.1_pt1 | contig 14283 bp, 14 predicted proteins | sample 1589851 | NCBI WGS metagenome assembly OJAZ01 (sample SAMN05416792, study PRJEB24817) | seawater metagenome | isolation source: Sea water | place: Canada:Atlantic | collected 2013-07 | reverse complement strand
CGAGATTCGCCTTAGTCTCGTGGGCTCGGAGATGTGTATAAGAGACAGATTGAATCCACATCTGGAAACAACATGACAAAGTTCAAGGCAATATTGAAGTCTTGAAGAAAAAACTAATAACTTTCTTAGTCGCTTCTTCATTCTTCACCAAATTATGAAGAGAAGTGATTATTACAGCCTCATTAGCCGTTAAATCCTCCTCGTATAATTAAAAATTATTCACAACAACAGGAGAAACAACTATGAATATTATTAACAACGCAAACTGGACTAACGACGTAGACTGGGCTAACGAAAAAACAGCTATATACACTAATTCTTCACTAACAATTGCAAATATACCTATCTATAAAGGGGTTATACTTGAGCCTTACGTTGACTTTGCTACGAAAACTGTTGGTAAATCTATTAAAGCGTATCAGCATTATATTTTTGAAAATAACAATTATAAAAATATTAAGAGACTCCCTAAAACTCACCCAGTAATAAAAGGCATAAGAACTCTTAGAACTATTCAGGGGTTTTAAAAGGTATAGACAATGATTTATAGCGAGGGGAAGCCTATTATTTTATATATTGGCTTCCCGGCCTTTATTAATTGTGAGTTTACTAACTCATTTTATCGTAGAAATTAAAAGCAATTAGCAACTCTGAAAATTTACCATCGAGTAAACCTTTTCTGCTTTGCTCCTGTAAACGTGTCTTTATCTCTTCAAGCTGAAAATACCCCTTTGGGATGCTATCATTAAATCGATTAGGGATAGGCTTAATAAAAAACTCACCTGATTTCATCATACTAATTATCGTTTCATGTTTGCTTGAAATTATAATCCCTGCATAATTTTCTTTAATAAACCGTTTTGCTTTTGCTACGCTAACAGGATCATTTTTATCAAAATTATCGACCATGTTAGTATTTCTTGTAAACAGTATGTGTTGTTTGTTCAAAGCTATTTTTGATTCAATAATTTCAATTTTATCAATTATTTTTGATGTTGATATGGCATGAGCTTTGAAACTAATTTCATCATTATCAAGTAACTCATCGATTTCTTTTGTTTGATCATTTAATTTTGAAATGCTTTCTTCTGATGACTTAATTTCTAATTTTATTTTATTGTAATATTCAACTTTGTGTTCATCGGATACCTTTTCGAAAAAGAAAAAATTATTTTTAGTTAAGTCATCAAACCTAATACTTTTTGAATCACAAGAGTGAAAACGTCTACCGCTACATTTCAACATATGGTAAATATATTTTTTGCCATTCTTTCCTAATTTATCATCTGTTTCAAAATAATATTTATTCCCACAATCTGCACAAAATAGACGACCTTGAAATATATTTATGGATCTTCTACCTGCAATTTTTGTTTTTGCATTAATTTTCTTTGTTGATTGAATTACATCCCAGTCATCCTGTGAAATTATGGCAGGATAATAATCTTTTATAATTTCACTTGTTCTTTTAATTCTTAATTCACCAAGTAAGCATCGGTTTGTTAATAAATGAGATATCTTTCCGCTATTCCAAGAGCTTATAAGGTTTTTCGTTCGTTTTCTGGCTATTTGTGGGATTTGTTTTTCATTTAATATTCTTGCGATATGCCCCATAGTCTCGCCTTTGATATACATATCAAGAATCATTTTTACGGTTTGACCTTTATCATTAATGACAAAATCAGTGCTTTCTTTAGTCCCTAGATTATCAATCCATCCAGGTAACATATATGCGAACTGGACTTTTTCTCCTTTATGTATTTGTTCTAACTTCGTCTTAAATACTGCTGAAATACGTTTTCCTTTGTTTGCACTTTCAATGTTTGCTTGTTCCATTAAAAGTAATGAGGAAAGAATAGATACCATATTATTTAGACTTTTCTTGGAGTAAACCTTTTCATCCATCAAAGTAATTATATTTACATTCAACAGTAATATTTTTCTGAAAAGTGAGTATGCTTCATCAATGCTTTGTCTCGATAATCGATCAAACTGCTCTATACAAAGATAAGAGCTACCATCAGTTGGTATTGAGCCATCCTCCACCATTGAGATAAATGCGCCTAAAGCCCCTTTATCGGCATTTTTGCCTTTATAAGCACTAACACCCAAATCTCTCAAGTTTAGAGTATCATTGACCTCATAGTCGTTAGCGGAAGCAAAATCGTTGATACACTCTATTTGTCTTTTATGCGAATTACCGCTTGATTGTTTTTCACTTGAAAAACGAACGTATGGATATATGATTTTTTGCATAATAAGACCAACTTATTTAAGGTTTAATTAGTATATTTGTTTCCCTGTAAACATCAAGTTTATCACTGTAAACCTAGCTCCTGCTGACTTGCCTAAAGAGGGAGGTCGCTTTGATCTGCCAATTGCCATTGGTATTCTTGCCGCCGCTGCCCAATTACCAGATACCGACTTAAATCAATATGAATTTGCTGGCGAGTTAGCCTTGTCGGGGGAGTTAAGATCCATTATTGGAGAAATTCCAATGGCAATGGCCTGTAAAGAAAGTGGCCGCACATTAGTGATACCCAGTGAAAACGCAGAACAAGCAAGTTGGGTTCAACAGGTAAAAATATTAAGCCTGTCACATTTAAGCCAGCTATTTCCTCATTTTTTGAAACAACAGAGCTTACCGCTCGTAGCGACAAGAACTTTGCAGGAATATGAAACGAAAAGCGAATATGACATTGCTGATGTTGTAGGGCAGCCGCTAGCCAAGCGTGCATTAGAGCTTGCGGCAAGTGGCCGACATAATTTACTTTTTATTGGTCCGCCAGGTACAGGTAAAACCATGCTGGCGAGTCGGTTACCGGGAATTTTACCGCCGATGACTGAGCAAGAAGCGTTATCGAGTGCGGCAATTCAATCTATTTGTCATAAAAACATTAGTCCTGAGTCATGGCTAACACGCCCTTTTCGTGCTCCGCATCATACGGCCTCGTCAGCGGCGCTAGTGGGTGGCGGTAGTCATCCTCAACCGGGTGAAATTTCACTGGCGCATAACGGTGTGCTTTTTCTTGATGAGTTACCAGAGTTTGAACGCAAAGTCCTCGATGTATTACGCGAACCATTAGAATCGGGAGAAGTGACTATTTCGCGGGCGCTGGTTAAACAAACTTTTCCGGCACAATTTCAGCTAGTGGCTGCAATGAATCCTAGTCCAACTGGATTTTATAATGATAAACGCAGTACACCTGAGCAAGTATTACGTTATCTTAATCGGCTTTCAGGACCATTTTTAGATCGTATTGACATTCAGATTGAAGTAACCCGATTACCGCGCGGTATGTGGGCTAACGATAATGGCAAAGGTGAGTCGAGTCGCACCATTCAAAAAAGAGTCAGTATTTGTCATCAAAAACAGATATCGCGCCAAGGCAAAGCCAATGCGCAGCTCAGCAGTGCCGAAGTGAGAAGCTTCTGCCATTTAAACGCTGATGACAGTGAGTTTCTAGAGCTTGCCATCGAAAAGCTTAATTTATCAACCAGAGCACATCATAAAATACTTAAAATCGCGCGCACATTGGCTGACATGGAGTCGTTAGAGCACATAGAGCGAAAACATTTAATTGAAGCCCTGTCGTATCGGGCGATGGATAGAATATTGCGTCACTTAACAGACGCAATATGACCAGGGCTGTATTGTACTTTACTGACTACTGACTACTGATCAGACTGATATGAATGAATTGCTTCAAAAAATGCCTGAATCAAAGGCTTATCTCTACTTTGATTCAAACAGCATACACCAAGATCGAACGGTTCAATTTCACCCACACCCTCTAGAAACTGAACTCGGTCTTTAACAGGGCTATTTTCAACCACCACGCGCGGCACAATACCAACTCCGCAACCTAAAGCTACCATGCTAACCAGTGCCTCATGTCCTGAAACCGTCGCGTAGATATTAGCTTTACCCTGTTGTTTTTTGCGAAACCAATATTCAAAACGTTTTCGTGCGGGACCGTGTTCAGGCAAAATAATGGGTATTTCAGACCAAATAAAGTCTTGCTGAATTTGTTGCTGAACTTGGCATACCATCGTAGGTGCGATCACTGAAACGGGTATTTTTGCCAAATGATGAAAGCTAAAAATTCTAGATAACTGTTCAGGTTTAGCTGCAATGGCAAGATCTACGGCTTGCTTTTCCACTTGCACTAGTCCGTCTGCTGCGTCACCCGTCGTTAACATAATTTCAACCATTGGATGCTGCTGGCGAAAACGTTCTAGCAGCGGTGGTAAATGACTATACGCTGCAGTAACAGAACAATAAATATGCAGTTTTCCTTGCAGTTCCGCGTGCTTCTGGTTTAGCGAAAGCTGCAATAACTGCCATTGCTCAAGTTGTTGCTCAGCAAATTGGTAAAACTGTTTTCCTGCTTCACTTAACACTACGGTACGATTATCGCGATGCAGTAATGGGTTGCCTAATTCAATTTCCAGTCGTTGAATTACTCGACTTAACGTCGAAGGGCTAACATGATGAAGTTCTGCGGTTTTACCAAAATGCAATGACTTGGCTAAATCGACAAACATCCGCAATGATTTTAATTCCACATTCTTTCCTAAATAGTTAGATTCAATCAAACTGTATTGCAAATTATGCAACACTGCAATGCAAATATATCATTTTAAGCAACGTTAAGTTTTCGCTATGATAGCGTCAAGGTCAACAAACTGACCACCTAACTAATTTCTTGGTCAACCACCAAGCACAGGAGAACAATATGTCTAACTATTTTAATACACTAAGTTTACGCGAAAAATTGGCGCAATTGGGTAAATGTCGCTTCATGCAACGTGAAGAGTTTAGTGACGGTTGTAATTTTATTAAAGGTTGGAATATCGTTATTGTTGGTTGTGGCGCTCAAGGCCTTAACCAAGGTTTAAACATGCGTGATTCTGGTTTAAACATCTCTTATGCCCTTCGTGATGCCGCTATCGCTGAAAAACGTCAATCGTATCAGTGGGCGACAGAAAATGGTTTTACTGTTGGCAACTATCAAGAATTAATTCCACAAGCAGATTTAGTTTTAAACTTAACACCTGATAAGCAACATACTTCTGCGGTTAACGCGGTAATGCCATTAATGAAAGAAGGCTCTTCTTTAGCCTACTCACATGGTTTCAACATTGTTGAAGAAGGTATGCAAATTCGTCCTGATATCACAGTGGTTATGGTTGCACCAAAGTGTCCAGGTACTGAAGTACGTGAAGAATACAAACGTGGCTTTGGCGTTCCAACACTTATCGCCGTTCACCCTGAAAATGATCCACAAGGCAATGGTTGGGCTATCGCTAAAGCATACGCTTCTGCAACAGGTGGCGATCGCGCTGGTGTATTAGCGTCTTCATTCATCGCTGAAGTTAAGTCTGACTTAATGGGCGAGCAGACAATTCTTTGTGGTATGTTGCAAACTGCTGCGATTTTAGGCCACAAGCAATTACTTGCTCAAGGTGTTGATGCTGGCTATGCACGTAAATTATTACAATACGGCATCGAAGGTGTTACTGAAGGTTTAAAATACGGTGGCATCACCAACATGATGGACCGTTTATCAAACCCAGCTAAAATTAAAGCGTTTGATATGTCTCTTGAATTAAAAGAGATTTTACGTCCTTTATTTCAAAAGCACATGGATGACATCATCGAAGGTCGTTTCTCAGCTGGCATGATGGCTGATTGGAATAACGACGATGCTAACTTATTAAAATGGCGTGAAGAAACGGCTGAAACGTCTTTTGAAAAAGCACCTACCTGTGACACTGAAATTTCGGAGCAAGAATATTACGATAAAGGAATTTTTGTTGTTGCTATGGTTAAAGCTGGTGTTGAATTAGCCTTTGATGCAATGGTTGACTCTGGCATTATCAATGCTTCAGCTTATTATGAGTCGCTTCACGAAACGCCATTAATTGCTAACACCATTGCACGTAATATGCTTTACGAAATGAACGTGGTTATTTCAGACACAGCAGAGTACGGTAACTACTTATTCTCACATGCGGCAGTTCCATTATTAGAAGAATTTGCTAGCAAGTTAACTTTAGAAGAATTAGGCGAAGGCTTAAAGTCGACTTCAAACGGTGTTGATAACGCACGTTTAATCGAAGTAAACGAAGCAATTCGCAGCCATGGTGTTGAGTCAATTGGTAAAGAACTACGTGGCTACATGACAGATATGAAGCGCATTGTTGAAGCAAATGCTTAATAGCTAAAAACTAGACAGATTATGAGAAAGCGGTGTTAGCGCATTTAGCTAGCACCGCTTTTTTTATATCTCACTTTTTATCGCGCAAAAATTAATTAAGTAAAAAAGGAAAACTCATGACAGAATTTAATAACGTTACTATCTCAACCGTAGCAAGTGTTTATTTCGATGGTCAAGTTACCAGCAGAAAAGTGACTTTTGCAGATGGTACTTTCAAAACCTTAGGTATTATGATGCCGGGCGAATATACCTTTAAAACAGCTGAAAAAGAATTGATGGAATTTCAGCAAGGTGTTGTTAGCGTGTTATTACCCGGTAGTGATATTTGGCAAACCATAACAGCCAACCAATCTTTTTATGTTCCAGCCAACGCTTCTTTTGATATTAAAGTAAGTGAATTAGCTGATTACTGCTGTACTTATATCGCTGATAAATAGTTAGAAATTACTAGTACGTTAAAATAATAAGTTACTTTTCAAGTAGACTTATTTTCATAGGCGCTATATATAATATATAGCGCCTATGAAGTTTTTAAAAGTTAACTGTATAACAACTAAAACATAGCTTCATGTCTGCATAACCTCACACATAGAACACCCACGATCGTTCAACGAATCTTATTTCTTAGTTCTCCTTTATATAAAACTAATACCTCAAATTCATAAAAATTACAGATTAATACATTAATTTGTGACTTTTTATCTCAACCTCTCGTCTATAGCTACAAACGTCATAATTGCCTTTCTTGAAAGGGTATTTTAATCAGTTATGTATTAGCTATATAAAGGACACCAAAATGAAAAAAACACTAATTGCCAGCGCACTGACTCTAGTATTAATAACAGGTTGTGCTTCTAACGTTACATTATCTGAAAATGAGATGATGAAAAAATTTCCAACCTTGAATCAAGCCGAGCAGCTTTTAGAAAAAGCGGATCAGGAAAATTTAGCATTTTATGCGCCAGAACAAATTAAGGCTGCACAACGTGCTTTTGACGATGCATTGAAGCAAGCTAAATCAGATAAAGATTCAACTGATATTACCGCGAAAGAAACCGTTGATAGAGTTAATGCTGCAATAGCACAATCAAACAAAGCAAAATACACTTTTGAAGAAGCGTTTAATGCTCGCCAAAAAGCACTGAGTGCTAATGCCGATAAGCTTGTACCTGAGCGCTTTAACGACGCTGAGAAACAGTTTAAGAAAATGCTTGCTTGGTTTGAGCTCGGTGAAGATGAACGAGCTAAACGTGATATCAATGAGTTAAAAAATCAATACCTTGCTATTGAGCTTACGGCATTGAAAGCCAACATGTTAAGTGTTGCTAAAAATACGATCAATACAGCAGCAAAACAGGATTTAGATGATGTTTCGCCTATTTTATTTGCTCAAGCACAAGATGAATATCAGCTAGCATTAAATACGTTAGAAGCTGATAGATCGAATACCCAAAAAGCAAACGTGCATTCAAATCGTGCTATTTGGTTAATTCAGCGCGCTCAGGGTATTGCTGATATGAATAAGTATTTTAAAGACGCTAATTTTACTGAAGAGCAAAAGCTTATTTGGTATCAAGAGCAGCTTGAGTATGCGTTATCGCCAATTACCACCAATTTACCTTTTAACGAGTTAAACAAAGAAGTTGTCGCTTTTGCTCATAAAACGTTAACGCAAACGAGTCAACGCACTGATAACCTCAGTAGCGAATTAATATCTTTAGAAGCGCGCGAATCTCGCTTAGCTCGAGATAAAGATGAGGCTATTTTGTCTGCGAAAATGGCGCTTGAAAATGAGCAAAAAGAAAAACGTGAAGACAATGCAAGATTTGCTGGCGTACAGTCACTATTTAATGAGGAAGAAGCGGCTGTTTACAGACAGTTAGATAATGTATTAATTCGTGCTCAAGGCTTTTCTTTTAAACCAGGTAGTAGCGAAATTGAATCATCTAACTTTACTTTATTAAATAAAATTAATGATGCAATAAGCCGCTTTCCTAATTCTAAAATTTTGGTGTCAGGTCACACTGACTCAACCGGTAGTGCAGAGCTCAATCTTGCGCTTTCTAAAAACAGAGCAAAAACTGTGGCTGATTTTATGAGCCAAGTGGGAAACATTGATGTTAATCGCATACAGTCAAATGGCTTTGGTAAAGAGAAACCTGTTGCCTCTAATGAAACTGTTGAAGGCCGTGCGCAAAATAGACGTGTAGAGATTTTAATTATTAACTAGTAAGCGATTGAGATGCTGTGCTCATTAACAGCATCTCTTTTTATTTCTGGAGAGCAAAAATGAGTTTTGACGAAGACAAATTGAGAACAATGTGGCAAGAGAATACGCCTCAATCTGACGAAGATAAAGCATTGAGAAAAGTGTTATCAACATCGTCAAATATAACCGCGGTTAAAGATGTATCTGGACTTTTTGTTGGTTGGGTTTGGGTGTTGTTTCTTGGCTTTGGGGCTTCTATGTACTCTGCAAAACGAAAACTTGAACTGCACAATCAACAAAAACAAATATTATTAAATCAAAAATCATCGAAAAATAATAATAACACCGGAGAATTATAATGGATTTAGATGTGTGGACACAATCATTCAGTAATGCACTGTCTGGCTTTTGGACTGAAATAGCGAGCTTTTTACCTAACCTTATTGCCACCATAATTGTTATCTATATTGGTTTATTTATATCTAAAATAATTACAAAGTGGGTGGCTAAAATTTTAGAAAAGCTTGGTTTTGATAAACTATGTCAAAAACTGAGTGTCGACAAAGCAATTAAAACTTTGGGTTTAAAGTTAACCCCATCTGAAATGATTGGCAGACTACTGCATGTGTTTTTTGTGCTAATTATACTTGTGGCTGGCGCAGATACTCTAGGTTTAGATAGATTCTCAGCAATTCTTGATGAATTTGTACTCTACTTACCTAAGCTTTTAGGTGCTGTGGTTATTACACTTATAGGTTTATTTATTGCGAACTTAGTGAAAACACAAGTGGAAAGTTCGCTTGATAGTTTAGGCGTTGAATATGGTGCAGCAGCAGGACGTGTTCTGCAATTATTGGTGCTATTTATTACTTTTTCACTAGTTACAGGTCAACTTGAATTAGAAATGGCATTGCTAAATACCATTTTCACTGTCCTTATTGCTAGCTTAGGTATCGCACTCGCTTTAGCTTTAGGCTTAGGTACTAAAACTATCGCCAACAGTATTGTTTCTGGTATTTATGCAAGAGAGCAGTTATCGCCAGGTGATGAAGTTGAATTTGATGGTTTTGTCGGTAATGTTGTCTCAGTATCAACGGTCAATACGTTAATTGAAAATAAAGCGGGTAAGCGTTTAAGTATTCCAAATCAAGATCTGCTAACAGAAAAGTATCTTACTACAAAAATGAGTGAGTTAGCTAAGCCGAGTAAAGCGGCTAAAGCCAGTAAAACAGCTAAGATAAGTAAAACAACCAAAGAAAAGTGAGAACATAATGACCATATCAGAGGGCGAGAATAATCGTGTCTCTGATCGCTTGTCTCAAGAAGATGATGCTGAGCTTGTGCGGATTGCACGACTGCAACTTCCTTATGTGACAACGGCCTACGAAGTGCTTTTTCATCGGTATCATAAAAAACTCATACAAGTTTGTTATCGATATTTAGGCTCAACACAAGAAGCAGAAGAGGCGGTAAATGACACTATGCTAAATGTGTTTAACAGCCTCGCTAAATTTGAAGACCGTGCCAGTTTTAAAACATGGATTTATCGAATTGCACACAACCAAGCTTTAACTCGGCTTAGGAAGAAGCAACTTGATTTAGTTGACCTTGATGAAGCTGAGCATGTAGCAGTTGATGACACACAAAATAGCTTAACAGCCGGTGAAGAAGGTATTGATCACCTGTTAGCGCAATTGAGTCTAGAAGAACGCTCAATTGTTGTGTTTCGTATTGCAGGTGATCTTGATTTTGGCGATATAGCTTTGGTAGTTGAGGAGAAATTAAGCACCGTCAAAATGCGCTATAAACGTGCATTAGAAAAAATGGCTGTCAGTGCTCGTTCTGAGGATCAAGACAAGTAAATCACACAAAGTATTTTCAAGTGTTAAGTGCTTACATCAAGGTTATTTTGCATTTTTTACTGTAAAATTTAGCGTTGTAATCTTTTAAATAAAAAAAATTACAACGCTAATCAAATGATATAATACTCAATGTTAAATCAACCTTAGGGCTCGGCATGCAAAGTAAGATCAAATTGAAAATCCCCGTTTTATTTTTATGTGCACTTTTTATTTTTGTGCTCTTAGGCAGTATTATTTCGGGTGACCATTCAGCGCTATTACCTAAAGCTCAAGCAAAGGTTAACGCAAGCATGAAAAGCTTGCCGGATTTTTCTAAAATTAAGGATGTAAAAGAAAAAAAGGAAGCTTTTTTTGCAACCTTATATCCTATTATTCAAGCCGAAAACAATCACGTATTACAGTTAAGAAAACTCATTAATATGCTCAAAAGTGTTCCTGTAGCAAAACTAAATGCTAAACAGCAAGCTTGGTTACTTAACATTTCAAAAAACTATAAATTAGAAAATGAGTACATTGATAACGACACCTTCGAAGAGCTGCTTAAGAGAGTTGACTACGTTCCACCATCATTAGCCTTAACTCAAGCAGCTATAGAGTCTGGTTGGGGAACGTCACGGTTTGCAAAACAAGGTAATAATTTATTTGGTCAATGGTGCTTTTCGCAAGGGTGCGGCATGGTGCCTTCGTTAAGAGAATCAGGTAAAGGGCATGAAGTTGCCAAATTTGATTCTATTAACATGGCTGTTCGTAGTTATATTTTAAATTTAAACACCCATGAGTCTTATAAAGCATTAAGGGAAAATCGCGCACTTTTACGTAAAAAAGAAGCGTCGTTTACAGGGGCTACCTTAGCAGAAACGTTGACTGAATATTCTGAAGAAGGTCATCACTATGTCTCAAAACTCACTGAATTTATTCAACAAAATAAACTTCAACGATTCACTACCGCATTTGAAAATACCTTTGATGATATTACAGACTAATCTAGTTTACATTTAAGCAGTGTGGAATTAGTGTAAGTTTTTTAATTTAGATGTGACTTTTGTTTGTTTCACTGCATCTAAAGAGAGTAATAATACCTCAAAACCTTTTAGCCATACTTTGCTCTAAAAGGTACATTTAAAAACTAATATTAGGAGTCAGTAATGAGTAAGTTACATAGATATTTTATTTTAATATTATCAATTCTCTGCTTGGTTATTGTGTTACAGAATATGGCGACCGTGAGTATTTCATTCCTGTTTTGGGATTTTGCCATGCCGCGAGCTATTTTAATTGCTTTGATGTTAGTAATAGGGCTACTTATTGGTCTTATTTTAAAGAGTAATCGCGAGTAAATTTTAAATAGGGTAGTAGTAATGACTAGAAAAATATTCGTACTAATTTTTGCCGGTATAGTCTTTAGCCAGCAAGCCTTTGCTTTAGGTTTAACGATGTCAGAGCGTCAACTTAATAGTATTTTGAGCTTAAGGTTCCCAATAATTGAAACATACATGGAATATAGGCTAGAAGCTTCAAAGCCTTATTTAGCGCTTTATGCCGCCACTCAATCAGTTGCTATTACCGCGCGTATAAATGTTATTAATAATGGCCATAAACTTACTGCTGATGCGACATTTAAGGGGCAAATTGTTTTTGATAAAGCAACAAACGCTTTGAAAGTGAGTAATCCATTAATTACCCAATTTGAAGTGATAGATAATACCTTTCCAAAATCTGAGAAATCTATTAATACAATCAAAAATACGATTGGACAACATTTACCTATCTCAGTATTGATTGATTTTGATCACATTAGTAATGATTTATTTCAATTTACACCCTCCAGCTTATCGATAGTAGAAGATGGTTTAAGAGTGGAATTTTAGTTAAGAGTTTTAATGCGGTTATTTGTTTAACGATAAACCCATAATCGCATTAACTCAGCTATTATAACATCACCATATCGTCACGATGCATAACCACTTTACTTGGACAACAGCCAAGTAAAGCTGAAATTTCATCACTTTTACAGCCCTTAATTCGTTTAAGATCACGGGTGTTATATTGGCTAATACCTTTGGCAATATGTTCACTGTTTTTAGCGTCATAAATATCAATACAATCGCCTACTTTAAAATCTCCGGATACATCAGTGACTCCTGAGGGAAGTAAAGAAGCACCTTTATTTTTTAAGGCACTCACGGCGCCAATATCTAATAACACGCGACCATTGCTTTTTAAGGTATGTTTTAGCCAATGTTTGCGTGCTCGAGTTGCACTTTCTTTAGCAACAAAGTGAGTTCCTGGATTTTCGCCTTGCAAAATCTTCTCAAAAACTTCACCACGACTACCATTTAAAATATAGGTTTCGATACCATTTTCTACTGCTTTTTCTGCTGCTTGAATTTTTGTTTTCATACCACCAGTCGCAATATGATTATTCGTAGCCCCTGCCATGGCATAAACAGATTCATCTATTTTGTCTATTACTGGTATTAAATTAGCTTGTGGATTTTTACGTGGGTCTTCTTCAAAAACACCGTCTACATCACTTAAAATGAATAAGCTATCGGCTTCGCTGACTACCGCAACTAATGCTGCTAAATTATCATTGTCACCTACTTTTAATTCTTCAGTTGCTACCGTATCATTTTCGTTAACAATAGGAATAACGCCATTTTCTAGTAATATTCTTAAGGTATTTTTAATACTAATGTAACGTTGGCGGTCTTTTAAATCGCCATGGGTGATTAGCAGTTGGCTGCAAGGCACATCAAAAAATCGTTGCCAATTAGCCATCATTTTCATTTGCCCAACCGACGCCATTGCTTGTTTTGTTGGAATTGAAGGGTTGGATGATCCGTGAGCAATTAAGCCCCTACCAGCAGCAACACTACCAGAAGAGACCAAAATAACTTCCTTGCCTGCTTGTTGGCATTGAGTAATAAAACGCGCAATGGCTAGTATATACTTACCGCTGCAGCCTTGAGCATCAGGTGAAACTAATGCACTGCCAACTTTTATTACCACACGATTAAAATTCATGACAACCCCTCTATTTTCTATTAGTTAAGATTGCCTCGAAACACAGGTGTTTTGCAATAAAATTTTGCAATTACATTAGACTTGTTTACTATTTTCTAATGGTTTATGGAATTAGTGCACTTAAGCTAATATTTAACTATGTTAATAATGTATTTTAATCAAATTATACGCAGGGCAATAAATTTATGGTGCGTTTTTATCCATATTACTTTTGCCTTGCAGTAACTTATATCGTTGAATTCTCAATTTATACTGCTACGTAAAATGCATCATAAATTATGCTTTCATGACTTTCGTTGCAGTTTATCGCTGCACTTCAAATAAATGCTTTTAGTTCTAACCATTATTAGCTTGGTAATTTTTTAACGATTTTTACTGAAAATATGTGCGAAACCCATTAATATTATAACCAGTAATTTAGTTCCTAAATTTTTGGTTATTTATATGCTACATTTTTTACCTGGCCCTATTATTGGCTGCTTTTCAGTTATTTTGTATATTGTTAATACTATACTTTGGCTAGTGCCAATACTGATATTTTCATTATTAAAAGCCATTGGCCCTATTCCTTTATGGCAAAAATTCTTTAGCTATTTACTCGACCAAATGGCCAGCAACTGGGTGCTTTTTAATACTTTTATTCAAAAGTTATTCACCAAAACAAAAATTAATGCGTCAGGTCTTGAAAAACTTAAGATGAAAGATTGGTATTTGGTGATTAGTAATCATCAAAGCTGGACCGATATTTTAGTTCTTCAACGCGTTTTTCACGGTAAAATTCCATTCTTGAAATTCTTTCTCAAAAGAGAATTAATATATGTGCCTTTACTTGGCTTGGCTTGGTGGGCGCTCGACTTTCCTTTCATGAAGCGTTATAGCCAACACTTTTTAAAGAAAAACCCACATTTAAAAGGCTGTCTCTTATACACATCTGACGCTGCCGACGACTCCTTACGTGTAG
>OJAZ01000616.1_pt1 | contig 14287 bp, 8 predicted proteins | sample 1589851 | NCBI WGS metagenome assembly OJAZ01 (sample SAMN05416792, study PRJEB24817) | seawater metagenome | isolation source: Sea water | place: Canada:Atlantic | collected 2013-07 | reverse complement strand
TCAGTTTTTCGGGTTGTTAAACTGTTTTGTGGTCGTAGAAACCAAACTGGCGCATCACTTTTCGCCATTACTTCAGGCATAACCTCAACTAAAGCGCCGTTATTTAACTCATCTTTAATCGCAATTTTTGATTTTATCGTAATACCGTGTCCTGCAATGGCTGCTTGGGTCATATTGTCAGAGTTTGAAATAGTAAAACGTGTTGGCGCATTAAAACTTTGTATTTTACCTTGCTCATCAAATAATTTTAATTGCCTTTGCCACGGTAAGCATACCCAATTATGCTGACTTAATTGCGTTAAATTATTTGGCATACCGTATTTTTCTATATAGCTTGGCGCTGCACACAGTATGCGAGTGTTATTAACTAACTTGCGCGAGAGCAAGCCTGAATCATTTAATTGTCCAACTCTTATCGCCACGTCTTGAGCGTCATCGACAACATTTACAAAGTGATCTGTGATTAAAAAATCAAGTTTAAGCTCAGGATAAGTATCTTCAAACTGAGTCAGTGTTGGCATAACGTATTTGGAAAACACCCAAGGTGGCATTGTGACCCTCAATAAGCCACTAACACTTGAGCTTCGCGCACCAATACTATGCTCAGCATCACGCAAGGCCTCAATAATAGCACCAACACGTTTGTAAAAAATTTCACCCGCTGGCGATAAGCGCACTCTGCGACTATCTCTAAATACTAGAACGGTTGATAGCTCGCGTTCTAATTTACTTAATCGATGACTAACTGTCGCCGGCGATAAACGCTGTTCTCGTGCTGCTGCCAAAACACCTTTATTTTCTACTACAGCAATAAAGGTTTCTAAATCGCTTATGTTGTACATATTAACGCCATGATGTGCTTTTTAGTGTTTAATATTTTCGAATGAAGCTTTCAGTTTTGCAATGTTTATTTAAATAACTAAAACACTATAATAGTGAAAAAGTTATATCACACAGGTCTATCATGAATTTAAAAGCACAAATCGACGCCTATAACGTGCAAAAAGAGGCTAACTTACCTGCAGAAGTTTTAGCGTTAATGAATACCACCAATGAAGAACTTATCGCTCAACATATTAGAGATAATGCGTTACAGGTTGGTCAAAAAGTTAAAAACTTTAGCTTATTGAATCATCGTGGCGAAAGTACAGAATTAGCGACACTATTAACACAAGGTCCTGTCATAGTGAGCTTTTATCGAGGAGCTTGGTGCCCATATTGTAATTTAGAGCTAAAAGCATTGAATGATTATTTACCGCAATTTAAAGCAAAAAATGCTCAGTTAATCGCTATTTCACCGCAACTGCCGGATGAAACATTATCAACCGCTCAAAAAAATGCCCTTGAATTTGATGTGTTGTCAGATGTTAGCAATACCGTCGCTAGCCAATTTGGCCTTTTATTTACATTAGATGAGCGTATTCAAAAGCTATACACCGGTTTTGGTATTGATTTTGAACATTACTATGGCGATAAAAGCTTTAAATTACCGTTACCGGCAACCTATGTTATTAATCAAAACGGTATCATTACTTACGCATTTATCAGCGAAGATTACACTTTACGTGCAGAACCCGAACATGTCCTAGCGGCTTTACAACTGGAAAATATTTAATGTTATTTTTACAATCAATTAAAACACTTACGCTTTCAATATTATTAGGCGCAAGCCTTTTATCAGGAGTCACTATGGCTAATGAAATACAAAACAAACCTAAAGTACTTATTTTTGATGTTAACGAAACATTACTTGATTTAACGTCTATGCGAACCTCTATCGGCAAAGCCCTTGGTGGGCGCGAAGACTTATTGCCATTGTGGTTTTCTACCATGTTGCATCACTCACTGGTTTCTACCGTGATGAACGATTATCACGATTTTGGTCAGATTGGCGTGGCTTCATTATTAATGGTGGCACAAAACAACAATATTGAAATCACGCCTGAGCAAGCAAAAACGGCGATTGTAACGCCACTGCTAACTTTACCGCCGCATAGCGATGTAAAAGCAGGCTTAGCGAAACTTAAAGCGCAAGGTTACAAGTTGGTTAGCTTAACTAACTCTTCAAACAAAGGCGTTAAAGCGCAGTTCGAAAGTGCAGGTTTAACCTCTTACTTTGATGAGCGTTACAGTATTGAAGATATAAAAATTTATAAACCAGATTTACGCGCTTATGAATGGGTGCTTAAAAAACTCAATGTTAAAGCTAATGAAGCTATGATGATAGCTGCTCATGGTTGGGATGTTGCTGGCGCGAAAGAAGCGGGCCTACAAACTACGTTCATTGCTCGCCCAGGTAAAGCGCTTTATCCGTTAGCGAAAAAACCGGATCACGTGGTGAAAGATTTAACTGAATTAGTTACCTTACTTAAGTAAATATTTATAAAAATCAGCATGTAAACGGTTAATAGCGAAACCTTAACCGTTTAGATCATTAATACACCTGCTTTTGAATCCATTCAATGTAGAATTTTCAATCACCTTCTTTATTTCGCCGTAACTTCTTTGTGTGCTAAAAAAGTTATTCGGTAACGATTTACATTTCTATAATGTTTCGCAAAAGCCTTATCTTATCTATCATGAAAATAAATATTAACCTAACTTGCTGTTAGCAAACAAAAACCCGCGCATATATTTACTTACCAACCGGTCAATGATTAAAAAACCTTCATTTTTTTGTAACAATAACTTAACATTGCTGAACAGGGTTTTGTAAATTCTATTCAATCTAGCCTGTACATGTTGTTAAATAATATAGTGAAAAACTCTATTTATATAAAAATAACTATATAACAGATGTAGAGCTTTATATTATTTCTTAAATAGATTGAAATTTGACCATGTGGTTATATTGTGAGCAAGTTTAGACTTAATACCGATGTAATAGATAATATGTTGTGCTGTATAGGGCTGTAATACTCTTGACATTTAATCATGAAATACTCTGCAAAAAACTACTAATAGGAATAATAATGAAACTAAAATCCCCCGTAATCTTTGCTTATTTCTTTGCGTCTCTAGCTCAAGCTAGTGACATTGCTGATGCTTGTTTTAACTGTCCACCTTTAGATAAGGTTGCCGATGCAGCCACTTTTAATGATGGAAGCTATTATGCGGATGCATTTGCGGCAATAAATAGTAATTTATCAGCAAGCGAAATAAAAATAAAAATAACTAACGCGATTAGTCAAAACCATAAAAATTTATCTTATTCAGAAGTATGGTCAGCCTTAACTCAAACTGATGAAGACCCTAACAATACAGCGAATGTTGTTTTACTTTATAGCGGAATATCATTACCTAAAATGTCTAATGGTAGTGGTTCACAAAGTACAAACCAAGATAACTGGAACCGAGAGCATGTGTGGCCTAAAAGCCATGGTTTTTCAGCTTCTAGTTTAGAAGCTTATACCGATATTCATCATTTACGTCCTACCGATATTTCAGTGAATTCATCGCGTGGTAATTTAGATTTTGATAATAGCGACTCGCCTTTGTCAGAAGCACCTGCCAACAGAGTAGATAGCGATTCTTTTGAACCTAGAGGCGCAGTTAAGGGCGATGTAGCTCGCATGGTCTTTTATATGGATACCCGTTATGAAGGTTCAGATGCAACGCCTGATTTACGTGTTGTAGACCGTTTAACTTCGGTAGGCGACAGCGAAATTGGTCGATTATGTCGACTTATTGAGTGGCACACAGCTGATCCTGTTGATGCAACAGAGCAAAACCGCCATAACCGCATTTATGAATACCAAGGTAACCGTAACCCTTTTGTTGATCACCCTGAATGGGTAGATTTACTGTTTAGTGCCGACGCTTGTACAGGTAATGGTGGTGGTGACACTGGAGGCGGAGATACAGGTGGTGGAGATACTGGCGGAGGTGGCACAGAAACACCACCATCATCAAGTGCACTGTTTATTTCTGAATATGTAGAAGGCAGTAGTTATAACAAAGCACTCGAATTTTATAATGCTTCAAGTAGCGAAATAGACTTAGCGGCAGACAATTACCAATTAGGTCGTTTCAGTAATGGTGGTACAACCGCATCAATGATCGACTTAAACGGTGTAGTTGCTGCAAATGGTACATTTGTCATTGCAAATTCACGGGCATCTGATGCAGTTCTTAATATTGCCGATCAATTAAGTGGTTCACTTAGCCACAATGGTGATGATGCTTACGTACTGTATAAAAATAACGAAATTGTTGACGCTTTTGGGCTAGTTGGTGAAGACCCTGGGTCTGCATGGGGAAGTGATACTTATACCACCAAAGATAATACTTTACGTCGAAACAGCAATGTTGTTTCTGGCGATACTGTTATCGATGATGCCTTTGAGCCTGCCCAACAATGGACCGGCTTTGGTAAAGATGAGTTTTCAGATTTAGGACAACACATCGTCATAAACCCTGAAATTTTTATCTCTGAATACATTGAAGGCAGCAGCCTTAATAAAGCATTAGAATTTTATAATCCATCAGGAAATGCTGTTGATTTAAGCGCAGGTAACTATCAATTAGGTCGTTTCAGTAATGGTAGCACAACGGCTACCATGATAACGCTTGACGGCATTATTGCTGGCAAAAGTGTATACGTGATTGCTAATTCAGGTGCAGCCTCAGCAATACTTGACGTTGCAAATCAAATTTCTAACTCAGTTAGCCATAATGGCGATGACGCTTATGTTTTGTATAAAGACAATGTCGTTATTGATTCATTCGGTCGTGTTGGGGAAGATCCTGGTTCACAATGGGGCAGTGATTTACAAAGTACAAAAGACAATACTTTAGTGCGAAAAAGCTCAATATCAATGGGCGACACTATAGTTGATGATGCTTTTGACCCTGCATTAGAATGGGATGGTTACGCCAATAATACTCTTGATTTTATCGGTAGTCATGAAAGTAATGGTATTGAAACTCCTATTAGTATGATTGGTGAATGTAGTGATCAAACAACGTTAATTAGCGCAGTGCAAGGTGCAGACTTCTCATCACCATATATTGGCGAAACACATATTATTGAAGGTGTTGTCACAGCGAGCTTTCCAGCATTAAATGGCTTTTTTATACAAGAAGAAGCAATTGACCAGGATGCAGATCCGCTAACATCAGAAGGTATTTTTGTTGCATTAACTAGTGGTGAATACCCTGCAGTAAATAGCGTAGTTAGAGTGATTGGTAGCATCTCAGAAAGTTACGGAAAAACACAAATCAACACTATTGAAGCTCCTTTAGACTGTGGTCTTAATAGTATATTAGCAACCAATTTAACTTTACCATTTAGCTCAAGTGAGGCGCGTGAAAGCATTGAAGGTATGCTAGTAACGCTAACTGACGCATTAACCGTCACCGACAATTATAATTTAGGTCGATATGGTGAAGTTAATCTATCAAATGGTCGTTTGTATGTGCCAACAAACATCTATGCTCCTGGCTCAGATGAATACAGTGCACTTATGGCTAGTAATGCTCTTAATAAGATCACGCTTGATGATGGTATCAATGGATCAAATCCAGACAATATTATTTATCCAACAAACGGATTGTCAGCACAAAACACACTACGCGCTGGCGATAGCGTTACGGCATTAACAGGTGTTGTGGATTACAGTTACGGTAATTATCGTATTATTCCCATTGAATCACCGACATTTGACAGTATTAATCTAAGAACTGAAGCGCCAGTGTTAAATACGGGCAACTTAACCATCGCAAGCTTTAACGTATTAAATTACTTTAATGGTGATGGATTAGGTGGCGGTTTCCCTACATCAAGAGGTGCGGACACAGCTGAAGAGTTTGATCGTCAACGCAGTAAAATTATTGCTGCTATCACTAAGATGGACGCCGACATAATTGGTTTACTTGAAGTTGAGAATGACGGTTTTGGTGAGCATAGTGCTATTCAAGACTTGATTCATGGCTTAAACATAGCAGCACCAGCAAATGTCCATTACAGCTTTGTTAATCCAAATATACCTGCTGATACTGAAACAGGTATTGAACGCTTAGGTGGTGATCAAATTAAGGTCGCAATCATCTACAATGATAAAGCCGTAACAGAGTTTGGTACAACGGCTTACTTAGTTGACTTCCCATTTGAATACCATAACCGTCCACCTATGGTGCAAACTTTTAGAGCCATTGAAACGGGCGAACGTTTAACTGTGGCGATCAATCATTTTCGCTCTAAAGGTTGTTCAAGCAGTGGTGGTGTTGAAAATGAAGATAAGTTAGATGGTCAAGGTTGTTATAACTTACGTCGTGTGCAAGCTGCAGAAGCAATCAACGCCTGGTTATCGACAAATCCTACCGGTATTGCAGATGATGACATTCTTATCATCGGAGATTTAAACGCTTACAGTAAGGAAGACCCAATTACTACGATTGAAAGTGCGGGCTACACAAACCTTGCGCAGCAGTATATCGGCGACTCAGCTTATAGTTATGCATATCAAGGTGAAATTGGAACTTTAGATCATGCCTTGGCTTCAGCTTCATTAACTGAAAAAGTAGTAGACGTAACTGAGTGGCATATCAATGCCGATGAGCCAACTATTCTTGATTACAACACAGAATATAAAAATGCTGAGCAGTTATTTACTATGTACGACAGCAACGCTTACCGAGCATCTGATCATGATCCAGTGTTGGTTGAAATTGAGGGTGTTACGCCGTTAATTTCTGTAAAAGAAGTGCACTCAAATCTTGGTACAAAAGCCCGCTGGACAACATTTAAGTTTGAAGTTCCAGAAACATCAGTTAGCTTTACTGCAACAATATCAGGTGGTGAAGGCAATGTTGACTTGTACGTAAAAGCAGGGAAAAAGCCTAATACGCAGAAGTTTGATTGTAGACCTAAATTAGCTGGGAATGAGGAAAGTTGTGTGATGGATATACCTACATCTGGCACTTGGTATATTAGATTAAGAGGCGAGCGTCATTACAGTGATGTTACGCTAACTCTGGAAGCTTTGTACCCAGAGCCTTTGTAAAACGGTTAATATAAATAAATTAAATTCGCAGCTGAATTAGCAAATTTAATTGATTCGAAGAACATAAAAACATCTACCTATTGGGTAGGTGTTTTTTTATGTCTCTAAAGCGCTTTATATCGGTTTGCTTTTATTTTTATCGATCTAAATTATAAAGTATTCCGCTAAATGTAACTGCTAATGACTAATTAAACCTTACTACTCACCCATACATTATTCCCTGAAAACAATACTTTAGTTATTTTTAAAAAATAGGTAAGCTATCAGGATAAAAATTAACCGGTTAATTACTTAACGGGTATTATGAATAAGGAAATCAGCATGGTTTTGCGCGGTATTATTACAACCTTCATTAGCTTTATCTTTTTGTCTTTACCTGTTTATTCTCAAACAGCGAGTATCGGCCCAACAGTAGAAGAGTTAATAGCAAAGCGAAATTTAGCCACTAAAACATTCACCAATAGTGCGGTGATATTAAGTCGGCGAGGCGATGTTATTGTTGATGAAAAAGGCTTCGAAAAAAGTCACTTCTACAATGCTATTTATATTGCCGATGAAAGTGCGGTAAAAGACTACTCTAAACTCATTAGTCAGTTCAATTCGTATTATCAAGAAAAGCAAATCGACTTTGCTCGAGTTATTACCCCTGAAGGTAAAGTGATAGAAATGCAAGCCGACGCCATATCGCTTGTATCTAGTAATAGTGGTGACTACTTCGATGAAGGTAAACAATATGAATTTGCACTGCCTCAATTAAGAGCCGGAAGTATTATTGAATATCAAGCCACTACGCAGCAAATAAAGCCTTATATAGAGAACGAATGGTTCTCAAGTATTAACTTTCATTTTGTAAAGTTTTTACCGAGTATTAATTGGCTACGAATTGATCCAGTATTAGAAACAAAAAACACCTTAACTGTCCCTAAAGCGACAGACATTTCCATTGTTAACTACAATATTGAGATAGAACCTAAGCTAACTAAAACAGCAAAAAGTAAAATATATACCTGGAATACAACGCATCAGCCAGGCATAGAGTTGGAAATGGAAATGCCGAGCCTAGATGATATTTTGCCTGCGATTCATCTCTCAACAATTAAAGACTGGAGTACGATTAACCAGTGGTTTAATACCTTATATTTGCCGACACAAAAATCAGACAAGTCGATTACTGAATTAGCTCAAATCCTGTTTCGTGAAGGCATGAATGAACATGAAAAAATTAAAGCCGTTTTTGATTATATGCAAAAAAACGTGCGCTATATTGGAGCGCATGTAAATCGAGGCGGCTATAAACCTCACTTAGCGAGCGAAGTGTTAAGCCAAGCTTATGGTGATTGTAAAGATCAAACCGTACTGATTATTGCTTTATTAAAGCAAGCGGATATTGCCGCTTATCCAGCATTGATTAATTCGTATCCTGGCGCAAAGTTTAATGACGAATTACCGATGTTAAATTTTGACCATATGATCACTTATATTGAAACAAAAACCGCAAAATATTGGCTCGATACCAGTGGTCAAACAGGTACATTTCCCGGAATTAATCTTAATTTAGAAGATAAAAAGGCTTTAGTTGTTAATGAGCAGTCAGGTGAAATTTTAACGCTGCCCGGCACTACAAGTGCTGACAATATTGCCACAATAAATATCGACTTTTCTGTTGATAAAGCGGTAATTAATGCAAGGGTAGCATTAGACTTAACGGGTCATGTTGAAACTAACTTACGAAGCTTTATGCAGTTCTCACCAAACGCTTTAGCCGCCGCCGAACAAATAGTGTCGCCATTATTGTTTAGCAGACGTATTAGCGATTTTGAAAACTCTGATCCTATTGATATAACAACACCTTTTACATTATCAGCCAACTTTAATGACATAGCAGAGATTACAGAGTCAATTGATAATTTTAGGTATAGTTATGATTATAGTGCGATTTTAAGTGTATTTACCTCGCTCAGTAACCTTGCCCCTGTCGCAGCTCGAAAATTTGATTTTGTTATTTTGCAGCCGATAACTGTGGTGATTAATTCATTTTATCCACACCCTTGGTCTGGCTCTACATTAGGTTATAGCCAACCGGCGAAAAACATTCAAAATGAATTTTTTGAATTAACACATCAAGTGCAAGAAAAAACGGATGGTATGCATATTAGCTCAACTTTCATTTTACCTAAGCAAGTGATAAAAGTTGCCGATTATACAAACTTTTATCAGCAGGTTAGTGAACTTCCAACACATTCGCAAAGCTTATTTGTGTTTCTAAAACCATCACCGTCTGCGCCTAACCCTGAAGATAATAACGCTACAATATCAAGCAAAATTCAACACGCTAAACACTTATTAGAACAAGCACAATTTGCGAAAGCACTTAAGGTAATTGAAGAGGTAGTCGCCGAAGATAATAATAATGGCGAAGCACAATACCTACTTGGTTTATCACTTGGTTTTGCCGGTAAAAATGAGCAGTCAGAACAAGCTTTTGAGCGCGCAGAACAACTTGGCTATCAGGATTAGGAGCATAGTGATGAAAATTATTTTACCCATTTTAATTTTAATGCTCAGTGCTTGTGCAAGTACGAACAAAGGCGCTAAAACAGCATTATCTTCTCATGATCTAAGAGATAATACGCTAGCAGATATTGTCGCTAACTATCCAAAAGACACCGTAGCGTTAAACCAATTAGCAATCAAACGTTTGCAACAATATGAGACAAATAAAAATTTATACACGTTAAATCAGGCTATTGCGACATACAATGAGCTGTTTAAGCGTCAACCTTATAATCATGATGTTTTATTAAATTTTTACCGTTTAAATCTTATAAAAAGTTTTGCAACCAACAGCTATGATGTTGAGCATTGGCAGGCATTTTATCAACAACAACCTTTTCTAAAAACTGTCGATATAGCCCCTCCGGTATATATGCAGTTACCATTAGCAGCTAAAGATAGTTTGAGTACTGAAGAACGTAAAAGTATTTTACAAAAAACAGTGATGGACAACCCGAACTTTGTGAATGGCTATATGGCACTTGCAGCACTATATGCTGAACAAAACGATATTCAATTATCAGTATTCCTACTAGAAACGGCGGCAAAAAATAGTCCAAATAATAGCGACATTTTAGGCATATTGAATGACTATAGAGTGGACAAAATATTCGATCAACTGTGTAAAAGTGATACCACTGAGCGTTTAAATCAAACCTTTGAAGATTATAAATTTTTAGTCAACAAATTCCCTGAAGATGCTTACTATCATATGCAATTAAGTACAGTTTTACGCTTAATGGGCCGTATACGTATGTCGAATTTTTCGGCTAAAAAAGCTGCCTCACTTAATGCAGACTTTAAAACTGGATTAGTTGAAAGCGAGTTTTGGCTTGGCAATAATAAAGCGGTTACCGAATATTTTTCAGCTAAAGAGGCTTCAAGCCTAAATACCGACGACCTATATTTAGCTATTTTATTCAATGTAGTTAATTTTAACTGGCAACCTGCAGCGGATTTAATGCAAGAATATGTTACGCGAAGCGATAGAAGTTTCTATGGCGTACTGTACGGTGCACATGCTTTTAAAATGTTGAATAAAATAGATATTGCACAGCAAATTACTCAAACTGGGTTAGCTAGTTTGAACATTAAGCCTTGGCAGCAACAGATGTTAAATTTTGCTAATGAGGAAATTACGTCTGACGAACTTATAGCAGCGAGTGAAAATAGCTGTAATTTATCTGAGGCCTATTTTATTCAAGGTTTAAGCGATGTAAAGGCTGAGAAAATGACAGATTTTCAGCAAAAAATGGAAGCAGTGGTGAGTTTAAATATTTATCCATTTTATGAATACGCGGGCGCAAAGCAAATAGTGAAAAGACTTAAGCGTGATACAGCTAAAAATTAGTGCTAAATACGACATCATGATAATAGTAAATATAATGCCTTTTGAATAAGGTTGTTGTATTTAACCTGCACATAATCTAACGTGCAGGTTGTTCAAACCACAGGTGCAAATTAACGAATGGTGTTTGGACTCGCCATAAATACTTTAAAAGGTAAGGGCGCTTCTAAAGCACTGTCATCTATTGCTAAATGATTAAAGCCCGCGTGCTCAAAAAAAGCCGATAACTGTTCTTGCGTTAACGCATCGTCTGTTAAGTTCATCGCCTGATAATAAGTTTTATTTTCTTCAGTTTCACAATCTTGCGCATCAACAAATAAATTCATTGGCATACTCAATAACGATATTGATTGCACTTTATTGTAATGTTGAGCTATTTCGTTTAGTAAAAACTTAGCTACGCCTTGCTGACGAAACTCTGGTAAAACACTAATCGCTTCAATTAATATATGATCTTTAGCTTTCGTGTCTATTTTTGCTTGAAATTTTTCGACTAAATCAGCAGCAACATTTTGTTTTTTGAAAAATAAGTTTAACGGTACTTCCCAATCAGTTGCATCTTGCTGACTCAGCAATTCATAGCTTTCGTCGGCACCACGGTGCTTATTTAAGGTAATAATTTCAATTTCTGCTTTTGCAATAATTTGATTATTGTCGTTCTTTACATTAATTTCCTGGACTAGTTGCCAGTCGAATGTGCTTTTAATTTCTGGTTTATTAAATTCTATTGTTAAATTCATTTTATTTCAGTGTATTGCGATGATGTTTACATCGTAATTAGTAACTGCCTTTACTCGTTAGCGCAGTCAACTAACCCAATGCTTTAGCTGTTACTGCAAATTTAAATCCGATGGCGCGGTTATACCATTAGCAGGCCTGTCATGCCAGAATTTGATTTAATTAACCAACGCTATTTGCCTCGGTTTCAGGTGAATGTTTAATTTATTTATTATCGCTTTATTTGTCTAAAATAATCAAAATATTAGATAGAGAGGGCATATATAAGTTATTATCGGATGGTATTTAATAACACTAGGTTTGACAGTTTATTATTTGTTTTGCTAAATAAAGTCTTAAAGCTCAATGTTTTAATACCGAATTGGCGTTAAAAATACTGTAAAACTCATGTGCATCTCTATAAAGGTTATTTTCGATGAAAAACGTAGTAATTTACTCTCTTCTTTGCATTTTCTTGAGCGCTTTTTCATGTATATCTAAAGTATCGGCAGAAGAAAAATCAACCGCCTTACACTTTGACTTGGGTGAAAATAGTGGCTGGGTTCCTTATCGTACCGGACAGGATGGAAGTCAATCCGGTATTTTATCTGAGTTAACTTTACTTATAGAGCAACATACCACAATTGAATTTCAGACAGTTAATTGGCCAATGAAGCGTGCGGAACAGGCATTGAAAAAAGGTATTATTGATTTCGATTTTGTTTGTACGGCATGGTTTGACAGCGGAAATTATGGGGAAAAGTTTGTTATTAGCGATCCGATACTTGAAGTAGAAGAATATGTGGTGACGTTGAAAGGTAATGAACACCTATTCCCTACATTAGATAAAATTCACAACAAGCGTATTGGTACGATAGCGGGGTATTTTTATTTTGACGATCAAAAGTTTACCCGAGTAAACTTTCGTGACGAAGAAAGCTTAATGCAAGCACTTAAGTATAAGCGTGTTGACGCCGTAATACTTGAACATGAAACCGCTAAACACTGGGCCAAAATTCATGATGTTGATATTAAATTTGCAGCAGAACATACCATTGGAAAGCTTCTTATCAGACTTAATAAAACTAAAAAATCAATGTTGCCTGCTATTAACTTAGCGTTAAAAAAGATAAAAAATTCCGGTCAATTACAAACTATTTTAGATAAATATGGTGTTGAAGCTGAAATATATTAAGGTTTAATGCTTACTTTTATAGCGATTAGCTTTAAGCGACAATAAAATTTTTACTGTGTTATCAAAATATAATTAATAGATTTATTTTTTTAATAACAGGCGTTCGACAAATATAAAAATATTCCATCGCGTAATTTATCACTTAATAATAATGACAATATAAAGCCTTCCTAAATGTAGTATTTTTTGTATAAAAACTTCAAAGTGTCCTAGACTTTAAAGATGCATTAAAGAAGTGAGCGCTATATGACAGATTTTTATGGTCTTAATTTAAAAAATTTACTCGAAAAAGCGCATGTTGGAGTGGTTGTTCATCGTTGGGATACTTCGATTGTATATGCAAACCCTACCGCCTTAAAGTTGCTCGGCTTAAGCTTTGAAGAAATAAGTAACAAAGTTACTTCCGATTTAACGTGGGACTTTGTTGATTATGCTGGTAATAAGTTACTTGAAGAAAACTACCCTGTAAACAAAGTAAAGCTCACTCAAAAGTCAGTTACAAATGAAATTATAGGTATAGTGAATAAAGATAATAAAGCACTTTGGTTTATGATAAATGCTTATCCTGAAGGTGAAGTCGGCAGCGACACGCGCTCTATTATTATTACCTTTAATGATATTTCAGATTTTAAACAGCTGTATTTTTTCTCTGATATTGTTGAAAACACACAAGATATTGTCATCGTATGCGAAGCGGATAATATTCAGTATCCAACAGGCCCTAAAATTGTTTACGTAAATAAAGCTTTTGAAACACTTACCGGATATGCCAAAGAAGAGGTTTTAGGAGAAACTCCCCGAATTTTGCAAGGTGATCTCACTGATAAAGCCGCCATGTCACGCATCAATGTAGCATTATCCAATCATGTAGCCATCACAGAAACCCTGCTAAATTATGATATTAAAGGTAGGCCTTATTGGATTGAAATGAATATTATTCCGTTAAAAAACAAATTCGGAGAAGTTACTCATTTTGGTGCTATAGAACGAGACGTTTCAGAGCGCAAGTTTCATTTAGAGCAATTACAGTTTAGAAACCAAGAGCTAAAATCGTTAAAGAGTGAACTAGAACAACTCGTGTGTGATAGAACGCTTGAACTACAAAAAGCCAATGAGAAATTAGAAAAAATTGCATTTTTTGACCCCTTAACTAATATTCCTAACCGACGGTTTTTTATCGACCAAGTACATCGACTTATTAAGTCGTGCAACAGAAGAAAAGTTTCGATTGCTTTTGGCTTAATCGATATTGATGATTTTAAGCTAGTCAATGACACACATGGACATGATGCAGGCGATTTGATTTTAGTTGAGTTAGCTAATTACTTAGAAAAGTTTTGCCGAGTTGACGAAGCTTTCTGTCGCTATGGAGGGGAAGAGTTCGCATTCGCCGTCGCGATCGAAAACGAGTCTGATCTCGACCTGTCTCTTATACACATCTGACGCTGCCGACGACTCCTTACGTGTAGA
>OJAZ01000613.1_pt1 | contig 14384 bp, 13 predicted proteins | sample 1589851 | NCBI WGS metagenome assembly OJAZ01 (sample SAMN05416792, study PRJEB24817) | seawater metagenome | isolation source: Sea water | place: Canada:Atlantic | collected 2013-07 | reverse complement strand
CCATGCCAAGCTTCATTAAAACAGATCAAGCCGAACAGGCGATGTCATCCACAGAGTAGTCTAAAAATAAAAGTTAACGAAATTAACGTTTGGCGCTGTAAGGGCGTGACTTTTCCCTTATAAATTTTGGAGTAAACATGAAACATATTCAAACAGCACCGGGAGAGGCAAAAAGTGATTTTAATGCAATTGAGGACATTTTATATAGTTATTTTGATGGCCTTTATCATGGCGATGTCGCGAAGCTAGATTCAATATTCCACACAGATGCTTGGTTAAAAGCGCCAGGAACTCGGCGTTCATTAATCCAGTGGCTGAAAGATGTGGCAGAGCGAACAACACCAGCTGAACTTAATGAGCCAATTGCTTTTAAAATATTAGCCATCGATGTAGTGCAAGACCAAGCTATGGCGAAAATTCATTGCCCGTTGTTTGACTTTAACTATATCGATTTTCTTGGGTTACTCAAAGAAGAAGGAAAGTGGCAAATCGTTAACAAAATGTATAGCGATATAAGAGTTAAATAATCACAACCAAGGATTAACTCACCAATGTAGCCCACCAAAAAGGAAAAAACATGCCATATATCAATGTAAAAATTACTGAAGAAGGTGTAACAAACGAACAAAAGCAAACAATTATCAAAGGCTGTACGCAGTTAATGGTTGAGGTATTAAATAAAAACCCTTCAACTACATTTGTTGTAATAGATGAAGTAAACACTGATAACTGGGGTATTGGTTTTGAGCAAGTAACTGAGTTGCGTAAGCAACAAAAAAGATAATAACGCGATGAACCTTTAGTTTCAGTATGTTGACTTGTCGACACCACTTAAAGGTCACGCGTTACCTGACTATGTTATGTAAATCAGTTAATTACATGTATTAGGCGATATCTAGTGAATATTATCGCATTCCTCCAAAACACCTAAAAATAAGGATGAAATCAAAGTAAGTATCCTTGATCTCATCCTTATCGCACGGCAATATTTTAATAAAAACAGTTTATCTAGAGCTTAACTATCATTATAAATTTGACCCCGTGCGCCTACCACAGGATAATACCGTTTTTCGTTTTACAGGTAATATTAATGCTCAAGTATTTTCGTGCCATCAGCATTTTAGAAGGCTTATCTTTCTTAGCAATTTTAAGCATTTCGTTTGGTTTGGTCAGTCGAGATTTTGTTTTTCAACTGGGTATGACTCATGGTGTATTATTCATGCTTTACTTATTTCTATCGCTAATAGTTTCTAATAAGCAGCAATGGTCATTACTCATTTGGTTGTCTTTATTTATTGCCTCAGTTGTTCCTTTTGCTTTTATTGGCGTAGAAATATTTCTGAGTCGAACTTCAAACTATCAAAAACCAGCTGAAGCGTAGCGGCGAATTAATGGATACTGAGCGATAGGATTTCACATTACCATGTATAAAAGAAAGCAAGATGCCAAGCCACAAGTTATTTCTTATGACCGCGTAAAATCATATATGCAGTGGATGATCGAAAGATATGGTGATTACTCAGCTAAAACCTTGCTACAAAAAGCAAACTTACTCTTTAAAGACGATAAACAATTCAATGAACCGGCGCTCGATTATCTAATAGAGCGAGGAATTGTTGATGATCGTCGTTATGCTGAACGCTTAACGATGAGTTTTTCAGAGAAAAACATAGGTCCTAACAAAATAAAAGAGAAGCTCTATGCCAAAGGTTTTTCATCCCAAGTAATCAATGAGTGCGTTAGTGTGATAGAAACCTCCGACGAAGATTACTTTGATAAAGCACTGACGCTAAAAATCAGAAAGTTTGGTGAAGATCCCATTGAAGATATTAAATTAAAGCAAAAAGCCTTACGGCATTTAATATCAAAAGGATTTTCCTATTCAATCGCTAATAAAGTGGTTAGCTATTCAGATGACGAAGAGTATTAGGTCACAGTTTTAACAGCTAACAGGCCTATGACCTGAGAAAAGCCTTTACCGTGCCACAGCATGATAAGCATCAATGATGTATTGAACGTCGTTTGTCTTACCTTGATGAAAACCTTGTTGAATACGTTGGTAATGATTAAGGGTTTTATTCAAGTATTTACTAGTAATTTCAGATTGTTGACTTGATTGTGATTGCCAAATATTATCGCCAACCGGATGGATTTTGTTATTTTCGTCACTTGTCGTTGAAACTAATATTATCTCATAGAAACGTCGGTTCTCTTCAATCAGCACCTCGTGTTTCAAACTAAAATCTAGCGCAATTAATGTCTGTCGCAGTGGAAATTGATGATGAACGGGACACAGTAGAAAATCAATATTCAACTCTTTGTGTTGCTTATATATTGCTTCGATAAACTCAATCATCAAATCACCGCCAATACCGGCAATAATAATGAGGTGTTTGCCCTCATATTGCACTAAAGGCAATTGTTCGACATCAAGACAGTGAGTTTTCCAAGTTGAACTTGGATAAAAGCGGTGGAGCTTGCTTTCTAGTTCAGCCATTAGTTGGGGAACAATATCAACAAAATGAACCGTGGTAGCTTCTGGACGCGATAATAAAGCGCAACCAAGCAAGCCATGATCACAACAGCAATCCCAAATATGATCATATTGTGATGTCACCATTTGTTGAATATTCTGCAATCGTTTACTTATTTTAACGTTGATTTTTAAGCTGGGTTTCACGCTGGCGTTACAGTTAGGCTTCAAGAGATATACTTAATAGACGATTAAAAACCTCGGTATTGTATAGCGAAGTAACTTAACCATACAAGCAGTTCAAGCGATACTAAAGCAGAGCGTAATTAAGGTGATGAAGAGTAGGGAGGTTCTTATTGATTAATAAACACTTAATGAATTACTTATAGACACATTTATTTACATCAATTTACTTAAATACGGATATTTTTAACAAACACTATAATACAATGTTTGCTGCTTTTATTATGGATTGGTTAAATGAACTACACACGAGCTGCACTGAAAAACCCTGCAGCAATTATTGTTATTGTCGTTTTAGTTATGGTTTTTGGCCTGTTAAGTGTCGCTAAATTACCTATTCAATTAACCCCTGATATAGAACAGCCTCAAATAACTATCTTTACCGGTTGGCGAAGTGCAGCACCGTCTGAGTTAGAGTCGGTGATCATTGAACCCATCGAAAATGTAGTAAAAAATACGCAAGGTGTTATTCGGGTTGATACCTCGATAAACCAAGGGTTTGGGCGAATTAACCTCACCTTTGATGTCGGCGCTGATATGCAAAAAGCCATGCTCGATGTCATTAATAACTTGAACCAAGTTCCGCCTTTACCCATTGACGCTATTGAGCCAATAGTTTCAGCTAATGGTGGTGGTAATACCGCAACCATGATGATTAAAACCTTGCCGGATAATCCGGTTGAAGATTTTGGTCAATATCAAAAACTCATTGAAGATGTAGTTGAGCCAAGATTCGCACGAATTCCAGGTATAGGAGAAGTAAACCTTGCTAGCCATAGGCAAAGAGAAATTAGAGTCACCTTTGACCCAGTTAAAACCGCCTCTTTAGGTTTATCTATTGCTGAAATAAGCTCAGTCATTACCAATTCAAATGATACCTCGGCAGGTACCGTTAATGTTGGCCGTCGCCAATATGTGGTACGTTTTTCTGGTCAGTATAGCCTAGATAACCTCACACAAATGATTATTGGTTATAGTGATGAAAGACCAATTTATTTGCAAGATATAGCAACAGTAGAGAACACGTTAGCCGATCGACAAGGTTTCAACTTACGAAACGGACAACCGTCATATTACCTCACCTTGAGGCGTCAAAATGGTGAAAACATAGTCGCGTTACTTGATAAAATTAACATCGCGATTAAAGAGCTGAACGAGGGTCCATTAAAAGCAGAAGGATTAACAATAGACTTAAGTTTTGACTCTTCCGTACATATTCGAAATGCGTTATCTCTGGTGCAAAATAACCTAGGTCTAGGCGTATTACTTTCGTTAGTGATCTTATGGTTATTTCTGAGAGGAATGCGGAATATTTTGATTATCGCGATCACCATTCCCGTGTCTTTATTAGTCGCTTTTGTTGCCTTAAGTCTTTTTGACCGAACACTGAATGTTATTTCCCTTGCAGGTTTAGCTTTTTCTGTTGGTTTAGTGCTTGATGCCGCCATCATAGTGCAAGAAAATATTGTCCGACTCAAAAGTAAAGGCATGGATAATCATAAAGCGGTGCTCAAGGGGACTACCGAAGTCACCGGCGCTTTATTTGCCTCAACCGCGACCAGTGTTGCGATATTTCTGCCGATATTATTTATGAAGGGTATTGAAGGGCAGCTTTTTTCAGATTTAGCGCTAACACTCTCTATTGCTGTTATTGCTTCACTACTTTCTGCGATTACCGTATTGCCTATTGCCAGCAAATACTTGTTAAAAGACGTCAGTGATATTGACCCATTCGCGCATTATTGGGAACGCCTCACTGTACTTGTAATGAAGTTAACTAACAGTAAGTTCAAACGAGTAACTTGGATCAGCCTTTTACTTGCTGGCTCATTAATCATTAGTTTTACCTTATTACCAAAAACAGATTTCATGCCTAGAGCACCAACCGATGGTTTCTTTTTCAGCCTAGATATGCCGCCAGGAGGCAATGTTGACTTTATTGAACATGAAATGGCGAGTCTGGTTAAAAAACGATTAGCACCGTACTTAACGGGAGAGAAATCACCAAAAATAAAAAGTTATAATTTTTACTCGTTTGGCTCTAATGCAACGGGAGGTTTTATCTATTCTGATGATCCGAGCCGGGTTGAAGAGCTAATGAAAGTGGTTAAAGCGGATGTATTTTCAGGTTTGCCAGATACCGACGTATTCATGTTTCGTGGCTCTATGATTAATATCTCTGGCAATGGTAATGGCCGTACCATTGATATAGATATTCATGGTACCGATATCGAAGGGTTAATGGAGGTAGCGAAAACAGGTATTGCTGCGATTAACGAAAATATGCCAGACACCACCGCATTTCCTATTCCAAGCCTTAACTTAGCTGAGCCAGAACTAAATCTACTACCCAATGATCAACGTATTACTCAAGCTGGATTGAATCGTAGTGACGTCGCTAGAGCTATTAGTGCTTACACCAGTGGTTTATTCATTGGCGAGTATTTTGATGGTAACCATAGATCTAATATCATATTGCGTGGCGAGCAGTGGGAAACCCCTGACGAACTCGCCATGATGCCCATGCATACTCCGTTAGCTGGCATCCAGACCTTAGGAGAGTTAACTCATATTACCAGATCAGCAGGTCCTACTGAGTTAAAAAGAATCAATGGTAAGCGTACCGTCAGCATTCAAGTATCACCACCAGCGACGATGTCACTTGAAGAAGCAACAGCGCTTATTAATGAAAAAGTCATTCCAAAAATGCAGTTAGATCTGCCCGAGAACTCGGCTATTTCTCTTAGTGGTAATGCTAATCAGATGGCTTCTGCTATAAGCGATATGATCAGCAACTTTATTTTAGCGTTACTTATATTATTTTTACTGATGACAGCACTTTTCAAGTCAGCCAAAGATAGTCTAATGGTATTATTAGTGATGCCATTAGCGACTGCGGGTGGTGTTATCGGACTAAGTATCTTAAATATTTTCACTTATCAATCATTAGATTTATTAACGATGATCGGCTTTATTATTTTACTTGGCTTGGTTGTTAATAATGCCATTTTACTGGTAGATCAAACCAACCAAGGTGGCTTAGAGGGCTTGTCTCGTTGTGATGCAGTTGCTCAAGCTATTCGTATTCGTGCTCGACCTGTCTACATGAGTACATTAACCAGTTTATTCGGCATGTTGCCTTTAATGTTGATGCCAGGTGTTGGCAGCGAAATATACCGCGGACTAGCCGCTGTAATCGTAGGCGGTATGACGGTCAGTGCTATTTTCACCTTAGTATTGTTCCCAAGTTTACTGAGAATGACACAAGGTAAACATGCTTCACCTACAACCAATATCGTGTCCATCTCAGCAACAGAACAAGAATTACGTATTAGTAATCGTTAAGAGAAATTTATGCTAAAAATAAATCAAGTAAAGCTAACACAAGTAAACTTAGCTCAAATAAATACTGCAAAAGTAAATACGATACCAGCAAAAGTAGTACATAAAATGATGAAAAAAGTAGTAATAACTACCCTAATTGCAATGAACTTAATGCAAGTAAGCTTTGCTGCAGATGTTGTTGAAAAAAACGAAACAAAAGTCGTCGCAAAACCAGTAAAAGCAGCACCTGTGCTCAATATGCCCATGGCAGCAAAAACTGAACTCAACGCGACCTTATATAGTAGATCACACATCCCAATAACGGCTTCACTAAACGCGAGAGTAGATTACTTAGTTGAACCCGGGGACTTTGTCGCTCAAGGAGATAAACTTGCGGGAATGGATTTATTACCTATTCAACTACGACAAGCGGAACAAAAGGCGCAGATAAGTCGAGCAAGAATCAATGTCGCTTATATAAAAAATGAATTATCACGTTTACAAGCACTGAGTAAAACTCAAGCTGTCTCGCAATTTAAGTTAGATCAAATGCGTTCTGAACATGATTTAGCAGCGGCTGATTTAGAAATTGCCCAATTAAAATTGGCACAAATTAATGAACAATTATCACGTGCCATCATTACCGCACCATTTGCCGGAATCATCACCGAGCGCTTGATAAGAGTGGGTAGTGAAGTAAATCGTGGTGATATTTTACTTAGATTACTTGATACCGAGCATTTAGAAGCGCGATTATACATCCCGATTAAATACCTAGCTTTCATCAATAAAGGTGACAAATTGAGTATGTCAGCAAGCGATCAAAAAACCTTGGCTGCTGTTACGGCTAAAATCCCAAGAGCTGATCCAAGATCGCAAACCTTTGAAGTTAGACTTAATATACCCAAAGCATTTAATAAACACTGGGCTGCAGGCCAACTTGTTAGTGTTAGCGTGCCAACTCAAAAAGCAACAGCAAGCTTAACTGTGCCGCGCGATGCACTTATTTTGCGCAAAAGTGGCAGTTACGTAATTAAAGTGAATGCAGACAATACCGTATCTCGTTTAGCCGTTGTTGTGGGTAAAGGAAATAAAGAACGCGTTGCGATTACCGGTTCACTAAAACATGGTGATAATGTTGCGATAAGAGGTGCAGAAAGACTAGCCGATGGCGATAAAGTTGTAATTCAATAATTTACTTACCTATGCTCTTACCTCTGTACTTTACTCAAGCGTGCATTAATACCTTGTAAAAATCTGACGTCATCTTCGACGTTTTATATTGAAGACCCATTGTATTTTTCCTTGAATTTCAGCCTCAACAGTGAAAACGAGTAGGGCACATCAGACTCTTTCACTGTATTTATCTAGGTTACCTAATAATCCCTTTAGGGAGGTTTATTGCTATCTTTAGCAGTTAATCATCCTATAAAGGGTAGTTTGCGTTATTGTTGAATATTTATGCTTGTCGTGTAATACTCCCTTTAAGGGTTATACTCGGGTATATCCCATATAAAACATCTTTTAGGGCATATTATGAATATTGATCAATTAACAGCGCATGCTATTGCAGGTGAACTGGGGGATAGAATTAAAACCGCCCGACTCAATGCGAACCTCACTCAGAAAGCTTTAGCTAACAAAGCAGGATTATCCCTCAAAGCGGTGACTAATGGTGAAAAAGGTAAATCAACGCTTGAATCCATGATAGCTATTCTTATCGCACTTGATCTAACAGAGCAACTTAATTCGTTTATCCCAAAACAAGAGATATCTCCGGTTCAATTAATTGAACTTCAGGGTAAAGAACGTAAAAGAGCAACTAGCGCACGTAAAAGTACCAGTAAAATAATAAATAGCAAAAATAGCAGCCAAAGTAAGGATAGTCCCACATGGTAATGGAAGTCATAAAGGTTAAGTACAAAGCGTTTGACGTAGGCGCAGTTAGCTACAACACCGATACCCAAATGGGATCGTTTGAATACTTCCCCAGTTTTATCAAAACAGGCATTGAGTTATCGCCAATCAAAATGCCGCTGGCTAAAAATATTTATTCATTTCCCCAGCTAGACCAGAATACTTTTAAAGGACTACCAGGACTTATCGCCGACTCACTACCGGATGATTTTGGTAATGCTGTTATGAATGCTTGGATAGCCAGCCAAGGTAAATCAACCAGTGATATCACGCCTTTACAACGACTACAATACACAGGAATGCGCGGCATGGGGGCTTTAACTTACTCACCTGCCACAAAAAGAAAAAACCTTAATGCTTCACAGCCAATACACATTGAATCGCTCGTTTCTATCGCACAAGACGTATTAGATAAACGGCAACAATTTAGCGTTGACCTTGAAAATAATGGCCAAGAAGACAAAGAAGCAATGATGTCTCTTATGTCCGTTGGTATGAGCGCTGGTGGTGCAAGGCCAAAAGCTGTGCTTGCTTTCAGTAACGACTTAACCCAAGTTCGCTCAGGCCAAACTGATGCGCCTGAAGGTTTTACCCACTACTTGATGAAATTTGACGGCGTCAGTGAACATAATAAAAATCAAGAGACCTTTGGCGATCCTATGGGTTATGGCGCGATGGAATATACCTACCACTTATTAGCGAAAGAATGTGGTATCGATATGATGCCATGCCATTTACTTAATGAAGGTAAACGCAGACATTTTATCACCGAAAGATTTGATCGAAACGGTAATGACAAAATACACGTACAATCACTCAATGGACTTGAGCATGTAAGCTACAAACAAATAGGCTCATACTCTTATGCTGAACTATTTAACACAGCAAGAAAATTAAAACTGAGTCCAGACGATGCAATGCAGCTATTTAAACGCATGGTATTTAACGTAATATCTCGAAATCATGATGATCACGCCAAAAACTTTGGATTTATGTTAGATAAAGACCATAAATGGCAACTAGCTCCAGCTTACGATTTAGCCTATAGCTACAAACCCGATAGTCATTGGGTAAGTAAACATTGGATGACACTTAACGGGAAACAAGATAATTTCACCAGAGATGATTTCTACAGCTTTGAAAAGTTGAGCCCAATCTTTAGCAAACGAAAAATAGATGATGTGTTAAATCAAACAATCGAAGCGGTATCTCAATGGGATAAGTACGCTGCAGAGCACGCCGTGCCGAACTCACTAATAAAAGAAATAAGCCAAAATCTAAGGCTTTTTTTGTAGTTGTTTTTAGTTTAGTTAGCATAAAAAATAGGGCATCATTATTTCTTCAGCATTACTACGTGATGCACTCATTTTTCGTCAAAGTGGTGGTTATGTCATCCTATATCCGTTAAGTAGATGATATCAAAATCCTTTTTTTTGTCCAAAATTGGCTGGTTTTTAGTTAAATTATTTAATGCTCTATTCAATTCAATAAAAGAATCCTGCATCATTCGCGATATTCGGATACAGGAATCGACAGGATTTTTTGCCAGCTTTCTTTGTACATCTATCTGAAATTGCAATCCTTGTAAACGTCGTCGGTGGCTTCCTGATGTTTTATCGATGATTGCGGCAATATTTTCCCTAAGAATGAGTTCAAGTTTGTCGGGTGAGTTTTCAGCTAATTCCCTTAGCGTTTTATGGTCGGGGAGGAGATTATTATTCATAATGAATACCTCATAGGGTCGTATCTTATTAGCTACTTCTATTCATCATCCGTAAAATACTTACAATATTAATTGTGCTTCCTTGCAATAAATATAGGTTAATTATTACCTTTACCTGTCTTTCCGCACCTCATAAATAACTCAAAAACACATCAAAATAGTCTTTAGATCAAAGTAAAATAACACCATATCGAATTTCTATTTTAGTTAGTCGAGTATCAGAATGGCAACGATGATTTTACTTGGGGTTCTGTAAGTAACTGTATTTAAAATTATAAAGTCAACAAAGGCGCAAAGCGGAAGTTAACCATAATATTTATATTATTCCGTTTCTCACTAATAGCAGCCATTTATGGCTGAAAAGACTAACTACTGCCAATGGCCTAGTTTATAGAAACTAGAAAATCAAGATTAGTGTCCAGCTAAAATATCCATGCATAATATTTTTTGTCCTTCATCAGTATCAAAGCACATTGAGGTGGTAATACAGAGCCCATCTCCTGTAATAGATTGGTAAGGTGGTGAAATATGCATTTGATTAGGCTGTCTAAGGGCATTACGTATATAATGTTTGCGATACCAATTAGCGTCTTTACCCAGTTGTAATTGATAAAATTGCCCTGCAGGGTTTAGTTTTCCTTGGTCGACTATATAAGACTCACCCAGTTGTTGTCCTTGATTATCTACCAGAAAGCAACGAATTACTTTTTTCAAATTCATCAGCGGCTTTATAACACTATTTATGCTTTCACCTGCTTTTATTGTCATTACAGCCTGTAAAAATGTCTTACGGTAAGTGGATGACCAATGTAAATCTTGATGTAATTGATATTGTTCTATAGCGATAGTTTGTTTCACTAAGTGAGCAAACAATGGTTTTGTTTCAGTTTGGATGTAGCTAGCAGCTTGGGGGCGAGAAAAATAAAATCCTTGAACAAAATCAGCATTACTGTCGATGGCAATTAATGCCTGCTCCTCAGTTTCTATCCCTTCTATTACAACTAAACAACCAGATTGGTGTAAAATTTGGACAATACTGGTTAACATCTTTTGGGTATGATTCGACTTTATTGCTCTTAAAAGTATTGAGCGGTCTAACTTAACTATATCGGGTCGAAGGTTCCAGATACGCTCAAAATTTGAGTGCCCGGCACCGAAATCATCGATAGCAATGAGGCAGCCCATAGATTTATAATAATTACATGTTTCCAATAATTGAGCATTGTTGTTACAGTGATCCTCTATGATTTCAACCACGACCCTTTCAGCGGGAATATTGAAATAACTTAATAAATCGGAAAAAAAAGTTCCATAATTTCGACCTTTTTCACAGGCTAGACTGGAAACATTGATAAACAACCATTTATCTTGATCCTCTAATTTTTGAGAATTGGCAACGTGGGTATAACGACATAAACGGTCAAGATAAACACTACTCCTTTCATCACACGGTGTGTCGAATATTACGTCTGGGGTGATGTTATTTCCATCATTATCTTTCCCCCTAATGAGTGCCTCATAACCAATTATTTTCTGATGATCAATACTGTATATAGGCTGAAAGTGACTCGTTAATGTTATATTTTCAAAGGTACTTAGAACACCTTTTTCCACTTGATGAGTCGAGCCTTTGATTTCTTCTAATGTGAGTAGAGATAATGCAGTTTTAGCTACAGAAGCTACTGATGTTATTGTCATTTATTATTTCCAGTAATTAAAATAGCTAGATAAGGTATTGATGAGTTTTTTTAAATAAGACGATATTGATAGCTAGCATGGACCCTTCAATTTACATCCAAAGAGTTACTGATTTGCATTAACTGATGTTTAAATACATCATCGATAGACTGAATAAGCAAACTGGCTTGTTCAAAATATACTTGTTGATCTAACGTGATTTTGTCGGCACTAAGAAAAGCTTGGTCAACGGTGGATAAGAACATTTCGGTTTGCTCTTGTGTGATTTTAATTAACCTATTATGTTCATCTAAATATTGTGGTAAGCAATAAAGTTGATGTAATACAGTTTTGATCACTTCACTAATTTGTTGTTGTAAGTAACTTAGTCGAATACTGTCGGTACTAGAGCAAGTTTTTTGTGTTGCAACGCCCACGCCAATGGCTCTTGCCTGACCAACAACTTCTGTTACACCGATCACTTCACGCCATACATAGCCCGCTTGAGGAAACTGAGGTAAAAATTGAGAAAACAACAAGCCTTTTTCGGCTTCGTCTTCAAGTAGATATAAGAGGTTTCTAATCAATTGAGTATGTTGATCAAAACTATTATCCGCACTTGCTCCCACACTAGCTGTGCCAAGTCTTTGCCAATGATCCAGAAAACTTTGCCAACGTTCATTATCATTAGAAAAAGTTAGCTTATTTTTATTAATGTTTTCTTGAATGCATTGTCTGATGATAGTTATTTTAGGTAATATTTCTTTTTTACCATTTAAATAAGCCGCCGTCATTCCTCTGTGTTGTTGAATGAAATAAATAAGCTGCTTCAAACCTTTTATATTAAGCAAGCCTTGACGCTGAGTTTTAATGCGATCTTTTTTAGAGTTATTTAATTTTAAATAAAAGCTAACTAGGATAAATAGTAACAGTACAATTATTTGATAATGATTCATTTGTTAGTAACCCTCTTTTTATAAGTCAATTACCAGAACAGCTAAGAGGTAAGTTTTCTCAAGTGTTCAGCCACAAGTTCAGTTTGTTTCGCAATGTCAGCATTGGCTTCAGAGCTTTGAACAATTTGCTCAACATGCCGTGATATTTCCTCAGTAGCCAAGACTTGTTGCTCTGCATTAACTGAAACGACTTCTGTTTCCTGCTGTACAGAGTTTGTTGCTAAAGCAATATCTTTCAGCATTTTATTAACACTTTTTGCTTTTTCACCACAAGCATTTGTTTTTTCAACGACAAGTTTCATACTTTCAACAGTATCACTGCTCTGGCTTAATACCTGATTGATTTTATTGGCTATATGCTCGCTAGAACTATGGGTGCTTATGGCTAGATTTCTAACTTCTTCTGCCACAACGGCAAATCCTCGACCAACACTACCTGCGCGTGCAGCTTCAATAGATGCATTCAATCCTAATAAATTGATTTGTGATGATATTTTTCGGATAGATTCAGTGATCAACGTGACTTCCTGTGCCAACTCGTCTAACTCTTGCATACCTTGTTGTGTTTGAGATACTTCCTTGCTTACCTCTAATATTGCACCCGTTAAGGAGATGATATGGATTTGCCCGCTTTGTACTATTTCATCAGCATGCATAGCGGAGTTGTGTACTGCGGAAATTTTACTGCTAACTTCACTGATTGATTGGCTCATCTCTGTAATTGCAGCCGCGGTCGACGATGTTGCATTAAATTGCTTTTCCACATTGTTCGATAAACATGTCGTTGATTCTATTACTTGGCTTGCAGAGTGATTTACTTCCTTTAATTTATTTTTTTGCTGTTGATTAATACGCGATAACTCTCGAAAAGAGTTTAATAATGAAATCGTCGTGTTTTTGGATAATAACGTATCGAACTTCAAGCTTCGGTAGTCAAAACTTATGGGGTCAAGACTATTTATTATAGAATTGAACTGATGCTCTTGGTGTGAAACAGTTAATGTTAGTCCAACAAAAAAATAAATAATAACAGCAGAAAATAGGACCGAACTTGTAGTGCCATCCAAAGGAACAAAATTAATTAAGGTCAGCATTAATGTAATTAAACAGATTAAAGTGAGCTTAAGGCCAAATAATTTTATTGAATATTCTACGGGTAGAAAAATAACCATAATGAGTCCTATAAACTCAATTTAATTGAACTACCAACAAAGCAAGATGCATACCAAAAAACAAACCATTGATTTTAAAGGTTAATTGATGTAATCATGTGTATTGGGACAGTTTATGGTAAATTAAATGGTGCAATTGCACTAAAATAAAGAGGGTCAAAATTGAATTGTACAGCTTATGTCAACGATGAAGTTGACCTGCTGCTATCAGTAGAATAATCCGTTAATATCAAAAAACCTTCACGATGCGATACAAAATAGGCTTAAAGGTTCTATGGCGCTTCGTGCCTAGAGCGCCATAAAAATCATGTCAGTTTTATGATCCTAAAGCTTCAGTTCTCATACGAGAGTGATTTATGGTTTCAATGCGCACAGACAAGTTATAGTAAGTAATTAGTGAAACGTTCGCTCTCGTATCAAAGTGGTTATTACATTAGATGATTTTAACCTATGAATTAGGTCGGCTTTGTGGAAAAAGTGCGCAATATACCTAAGCCTGACCGTTCGAATAAGCTCTAAATTTAATATAAACTAGATGTGGAAGTGTTAAATGCAATTAAGTGCACAAGGTAAATGCTATCGCGTGGCACTGATGGTAGATATTTTCCACTATATTGCTCGTTTCAAAGGACAATTTATGTCTGTCCTTATTTTCTCTTTGTTTTTTTAACCAGTTTCTTTTTCTTATCTTGTATAGGCGCTTTTGAAAACTCTTTATGGAAAGGCTGTTCTGTAACAACAGGAATGACTTGCCCTATGCTATTTTCAATATTAGTTAATTGCCTTATATCATTTTCTACAGCAAATGAAATAGCCATACCACTTTTCCCGGCACGAGCAGTTCGTCCTATACGGTGTATGTAGTTTCTTGGATCTTCAGGAAGGTTATAGTTAATGAC
>OJAZ01000611.1_pt1 | contig 14427 bp, 14 predicted proteins | sample 1589851 | NCBI WGS metagenome assembly OJAZ01 (sample SAMN05416792, study PRJEB24817) | seawater metagenome | isolation source: Sea water | place: Canada:Atlantic | collected 2013-07 | reverse complement strand
CTTAGTCTCGTGGGCTCGGAGATGTGTATAAGAGACAGACACCCATGCGCTCACCTAATTGAGCTATTATTGCGTCATTAATTAACTTATCCATTACTTGAATTCGCAATGCGCGATCAGAAGGTAATGTTTGGTTATTCTTTTTTGCTTGTAGGGTAATAGAAGTAATAAGATCTTTAACTTCAGACTCTAATACCACACCACTATTAACCACGGCTGCTACTCGGTCTAGCTCAACTTCAGCAGCTATACTCTGTTCATATGAGCTTAAAATAAACACCGAGCTAAGAAGTAATAATTTCAATGAATTTTTCATGTAACGTATATTTCTTTTAATTAGTTATTGAGGAAGTAAGGGCGTTTATAGCCGAATATACTTGAATTAAGCATATCTCCAACACTGTCGGAAGATTTATTGCTATTTATGCCATTATATACAAATTGAATATTAAAACTGCTATCAAATGCATCGCGGTTTTCATTTATGTTCAGGTCGTCTTCAATTTTAGAGTTAATATTGCGATGGTAGGTAAAACGTATCCCCCAACAACAACTGCTGTACTCAAGACCTGCATAGCTTTCAATACTGCGTTTGCCTTGTAAGTCTTGTGTAAACCGCCCTACAAGTTGCCACCGCTGGGCAATTTTAACATTTGCCGCCAACGACATTTGTTCTAATGACTCTCCTGAGACATCGCGAGTATATCGATGGTTCAATTGAATTGTTTGATTATTACTAAATAAGTAATCTAAAGTGGTTTGACTTTTATTGGTCACGCCTAAATCGGTATTATATTGAATGTCAGAACTAAACTGCCAGTTTCGACTTAAATGAAGGAAAATATCGGCTGCTAATGCTGACTTATCTACTAAGGTGTCTTGATTTGCTTCATCAAAGTTACTTTCATTTAAATAAACAATACGGCCCAAACTAAAACGCAACATTTCGTTATTTTCAGCATTTAATAACCGACTTGTTACCCCCCACGAAACCTGATTGGCTTGTGCTATTCTGTCTATGCCACTAAAGCGACGGTCACGGAATAAACCGTTATAGTCATCTTGCAATAGAGTTGTGTCGTAAATACCAATGTTGCTTTGATCTTTTTCAGGGATATAAAGGTACTGTAACTGTGGCTCAAGTGTTTGGTTGTACTCGCTATTAAATAAGGCGATGTTACGATCAAAATTGACACCACCATGCAATCGTATTTTAGGCAACGTTCTATTAATATTTTTTTCTAGCAGGCTGTTATTACCAATATTTTGTTGAATGTAATTAGTTTGCAGAACTTTGAGTTCTGAATTTAAAAACCATGCAGGTGTAACCATAGGGTAAAGTAAACCAGCTTCTACATGGTATCTCTGCGCTGTTGGCTTGGTTAAATCTGGTGTATCAAAGCTAGAAAATTCGCCATAAACATCAAAGATACCATCAAAGTCATCAAAAGTTTGTTGGCGCCTCGCTTCTATTTGAGGCAAGGTTTTATAACTTTGTTGATGATTACCTAATAATTCAAAATCTTGTAATTTTAGGGTGGTTTGCCAATTTTCTGCGAAATAAGCCAATTCACCTATTTGATAGAGATATGCATCGTTAGAGTTAAATTGGCTACTACCTAAATCCACCAAGTAATTATCATCACTAATGGTCGTGTAGTCTACATGGGCTCTAAACCTTTCTGAGAAAGTACCAATATGTTGAATTCTGGCTAAATAACGTGAATCATCGTTATTGTTAAGTTTTTTATCTTTATTGAGGTATTCAATATCAAGTTGACCTGACTGTAAGCCTTCTAAATATCGAAACTCTGTAATTAATTGCGTGCCTCTATCAGACATGTAGCGTGGTGTAATAGTGGCATCCATGTTTTCTGATATATTGACATAATAAGGAATTTCAACTTCTAAACCTGAGCTATTTGAAGTGCTAATTTTAGGGTATAGCATACCTGATTGGCGTTCATCACTAATAGGCATGGTTAAATAAGGAATATATAAAATAGGCACATCAAAAAGACTAAAACGAGCGTTATATGCCTCAAGTGATTTTTTATCTGAAGAAATGGTAATCTCGCTTGCGCGCATCTGCCAATCTGGCACAGGATCGTAACAAGTGGTAAAACTTGAGTCGATAAAACTCATCGTTTTTCCATTGCCATCAATATTAATTTCTTTTGCACTTCCGTGCCCAGCAGAGCCGTTTAGTTGATATGAAGTTGATGTTAACGCCGTGGACTTTTTTAATTGATTTATATTAAGCGTGTCGGCAAAAATATCTATACCTTTGTTTTGAAAGTGAATATCACCATTAGCGTTAACTGTAGATGTATTTCTATTAACGGATAATTCATCTGCAACAATTGATTTATCTTGATTTAATAAGGTAACACCACCGGTAAACGTGGCATATTCACCTTTTTTAATATTTGAAGTAGAAGATAAAATAGTAAAGCTGTCGTTTGCCTGCTTACCGGTTTCTTCTGCAATATTTGCGTAAAATGGAATAGGGCACTGACTAGCAATATTTGTATTTATTTCAATGTTTTGCGCCTTACTACCAAAGGTAAATGCTATTAGGCAGAGAAAGGGGGTTTTGTGTAAGGAAAAACGCATTTATAATCCGGGTAATTAACTTGAAAAATACAAAGCCTAGTTTAGTTCGGCATTTTAACGCTAAAGGCGGTAATAATATAGCAATTTTCTTTAGCCTGCGAATTAGTTATATTGGCACTATCATTTTTTAGAGATATTTTCTATTGAGTAATTTAAGAACTACAGCCTTATCACATTGGCTTGAAAGTCAGTTTTCAACGCAAAAAATCAACTTATTACCACTTACAGGTGATGCCGGTTTTCGACGTTACTTTCGCTTTGCATACCAAAGTAAAAGTTATATTGCGGTTGATGCGCCGGTAAAACTATCAAATAACCAAGCTTTTTTAAACGTTCAGCAAATTTTGAAAGATGTTAGCGTTAATGTACCTAACATTATCCATGCGGATCTCGAACAAGGTTTTCTTTGTCTTAGCGATTTTGGCGACATGGTATTATCTGAACGATTATCAAGTGATAACATGCAGAAATATTACGCTAAAGCGATAGTAGAATTAGATAAAATGCTAACATGTTCATCGGTATCTGTGTCGACTTTACCTTTGTATGATGAAAAATTTATTTTCACAGAACTGAGCATCTTTACTGAATGGCTACTCGAAAAACATTTAGCTATTTATTTAACTGCAGATGAGAAAATTGCATTAACCTGTTGCTTTGATGAATTAGTTTCAGCCATGGTTGAGCAACCTAAAGTATTTATGCATCGCGATTACCACAGCCGAAATATTATGCAGCTTAGTAATGATGAACTGGGTATTATTGACTTTCAAGATGCTGTAGAAGGGCCCGTTATCTATGACTTGGTTTCCTTATTAAGGGATTGTTACGTACGTTGGCCAAACCAGCTTATAGCACCTTTAATAGAAGATTATCGCTTACAAGTGCAAAATTATTTTCCAAACGAAACCCTAACAAAAGAAAAATGGCAATATTGGTTTGATTTAACTGGATTGCAGCGCCATATAAAAGCGAGTGGTATTTTTGCACGCCTCTATCACAGAGACAGTAAATCAGGATATTTAGCTGATATTCCACTTACCTTGAGCTACATACAAGATGTTAGCGCACAATATGATAAACTCACTTTTTTACATGAGTTAGTCAGTAAGCGGGTAATACTTGCGCTCAACAAATAACATAATGTGCTTATTTTTAAGTAAGATTTTGGAAAGTTTTTCATGAAAGCTATGATATTAGCAGCAGGTAGAGGCGAGCGAATGCGACCACTAACTGATAACTGCCCTAAACCACTGTTAACAGTGAATGGCTTGCCGTTGATAGTGCACCATATAAAAAACTTAGTGGCGGCGGGTATCAAAGATATTGTAATTAACCATGCATGGCTAGGTCAAAAAATTGTAGATTATCTCGGTTGCGGTCAGCAATTTTCGGCGAATATAAGTTATAGCGAAGAGCCTGTAGCATTAGAAACAGCCGGTGGTATTATAAAAGCATTGCCGATGTTAGTTGAACATGAAAATGATGTTTTTATGGTGATTAATGGTGATATTTATTGCGATTTTAATCTCAAGCAATTACCACGTTTAGGTGAAGAGTTTAACGCTCATTTGTTATTGGTTAATAATCCAGAGCATAACCCTAAAGGTGACTTTCAACTTGTTGAAGGGGTATTAACTAACCCTAAAAACAACCATCATGAAACATACACTTTTAGTGGTATTGCTCTTTACAGAAAAAGTTTTTTTAAGCAAGATGCTGCAACACAAGAATCGACTTTGTTACAACCAGTTCAAGAACAACAACTTATACAACCTTTAGCACCTATGTTAAGGGCTGGGGCTGAACAAGGTAAAGTGTCAGCGAGTTTAATGACTAACGCTTGGACAGATGTTGGAACACCAGAACGTTTAGCTGAGCTAAACACTATTTAACCATTTTATAATTAATTAATTATCGAGTTTTACGATGCGAATTTGGGGTAAAGTTTTAGGATTTTTATTTGGCTTGATGCTGAGTAAAAATATTTTCGGTGCGTTATTGGGCGCTTGGCTCGGACATCGGTTTGATAAAGGTATAGGGCTTAATTTTAACAACTTAGGTGGTGCTAAATCGGATGCCGACCGCCAAGCAATATTTTTCTATAGCAGCTTTTCAGTTATGGGTTTTATTGCTAAGGCTAATGGGCAGGTTACCCAGCATGAAATTGCTTTTGCTACAGCTTATATGGATAAGTTGGGGCTACAAGGTGCAATGCGTCAACAAGCTCAAGATGCATTTAGAGATGGAAAAACAACAGGCTTTCCAGTTACTGAACGTTTAACCGAACTAAGATCTGTCGTTGGAAATCGTCAGGATTTATTGTTACTTTTTTTAGAAATTCAAATTCAAGTGGCTTTCGCTGATGGAAGCCTAGATGAAGATGAACGAGAAGCACTGCACCAAGTTGCTCAAGGCTTAGGCTACTCTGCACATGAATTAGATAAATTATTAGAGATGATAATTGCAGGGGCTAGTTTTCATCAACAAGGGCAAAGAGGTGGAACTCATAGCTTTGCACAGTCGGGTCAGCAACTTGAAAACGCCTATAAAGTGTTAGGTGTTACAGAACAAGATTCAGCGAGTGATATTAAAAAAGCTTATCGTAAACTTATGTCGCAACATCACCCAGATAAACTGGTAGCTAAAGGCTTACCTCCTGAGATGATGGAAACGGCAAAACAAAAAGCACAAGACATTCAAGCAGCTTACGAGTTAATAAACGCACAAAATAAATAATAACTTTTGTATTTACTTCGTTTTTAAAGATTATTTTAACAACGAAGTAAACAGCATAAATGCGACTAAATTGCTTTTTTTTGTGTTAAGTGACTGATCAGGAGCTTGCATACGCAGTTGTATGTCGCGTAGACTAATGCCGATTTTGATTTATACTTTGGATAACACAAATGTTCCTTTCAGTAACTAATAGGCGATTTATCGCAATATGGCTTAGCGCTATATTGTTAGTATTGTCTGTGGCTGCTGCTGCGCATAGTGTTGAACATATAGATGATGGTGTTAAAAAACACTGTACGTTGTGTTTTCATCAACATCAATTCGATCAAGTACTACCACAGCAAAACGCCACACTTGACTTTAATGTTCAGCAAGTAGAAACAATCGTTACTGTTGAACCAAAATTAGCACTAATTCAACGTGTTAATTATCATAGCCGCGCACCTCCCAAAACGCTTTAAACCTAATTATTTAACAAGCTATTTTTACAAAACCAACTTGCCAATTGAGTAAGTGGGTTGTTGTATTCGTATATAATTTATTTTAGAGATTTCCAAATGAAAAATTTCCAACGTGTTTCAACTTTTGTATCTACTGATATCGCTGGCTGTTTAGCGACTATTAACCCGACTAAAGTAACGGCTGCTTTAATCTTGTCTGGCGCCTTGCCTTTACTTTCATTCGCACAAACGCCGACACTGTCTAACCTTACTGTCAGCGCTGTGCTAGATGGTTATTATCAGAGTGAAGATCGCCTAATGACCGAAAGAGCAAAAGGCTTTGGCTTAGGTGAAACTGAGTTAGCGTTTAGTGCCAGTATCGATGATATGTTTTTCGGTAAACTCACCACTGTTTTTGAATCACATGAAGGTGAAACCGAAGTTAATGTCGAAGAAGCCTTTATACAAACAATGGCATTGCCGAATGGATTTACTGTTTGTGCAGGGCGATTCTTATCTGATATTGGCTATTTAAATAATCAACATCTTCATACTGACGCTTTTACCAGTAGACCGAGTGCATATCGTGCATTTCTAGGCGGGCATTATTTCGATGATGGCTTAAGAGTGAGTTATATAGCACCAACAGATTTGTACTGGACGATGGGAGCTGAAGTTTTTTCAGGTGATAGTTTACGAGCTGAAGATGAGTCAGGTGAGCGCGAATTTGATAGCACGGGCGTTTATACGGCGTTTACAAAAATAGGTGGTGATATTGGTATTGAAAGTTCATGGCAGTTGGGGGCAAGTTACCTACGCAATGAAAATGGTCTGTTAACACCTGAAGAACACGATGAAGAAGGTGAAGAAGGTGAAGAAGCGCATGCACACTCTGCTAGCTATACAGGTAAAAATACCTTTGTGGCTGATTTTGTTTATAAGTGGGCACCAAATGGTAACTATAAATATCAACATTTAACGCTCAGTGCTGAATATTTTAGGGTGAGTGATTTTATGGTGCCAGACCTTGATGAAGAGCATTTGTCAGCAGAACATGACGAAGAAGGTAGTGTTAATGATTATCATCAAGCTTGGTATGTTAGTGGAGTCTATCAATTTTCACCAAGTTGGTCAGCAGGACTGCGATACGGAAAATTAAATACTCAAGTACTACACGAAGAACATTTCGATCAACAAACCCTAAAAGAAACTGAGCTAAGTGTTGCTTGGCACAATAGTCACTTCTCAACCGTTAGAGTTGAATTTAGTCATCAGAGTAATATTGGTTTTGATAATGCTGAAAATGACAATGTTATTACTCTGCAATATGTAATGGCACTAGGAGCACATAATGCACATCAATTTTAAATTACTGATTAGCAGTGCTTTACTGACGCTGAGCCAAAGTGCTTTCGCGCAAATGAATATTTTTGCATGTGAGCCAGAGTATGCTGCTTTAGCAAAAGAGCTTGCTCCCTCAGCGAAAATTTATACTGCAACAACCGCTATGCAAGATCCACATCAAGTGCAAGCGCGACCTAGCCTGATTGCTAAAATGCGCCAAGCAGATCTTGTGATCTGTGCTGGGGCTGATTTAGAGATAGGTTGGTTACCTATGTTGCAAATGAAATCGGCTAATACTCGAGTACGTAACACAGAAGATGGCTTATTTTTTGCCGCTGATCATGTCGAAACGTTAGACCAAATGAGTAATGTTGACCGCAGCATGGGTGATGTTCATAGTGCTGGAAATCCACATTTACATTTTTCACCACAGCGTGTTCTCGACATTGCGAAGGCACTAACAGAGAAGTTAACTCAGCTTGATACAAAGCAAAGTGATGTATATCAGCAGCAGTTATCAAGCTTTGTGAATCGTTGGCAATTGGCTCGGACACAATGGCAGTCAAAAGTGGCTACGTTGCAGGGCATGAAAGTTATTGCCTATCACTCAACATTTCGTTATTTATTTGATTTTACAGGTATTGATTCTGTTGCTGATTTAGAGCCCAAACCGGGATTGCCGCCAACAAGTAGCCACCTTGCAAGTTTGTTAAAACTAGCTAACCAAGGTGATATATCGGCAATCGTTGTGGCTTCTTACCAAGATCAACGTGGAGCGAACTGGTTAGCAGAAAAATCGAATTTACCTGTTGTTGTGCTACCTTTATCGGTCGGTGGTAATCAGCAAAGTGATGATTTATTCAGCTTGTATGACAGTGCTTTAGACCTATTAATTAAAATAAATCACCCTAAAAAATAGCATTTTAAGCTACAGGTATTATCGATGGATTATGAATTACTCACTATACTGTTACCCGCATTCGCTGCGGGTATTTTAGTACTTTCAACTCATGTTGTATTGGGTAAACAAGTATTAAGGCGTGGTATTATTTTTATAGATTTAGCTATTGCACAAATAGCGGCTTTAGGAGCGATAGTTGTGCGTATGGATCATGATCTTGCTGAGCTTGCGTATGCAAATATTTGGATCCCAGGCCTATTTGCATTAGCAGGGGCAGGCATTATTGCCTTATTAGCCAAATATATGGCAGAAGAGCTAGAGGCGATGATCGGTTGTTTTTACGTTCTATCTGCTGTGACAGCTATGTTGTTGTTATCTAATGATCCACATGGTGCAGAGTTACTTAAACAACTAATGTCAGGTCAAATTCTTTGGGTAAGTTGGCAGCAACTGTTATTACCAACGATAGTCTATAGTGCCATACTTGCGTTAATACTTTACCGACCTAAAATTTTAGATGGAGCTGCTTTCTATTTATTATTTGCTGTGGTTATAACATTATCCGTTGAGCTTGTTGGGGTTTATCTTGTTTTTAGTACCTTAATATTACCTGCTTTAGCAATTAATAAATTACAGGGCACTCGGGTATTGTTATGGGCTTACGGTGTAGGTTTAGTTGGGTATTTACTAGGCTTGTATATGTCAGCAACTTTCGATTTACCTAGCGGTGCGGCAATAGTGGCGACATTAGCCTTAAGTGCCGTAGTGTTTAGATTAGTAAGTAGGTTAGGTTTAAGAAAGTAAATAGGGTGTATTGATTAAAAAATTAAAAAGCCAGCAAGTTAAAAACTGCTGGCTTTTTCAATGGTAATGTTCTGACTAAAATAATTTCTAGTTAGATAATTAGAAGCTGTAAACTAAAGTCATTGCTGTTTCAGTGTTAACATTTTCTTTATCTTCATCAACGTCAGTATTGTAATCTACAGTAAAGCTAAATTTAAGTTGTAGTGTTTCAAGTAACTTTGTAGAAATAGACGTTCTTGCTTTATAAGTACTGTTTGCATCACTTTTTGGTGCATACTTTGCTACTAATAACTGCTTAAATAAAACGTGCTCATTAATTTCACGTGTGTATAAAGCTTGGGCTTGAACAATAAAGGCAGTATTGATTTCTTCGGGATCAGTGTCAGTTGCACTGACAACATCGCGTTTAAAACCTGGGCCAATATCAGCATCTAGTGTTGTTTTTTCAGTTTCATACCAACGACGACCCCAACCTGCAGAAATTGAGCTCTGGTTGTCGAAACTACTAAAACGGTCGTCTTCATAAGAAGCATTCGCATAGATATAGTTTGGACTTGCCTTGTCAATTGTATAATTAGTTTGGCCGACTGCAGTCCACTTTTGATCACTGGTAGTAAAGTGATCTTCGCCATTTTCATCTTCTTCCTCACTTTTCTTTACCAACAAGCCTAAGTTTACTGTTGATTTCCAAGCACCTGCTTCGTGAGTAAAGTCAAAACCTGCTTTAACATCTGCACTGTTTGTATCACCTGTTTTAAAAAGCATACCTAGCTCTGCAGAAGCAGTATAAGGAGATTTAACTTTTGGTGCGGTTGCTTCTTCTGCTAATGCAATTAGCGGCATAAAACAAAGTGCTGCTGATATTAACTTATGACTCATTTGTTTCTTCCTTTCTTACGTGTAATGATAATTGTGGATATGGTATTTCAATGCCGGCATCATCTAATGCGACTTTAATTTTTTGTAACAGGTCACGATGTAATGGCCAGTAATCGGCAGAGGTAACCCAAGGGCGAACAACAAAGTTTACTGAGCTTTCAGCAAGTTCTTGTACACCGATAACAACTTCTTTATCTTTTAAGACTAATTCATGCTCACTGGTTATCTTAGTAAGTAAGGCTTTAGTTTTAGCAAGATCTGCATCGTAACTTACACCAATAACTAAATCTAATCGGCGCTCAGGTTTGGTTGAAAAGTTAGTAATCGTACTAGAGGTAATTTTACCATTTGGAATAATGACCGCTTTGTTATCACCAGTTCTTAATTTTGTTGAGAAAACATGAATTTCTTCAACAATACCGGAAACACCCGCTACATCGATAAAATCACCACTTTTGAATGGCTTTAATATAATAAGCAGAACACCTGAGGCAAAATTAGATAGTGATCCCTGCAGCGCTAAGCCTATTGCTAAGCCTGCTGCACCGACTATGGCGACTAATGAAGTAGTGTTAAAACCTAAATGAGAAATAGCAGCGATAATAACAATAACGAACAACATACCGTAAAGTAAGCTGCTTAGGAATGAGATAATGGTTTCATCCATACCTCTATGACGCATAACTTTTACAACGCCATCGCGTACTAAATTTGCAACAAATTTACCAATAAATACGATAGCTAGTGCAACGACTAATTTTATCGCAAAATCCATTAGCATTTGTTGATTTTCTAGAAACCAGTTCTGAATAGTGTCCATTATTTACCCTGAGCAATTTTATGATGGGGGATTATAATAAACATCAATTGAAATTTCATTACATTGTTCAAAAAACACCATAATTTTCAACATTACTTTAAGGAGTGTTTTTGGGAGAAAGGGGAAGTTTACATTGAAAGCCAAAACAAAAAAATCCGATGAATACGATTCATCGGATCATTGACTAAATTTTCAATATAACTGTTACCGTAATCAACACATAGGCATGTTAGTAACAGCTATTAATGCTATTTAATTAATGCGTCTAATTTACCGGTTGAATATTGCACAAACATATTGTCTAAAGATATTGGCTTAATACCTGAAGCATGACCAACACTACCAAAAGCTTCATAACGCGCTTTACAAATATCATACATTGCTTGTGTTGATGCTTTTAGAAATTTACGTGGGTCAAACTCACTTGGGTTTTGTGCTAAAAATCGGCGAACTGCGCCTGTTGAGGCTAAGCGTAAGTCAGTGTCGATGTTAATTTTACGCACACCATTTTTAATACCTTCTTGAATCTGCTCAACCGGAACACCATAAGTTTCAGGTATTTTACCACCAAATTCATTAATAACGGCTAACCATTCTTGCGGCACAGAAGAAGAACCATGCATAACTAAATGCGTATTAGGAATACGAGCATGAATCGCTTTAATACGATCGATAGCAAGAATATCGCCTGTAGGTGGGCGAGTAAATTTATAAGCACCATGTGAAGTACCACAAGCAATGGCTAAGGCGTCAACTTGTGTTTTTTGAACGAAATCAGCCGCTTCTTCTGGATCAGTTAGCATTTGATCCATGGTTAATTTTCCAACCGCGCCAATACCATCTTCTTCGCCAGCTTCACCCGTTTCAAGTGAACCTAAACAACCTAATTCACCTTCAACTGAAACACCACAAGCATGTGCCATTTCAACCGTTCGACGAGTTACGTCTACATTGTATTCATAGCTTGAAGGTGTTTTACCGTCATCCATAAGTGAACCGTCCATCATAACTGATGAAAAGCCTAATTGAATAGAGCGTTGACACACGCCAGGTGAGGTACCGTGATCTTGGTGCATTACCACAGGAATATGAGGAAATTCTTCAATAGCAGCTAAAATTAAATGACGTAAAAAAGGTGCACCAGCATAAGCACGAGCACCAGCAGAACCCTGCAGTATTACTGGGCTATTAGTATCGTTAGCAGCAAGCATAATTGCTCTAACCTGCTCCAAATTGTTAACGTTAAAAGCTGGAATACCGTAACCATTTTCGGCGGCATGATCTAACATTTGGCGCATAGAAACTAAAGCCATGAATTAACTCCTGAGATTATTGTTGGTGATAAAATTGATTTCAAAAAGGTTTCATTATGAAACTTAGTGCTTTCATGTCGTAATTGTATCAGAAGAAATTAGTGCATTGCACGTGAAAAAATAGCACTACTGTGGTTAATAAACCGCATTATTTTACAGTTATTATATTTGTGTTTTTATTACTGAAATATTGAAGGTATAAGAGAGATTTTATTGCTAAACAGCTATAAATTTATGTAATTTTACTACAAATTAATGGCAGTCTAGAGAATATATTTATGATAAATATTTTGCTTGGTGATAAAAGTAGATTTTGACCTAAAATGCTTGCGGGGAACATGGGGTTAATAAAAAAACGGCAGTGTATTTCTACACTGCCGTTGTAACTATTGTGTTTAGCAAATTTATTTTTTAGCGCGAGCTTCTAAAATAGCTACTGCAGGTAATTTTTTGCCTTCTAAAAATTCAAGAAAAGCGCCACCACCAGTTGATATATAAGATACCTTGTCTGCAATATCATATTTATCAACTGCGGCTAAAGTGTCACCACCACCCGCAATAGAAAATGCCTTACTATCTGCAATGGCACGGGCGATAACTTCTGTACCTTTACCGAATTGGTCGAATTCAAATACACCTACAGGACCATTCCAGACTACGGTACCAGCATTAGCAATAATTTCTGCTAGCGCTTTAGCGCTTTCTGGACCTATATCAAAGATCATGTCGCCATCGGCAACGTCATTTACATTTTTCAGTGTTGCAACGGCTGTTTCAGAAAACTCTTGACCAACAACAACATCCGTAGGAACTGGAATTGAACCATTATTGTCATTGGCTTGTTTTGTTAAGCGCTTAGCTTCATCAACTAAGTCAGCTTCGAATAATGATTTACCAACATTATGACCTTGCGAAGCAATAAAAGTATTAGCAATACCGCCACCAACAACTAATTGATCGACAATACCTGCTAAAGAATCAAGCACGGTAAGTTTAGTTGAAACTTTTGAACCACCAACAATAGCCACTAATGGGCGGGCAGGGTTATCAAGGGCTTTTGATAAAGCTGAAAGCTCACCCGCTAATAATGGGCCAGCACAAGCCGTAGGTGCATATTTTGCCACGCCGTGGGTACTTGCTTGTGCACGATGAGCAGTGCCAAATGCGTCCATGACAAAAATATCACACAACGATGCTAACTTTTTAGATAAAGTATCATCATTATTTTGCTCGCCTGTATTGAAGCGAATATTTTCAAAAATAACTAGTTCACCAATATTAACATCTACACCGTCAAGATAACTTTTAACTAAACGTACAGGTACATTTAGTGCTGCACTAAGATAGTCGGCAACCGGCTGTAATGAAAACTCTTGATTGTATTCGCCTTCAGTTGGTCGACCTAAATGTGACATTACCATGACTTTAGCACCCGCTTCTAAAGCGTGCTTCAAAGTTGGTAATGCAGCTCTTAAACGAGCATCGGAAGTTATTTTGCCATCTTTTATTGGCACATTTAAGTCTTCACGAATTAGCACACGTTGATTTTTTAATGCTAGATCGGTCATTTTAATTACTGACATGTTTATTTCCTGTTGATAGAAGTTTAACTGTTAAGTAAGTGATAAATAAATTCTTAGTTGGGTGCTCTCGAACTAACCCACTTTAGCCATAGTATAGGCGGTATCTAATAAACGGTTAGCGAATCCCCATTCGTTATCACACCAAATAAGTAACTTAACCAAACGTTTGTGACTAACACGAGTTTGATTGCCATCCACAATGCTTGAATGCGGATCATGGTTAAAGTCAATAGAAACCAGTGGCTCAGTGGTATAACCTAAAATCCCGGCTAAACCGTTTTGTTGAGCGTCGATAATTGCTTGGTTAATGTCAGCAATAGTCGCATCGCTCGATAAGTTTAAGCTCAGATCCATTGCCGTTACATTGATAGTGGGAACTCGCACTGCAATGGCTTCAAATCGGCCAGCAAACTTAGGTAGTATTCGTTCAATACCAGCGGCTAGCTTAGTGTCTACCGGGATGATTGATTGGCTTGCAGCACGAGAACGGCGTAAATCAGGGTGATAAGCATCAATAACTTGTTGGTCATGCATTGAAGAATGAATAGTAGTAATCGCACCACTTTCAACACCAAAGGCTTTATCTAAAACCTGAATAACGGGCACGACACAGTTGGTGGTACAAGAGCCGTTTGAAACCACTTTCTCAGCTGGAGTAAGTAGTTGATGATTTATGCCATAAATAATCGTGGCATCTAAATCTTGTGAACCTGGATGCGAAAAAAGTACCTTTTTTGCACCTTGTTTAATATGTTGTTGTCCATCGGCTTGGCTGCCATATTGTCCGCTACAATCAATAACTATATCGACATTATGTTCTTGCCATGGCAAGTTGTTTAATTCAGCTTCATGGCTTAATGCGATTTCGTCACCCGCAATAAATAATTTGCCATTACTTTGTTGAACTGAAAATGAAAAACGCCCGTGTGTAGAATCGTACTTTAATAAATCTGTCTCTTATACACATCTGACGCTGCCGACGACTCCT
>OJAZ01000610.1_pt1 | contig 14432 bp, 18 predicted proteins | sample 1589851 | NCBI WGS metagenome assembly OJAZ01 (sample SAMN05416792, study PRJEB24817) | seawater metagenome | isolation source: Sea water | place: Canada:Atlantic | collected 2013-07 | reverse complement strand
GAGATTCGCCTTAGTCTCGTGGGCTCGGAGATGTGTATAAGAGACAGGCTGCTATGGCAAGCTTTTTCTTTTTTATAGCAGCGCTTGTTGCCGCTATTTATGTTTATTTACTCAAGCGTTCATTAGCAACTGACTCCAGTACCGGCTTTGATAACCACATTGCTTTGGAATATTTTCTCAAAAAAAGTAATAACCACCATATGCAACTAGCCGTTGTATGGGTGAACGAAATTGAGGATATAAATAGTTTTTACGGCACTGAAATTGGCGACCGAGTAATGAAAAATCTACTTATGCATTTTAAAAGCCGTTGCTCTACTCACTGTCATTTATATCGCTTAGCAACGAATAAACTGGTACTGCTTTCCCCCAAAGAAACACCTTATGAAGAACTTAACGACTTAATTGAAACCTATAATGCCAATACGCCTTTATTAACCGACCCATTCATATACATCACTTTATGTGCGGGCATTGCAACTGGCAATAAGTCACTATTACTTGAAAATGCTCATATTGCTGCCCTGCAAGCAAAACAAGGCAGACATACGGTTATTAATTATTCAAAAGCCCTACATGATGTTAAAACTCAATATCAATACAATGTAGAAATGGCTAAAGAAGTTCACGATGCGTTTGATAACAACCGAATTGTGCCCTACTTTCAACCAATAATAGATACCAAAAGTAATCAGGTAGTGCAGTATGAATGCTTGGCTCGGATGGTGACCGCAAGTGGAGAGATTTTAAAACCCGATGCGTTTTTAGATGTAGTTACTCGCTCTAGAATGGACGGGTTATTAACCCGCACTATATTTTCACAGTGTATTAGCCGCTTTAGAAAAACGAACATTTGTTGGAGCTTAAATATAACAGCGCAAGACATGTTAGACCCAAGCTTAAATGAATTCATCACAAACGAGCTTAAGCGCTATCCGCACCCAAGCAATATCACTTTAGAGTTAATAGAAACCCAAGCGATTGCAAATTATTCTGAAGTTAAAGCATTTATTTCTATGGTTAAAAGTAAAGGCGTTAAGGTAATAATTGATGACTTTGGTAGCGGTTATTCAAATATTTCAAATGTTCTAAAACTTGAAGTTGACGGTATTAAGTTAGATGGCGGATTGATAAAACAGATAATACACGATAACGACATTTACTTATTTATTGAGCATATAGCGGCATTTGCTAACCAATTAGATTTACTGCTTATAGCTGAATCTGTCGAAAATGCAGCCATTGTAAATGCGTTAGAAAAAGCAAATGTGACGCTAATGCAGGGTAACCATTTTGCCCAACCTGCGCCACAATTTGCTACACCAGAAAATGCCGACTTAATCAGTTAATTAACCAAACGTTAGTGGTAAAGCTATTTTGAGTCGATAGAAAAACGCTTAAAAATAACTTAGGTTAAATCAATAATAAGCCGGTGACTTTGCTGACCACTGGCCCAATACTTTCGCTCAAATGGGGTGATTGCATCGTCGCTGTGATAAGGCTGCACTTCGCAAATATGGCTGGTTAGTTCAAGCGCCCTTGCAAATTCTTTAACATATATGTCCCAGTTACTGCGTACTTCTAATAAGCCACCTAACTTAACAATATAAGGAAATATAGCTGCACCGTGCCATCTGCGTTGAATATGTTTAGATTTAGGCCATGGATTTGGATACAACAAATAGTGGTGGCTAGGCTGCCAATTTGCTGCAACTGCTAAGCGCCAAAAATCATTTAAATCAGCCTGTACCAAAATATACTGACCACTGTCGCTTTGCTTATATTGAACGTCGTGTTTATCAAGCCTATGCGACGACTTATCAATCCCGACCACAAGAGCATCAGGATGAAGCTTAGCTAAGTTAGCTGTACTTTCACCTACACCACAGCAAGAGTCTAAAATAAGAGGGCCATTGAATGCCTTAACTTTTTCATTAACCTCATCAAATGCCGCTTGCGTGTGTGCTGCAATGGGCTTTTTAAACTCGGCGCTTAAATGCTTATTTACTATTTCATCAAGCTTTTCGTGAATACCGGCCTGATTAGATACAATACTTCGAGAATTTGCATCACTCATTAGTGTCTTAGCCCCACACCTTTTTTGATTAATGTAAGCGCAACAGTAAATAGCACGGTAATAAACACTAAAATCACACCTAATGCGACGGTTAAATCAACATCCGATACACCTAAAAACCCGTACCTAAATGCGTTAACCATATAGATGATGGGGTTTATTTGCGATACATTTTGCCAAAACTCAGGTAGCAAAGTAATTGAATAAAATACGCCACCCAAGTACGTTAGCGGAGTAAGTATAAATGTAGGAATAATACTAATGTCATCAAAGCTATTAGCATAAATAGCGTTAATTAAACCACCTAGCGCAAACACCGCCGAGGTTAAAATTACCGTTGCCATAATTACAAATATATTGTGTATTTGAATATCAACAAACAACAGCGATACACAGGTAACAATAAAGCCCACCATCATGCCTCGCGTCATACCACCGCCCATATAGCCTAGTACTATTATGTAATTAGGCACTGGCGCAACAAGCAGCTCCTCTATACTTTTTTGAAATTTAGTTGAGTAAAAACTAGAAGCCACATTAGAATATGAGTTTGTAATAACCGACATCATTATTAAGCCCGGTACAATAAACTCCATATAACTAAACCCACCCATTTCACCAATGCGCGAGCCTATGAGGTTACCAAAAATAACAAAATACAAACTCATTGTTATGGCAGGTGGTACTAGAGTTTGCACCCAAATACGTAGAAAACGAATACACTCTTTAATCCATATACTTTTTAGCGCTACGCCATATTTAAACATTTATTCGCCCCGCCCTTGCTCTAGTAATCCTACAAATAGCTCTTCTAATCGATTGGCCTTGTTACGCATACTTAATACAGTATTGCCTTGCTCTGTAAGCGCACTAAACACTGCATTTAAGCCCTGTGATTTAGCCACTTCAACTTCAATGGTGTGATCGTCCGTCATGGTAAATTTATAACCTTGCAACGTGACTGGCTTAGCTGGCATTTTTAAATCAAGTACAAACGTTTCTTTATCAAGCTTTGCAAGCAGTGCTTTTATCGTCGTGTTTTCAACAATGCGACCGGTATCGATAATGGCAATGTTTTTACACAACAGTTCTGCTTCTTCTAAGTAATGGGTAGTTAAAATAATCGTTACGCCTTGTTCATTAATTTTGCGTAAAAACTCCCACATAGAGCGTCGTAACTCTATGTCTACTCCCGCTGTTGGTTCATCAAGTATAAGTAGCTTTGGCTCGTGCATCAGTGCGCGTGCAATCATTAAACGACGCTTCATACCGCCTGATAAAGTACGCGCTTGTTTATCTTTTTTCTCAAGCAAACCAAGCTGGGCTAAATATTTATCAGCACGCTTATGTGCTTCGCTACGCGGTACACCGTAATAACCGGCTTGGTTTACTAATATTTGGGTCAACGTTTCAAATTGGCTGAAGTTGAATTCTTGTGGTACTAAGCCTAAATGCGCCTTGGCAGCTTCAAGATGGGTATCTATATCGTAACCAAATACCTCCACTTTACCTTCAGTTTTATTGACCAAAGACGAAATAACACCAATCGTTGTTGATTTACCTGCGCCATTTGGTCCAAGTAATGCAAAAAAATCGCCCTCGTCTACTTGTAAATCAACACCTTTAACAGCCTCTACGCCGTTTTTGTATACCTTGGTAAGGCCTTCAATATTTAATGCAATACTTTGCTTACTCATTACTTACCCTCACCATAACCCCAACGTTTTGTTAGTGTATGCTCAATGTTTAAATGATCTAAAATGCGAGCCACCATAAAATCGACTAAATCTTCTATGCTTTGCGGCTTATGATAAAAGCCCGGCGCTGCAGGCATAATGGTAACGCCCAAACGCGATAGCTTTAACATGTTCTCTAGATGAATCTCGCTAAAAGGCGTTTCACGCGGTACTAAAATAAGCTGGCCACGTTCTTTAATCACTACATCGGCCGCACGCTCTAGTAAATTATCAGATGCGCCTACAGCAATCGCCGATACTGACCCCGCACTGCATGGGCACACAACCATTTTTTTGGGCGCTGCAGAACCAGAGGCTACAGGACTAAACCAGTTATCTTTACCAAATACTTGTAATTGTTGTGGCTGTGCATCAAATAGCGTATTTAACTGCTCAGTGGCTTTATCTTCATTTGCCGAGAGCTTTATGTTTGACTCAGTATCAAGCACAACCCGGGCTGCGCTAGAAATAAGTACATACACTTGGTATTGCTGCTCTAGTAACACTTCAAGCAGCTTTAAACCATATGGTGCGCCAGAGGCACCACTGAACGCTAAGGTGATTTTATCTTTAAATTGCAAATTATTCTCCGCTGAATTTATCAGCCAAACCATCTACTAGTTGCTGATGAAGGCCGTTAAAACCGCCATTACTCATAATTAAAATATGTTGATCAGGCTGCACATTTTCAAGCACCGTATTTATAATAGCTTGCGTACTATTAAAGCACTGCATGCCCGCTTTTTGAGCTTGCTCGTTAAGCGACCAGCCTAAGTTATCTGGTTCAAACAAAAGTACGTCATCAGCATCAGCTAATGAAGCAAGAAGCGTATGTTGATGTACACCCATTTTCATGGTGTTTGAGCGGGGCTCTAAAATAGCAATAATTTTTTCATCGCCAACTTTAGCGCGTAAACCCGCTAAGGTTGTTTTAATCGCTGTTGGGTGATGAGCAAAATCGTCATAAACCTTAATACTGTTTATGTCGGCCTTGAGTTCCATTCGCCTTTTCGGACTTATAAACTCGGCAAGTGCCTCAATACTGTGGCTAACAGCAATCCCTACATGGCGCGCTGCAGCAATTGCCATAATCGCATTTTTAACATTATGTTCGCCAATTGCGCCCCAATTAACCGTACCTTGCCGTTCGTTATTCAAAAGTACATTAAACTCGCTGCCATCGGGTTTAATTAGTTCGTAACCCCAATCAATGCCTAGCGTTTCGCTTTCACTCCATAACCCTTGCGATATAACGTCTTCAAGTGCTTTGTCTTGTTTTGGCCAAATTACTTTACCGCTGTGAGGTAGTGTACGCATTAAGTGGTGAAATTGTTTTTTAATTGCGTTTAAATCATCAAAAATATCGGCGTGATCAAACTCTAAATTATTCAAAATTAATGTACGCGGTAAGTAATGGACAAACTTGCTGCGCTTATCAAAAAAAGCGGTATCGTATTCATCTGCCTCAATAACAAAAAAAGGGGTTTCACCTACCTTTGCCGACACACCAAAATTTTGCACTATGCCGCCAATTAAAAACCCCGGTTTTAAACCAGCATATTCTAATATCCAGGCAAGCATACTCGCTGTGGTTGTTTTACCATGCGTACCAGCTACCGCAAGCACCCACGAGTTTTGCAATAAGTTATGCTTTAACCACTCTGGACCTGAGGTATAAGGTAAGCTGTTGTCTAACACATATTCAACACACGGATTACCTCGGCTCATCGCATTACCAATTACTACCATATCGGGTTTTGGCTCTAATTGAGATACGTCGTAACCTTGAGTGAGCTCAATACCAAGATCTTCAAGCTGGGTGCTCATAGGTGGGTAAACGTTTTGGTCTGAACCTGTTACTTTATGGCCAAGCGACTTAGCAATAGCTGCAATACCACCCATAAACGTACCGCAAATGCCCAAAATATGAATATGCATATACTTTCCTTAAACCGTATGCTCACTTTGCAGCTGTGCAAAGTTTAATGGCGCTATAATGCCAAATTTCGCGCTTACTTACCATTATATGTAGGTATTTCGATGGGTTAAAAAGCGCATATCACCGCCTTTAACTTTTAACTGTTATTCGTTCAACTTAGTTAACTGTACTCACTTTTGATCAAGTAGTATCAATGCTATAAACTCACATGCGCATACGTTTTTAATTATTTAAAAGGATTTTCTATGAAGAAGTTATTATTTTTGAACTTTCTATTTTTATCGTCGCAGAGTTTTGCCCTCGATCTTGCAAAATATCCTATAGAGCTTATTTCTCAAGAAGGCTACAGTGTTGTAATAGCTCCTACTAAAGATCAAAAACAAGCACTTGTTAAAGTAACCGGGATCAACCACGACATTGATGGCATCACATTTTTAATGGATCTAAAGCCACGAGGGAGTAATAATGCTTATAAATTTACATACGATGGAACTGAGCGAAGCTTAATAAGCATTGATAAGGGTTACCGTTGTTGCAGCTATACTCTATACATACCAGATACGAGAGACGGTATTTATTTGGCAAAAAAAGAAGGGGCTAACCCTGCTATTGTTGAAGATTTGAAGGCTCAGTATCAACAGCATGTCAATAAAGGGACTCAAGCCGAACTTGCTCTTTTTAACCGTCAAAAGCATTTAAAGTATCAACAATCAAAAATAGATACCGCAAACGATTCAGTCACAAATCAGTGCGGCCTAAGTATTAAAACGACTATAAAATGGGATTCAATTGATGACACTCTTCTGCAGACTTATGCGGTTGGTTCCTTTTGTGCTCAAGTAGCAGATGAAATGGTTAATATGTGTAAAAAAGATATAAAATTTAAAAAAGACATAGCGCACTTCAACACAATCAACTGTCAATTTAGCGATAAACTAAAGCTTCGCCAAAACGACGGTGTATTAACGTTTAAAACATCACCTAAAGCACCTAATCAAAGTCAATTCATTGAGGCCTATCTACTTAATTTATAAGTCAAAAAAGCACCTAACGGTGCTTTTTTTCATAATACTGAGGCTATTAAATTACATACTTAAAAAAACAATTAAACCTAGGCCTAAAACTAACCGGTAAATTACAAAAGGTAACATTCCCATTCGTTCAATCACTTTTAAAAATAAATAAATACACGCATAAGCAGATAAAAAAGACAGTACCACACCTAGCAGCAATGTACCCCATTCAACAACATGCTCACCCAATGCAAGTTCTATTGTGTAATAAAGCCCCATCATTGAAATTACAGGAATAGCGAGTAAAAACGAAAAGCGCGCTGCACTTTGCTTATTCATGCCTAGCATTAAACCCGCTGTCATTGTAATACCTGAACGAGAGGTACCCGGGATCATAGCAACGGCTTGCGCTAAGCCAATCATTAAAGCCGACTTCCAATTAAGTTGATAAATTGTTTTAACTTGTTTCCCTTTAGCATCTGCGTACCAAAGCAATAGGCCAAAAATAATCGTCGTGGCTGCAATGACCCATGCACTTCGTAGGTATAACTCAACAAAATCCTTAAGTAACAAACCAAATACAGCAGCAGGTATTGTCCCTAAAATAATCCACCAGCCGAGTTTACTGTCGTCTGTTTTGCCTTGTGTGCCAAACGATTTAAACCACGCACTCAGAATGTCAGCCACCTCTTTACGAAAATAAATAACAACCGCTATTAATGTCCCTACATGCACTGCAACATCAAAAGCAAGTCCTTGGTCTTCCCATCCTAATATTTGTGAGGGTAAAATTAAATGTGCCGAGCTAGATATGGGTAAAAACTCAGTAAAACCTTGAATTAGCGCTAAAATTATTATTTCTAAAATACTCATGGGTTAGAAAACTCCACCTTCCATAGTTTTTGTTGAGGGTTATTATATGCATTCCATAATTGAGCAATTGTTTGCTTAGCTACAGGGTGATAAAAACCGGGGGCAACCTCACTGAGAGGCTGTAATACAAATGCATTTTTAGTTATTTCGTCACGTGGTAATTGCGCGGGGCTATCGCAAATAACATCATCGTAAAACAATAAATCTAAATCAAGGGTTCTTGGGCTGAACTTTTTATCGTTCGGTGTGCGACCATTATCACGCTCTATTTTTTTTAGTAATGCACACACTTCAGCTAACGGCTTGTCTGTTTTTGCCCCAACGACCGAATTATAAAAGTTATTACCTGCGAAACCGACAGCTTCACTTTCAAAAACAGACGAATGCTCTATATTTTTAAAATGCGTTTTAAGTGCTTTTAAGGCACTTTGCATATAGTGCTCTTTGTTGATATTTGACCCAAGGCTAATAAATATTTGCGCCATTTAAACGCTTGCCTTATTACGTGTTATTTCTACTCCAACAGTTTGCGCTTGCGCAACTGCAGCAGGTTTACTCACTCTTATTTTAACTTGTGTTGTATTAAACTCAGTTAAAATAATGTCTGCCAATTGTTCAACAAGTGTTTCAAGTAACTCAACAGGTTTAGTTGTACTATGCGCAATGACACGCTCGCTTACTTTTGCGTAATCAAGGGCTAGATTAATGTCATCATTTGCGGCGGCTGGTTTAATATCACTTAGCATTTCAATATCAAAATAAAGGCTCTGTTTACTTTCTTTTTCAAAGTCGTACACTCCAATAATAGTGTCGACGTGCAATTGAGATATAAATACCTTATCCATTGATACTCCAAAAGACCAACAACTGTTCTAACCACATAAACTAATTATAAATTAATATTGTATATGCTTTAATCAGTGTTTAAATATGTAAAAATTCCTTCTACAATAGCAAAATAACGCGTTTAGCTAAATTTGGTAGAAGTATATTAATTTTCACGATAAATTTTGCCGCCAATAATAGCCCAAAAACGATGTTAATTGCATTAAATGTAATGGGTATAACGATAAAAATATAAGGAACTATGTGTTAGCTATTTTGATGTTTGTTTTAGCGTACCTACTTGGGTCGATTTCATCGGCTATCTTAGTGTCGCGTCTATTTAAACTTCAAGATCCCCGTACACATGGCTCAAATAATCCAGGCGCAACTAATGTTTACCGCTTAGGTGGCGCTTTTCCTGCTGTTTTAGTTCTTGTTTTTGATATTTTAAAAGGCACGATACCCGTGTGGGGGGCTTATTTTTTACAACTTGAGCCTTTGGTACTTGGCTTAGTTGCCGTTGGCGCCTGTTTAGGCCACATGTACCCTGTATTTTTTAATTTTAAAGGAGGTAAAGCCGTTGCAACAGCATTTGGGGCTTTACTCCCAATAGGTTTATCCCTAGCTGGGTTATTAATTACTACTTGGCTAATTATAGTCGCAGTGAGTCGCTATTCTTCTCTTGCCGCCCTAGTCACCGTTTTACTCGCACCGCTTTATACGTGGTTAATTAAGCCACTCTATACGCTGCCAGTGGTTTTTATTACGGTGCTTATTATTTTTCGCCATCGAACAAACATAGTGAGATTATTTGCTGGTGAAGAACCAAAAGTGGGAGCTAAAAAAGCCCCCACTGATGAAAACAAACCAACATAACCAAGTACTTAAATAGGCTCGAGGCTATCTATTGGCCACCGAGGCTTAGTTTTCATATCAAGGGTTGCAAACTGCCCTGCTTTTAAACGTTGCATACCAGCATAAGCAATCATTGCACCGTTATCAGTACAAAACTCAGTACGCGGATAATACACTTCGCCCTTCATACCCTGCATGACTCTTTCAAGCTGAAGCCTAAGCTGGGTATTTGCACTTACACCACCTGCAATCACTAAACGCTTTATACCTGTTTGCTTTAGCGCTCGCTTACATTTAATAACCAAGGTATCAATAACAGCGGTTTGAAATGCATGCGCAATGTCAGCTTTAGTTTGCTCGTCATCGTCATTTTCACGAATGGTAATCGACGCCGCGGTTTTTAATCCACTAAAACTAAAATCAAGCCCGGGTTTATCAGTCATTGGGCGAGGAAAGATAAATCGCTTTGGAATACCTTGCTCTGCTAATTTTGCTAAGCGGGGACCACCCGGGTAATCAAGACCTAATAACTTAGCTGTTTTGTCAAAGGCTTCACCTGCAGCGTCATCAACAGACTCGCCCAATACTTCGTATTGGCCAATTCCTTCAACTTTTACCATCATGGTGTGGCCACCAGAAACAAGTAAAGCAATAAACGGAAACTCTGGCACCTTGTCTTCAAGCATGGGAGCAAGTAGATGCCCCTCCATATGATGAACCGCAACAGCAGGAATATCCCATCCGTAAGCCAATGAACGACCAATTGAAGTACCCACTAATAGCGCCCCAACTAAACCAGGGCCGGCTGTATAAGCAATACCATCTAAGTCTTCAGGACCACAACCAGCTTGAGCAAAAGCTGCATCAATAAGCGGAAGCGTTTTACGAACATGATCGCGTGACGCCAGCTCGGGAACCACGCCACCGTAGTCAGCATGTACTTTTACTTGGCTATATAACTGATGAGCTAATAAGCCTTTCTCGTCATCATATATTGCTATACCTGTTTCATCACATGACGACTCAATGCCTAAAATTCGCACTGTACTTCTCCTGCTTTTTTATCACTACTTAACCAAAGTTCAAGTTACTTAATTTGTTTATAACGCCAAACCAATATTTGTTTGACCATCAACAACAGCAAATTTTTTCAGCGCCTTTACACTTTCTGAAGTAATACGCCCCATACTTTCAACAAAGTCAATAAGCTCGGCTAGCACTTCAATTTCGTACTGCATTAAAGGGTGCTCCCTAACAGCCGTGTTGTCTGCAATTTCACCTTCAACTGTCATCTGGTATTCAATAAAGCGCGCAACGGTTGCTTGCGAAATTTTACTTACACTTACAAACTCTTTATCGTCTTGTGCCATTAAACCATGCATCAAGCTCAGTAATGACGTTGCCGCATCAATAGCTGGGTATGTACCAAACATATCAAAATCAGCGAGTTCTGGAACATTAGGTTCCACTTTTTCAACTTGCTTTTCTAAGTCAATCTTACTTTTTGGCAGTAAGATTTTTTCCCAACAAACATTAAGCGCATTACGAAGTAACGTTTCATCACCAAACCCCGTAGCCTCACTAAATAAGCCATAATTTGGCAACATACGTTCAATTAGCGCACTTGCTAATACCGCTTTTTGTAAATAGTTTAGCTCTCTAATACGCTGAAAATTATTTGCTTTAGTCATTCTTTAACGTCTCACATGACCAACAAAAATCAAATGTTGATCCATTATGCTCATTACAGTTAGGACAAACCCAATCTGGAGCGGATTGTTTTACTTGCTGATAGTTTACCAATATTTGTCGCGCATGGCGCTCTTTTATCGCATAAACCTGTATACTCACTTGCGCCTGATCGAAAGGAATTTCCCCAAGTGCACCTTGAAGCATTTCTCCTACAACTTTACACTCTATTCCACCCGCTTGAATTAACCCCTTAACAATATTAGCCTCTAACGTGTTGGCTGCCTTATAAATTGTTATCCAATTAAAAGCACTATCTGTTGTGTTTTTATAAGTTTGCAATATCGACCTCGATTATTTTGTGTGTACAATACCTTAAGGTATTGAGAAATTTATTAAACAATATTCAAAAAGGCGCAAGCATGACACTTACAACTCCGGGTCTACTTTTTCCAGCTATATCTTTGTTACTTCTTGCTTATACAAACCGATTTTTAGTACTTGCGCAATTAATAAGAGAGTTAAATGCCAGAGAAGGCGAGTCAATTCGCCCTGTGGTGGTTGCGCAAATTACCAATTTAAGAAAGCGCATAAAGCTCATAAGAACCATGCAAGTTTACGGTGTAGGCTCTTTTTTATTATGTACCTTGTCTATGTTTGCTCTTTTTATTGAGTTTAATACCACAGGAATTATTTTATTTGGCGTAAGCCTAACCTGTTTAAGTTTATCTTTACTAACGTCTTTATTTGAAATTCATATTTCATGTGATGCAATAGAAATTGAACTTCAAAATATTGAAAACAAACCATTAAGTAACAGAGCAAACAAAAACTTTGATAATAAAACAAGCTAAAAGACTAAAATTCGTGCAAATATTTTAATTATTGCTTAATCAATGCCCTACTTTGTGGCATACTTTTTCATTAATTAGCATAATAAATTTACCTAATATTTTTATTTATAGATTTATACCTGCTTTTTAGTATTAACTTTGCCAGATAAGGATGTTAGGTAAAAAAAAATTATTAGTCTTTAGTCTAAAGGTTAATACTTTTTAACATCTTTACACTTTTATTATTGTGCAAACAGATATATTGTGTAGTTTATCTTTTTTAAATTTACATATATTTATTAATAGCTTAGACAGACAGAAAATTGATGTATTAGTACATCACAACTTACTTATAAAAAGGGACTATAAAGTGAGATTTGACCAATTAGAACAATTTGTAGCACTGGGTGTGTTACGCCACTTCAGACAAGCCGCAGAAAAAACAAAAATTAGTACTTCTGCACTTACCCGCAGTATTCAGACCCTAGAAGATGAAATGGGCTATGAGTTAGTTACGCGCTCAACCCGCTCAGTAAAACTAACTCCTGAAGGCGAACTATTTTTAGATTACGCCAAAAATACACTTAGCGAATTAGAAAACACCAAAAAACGCTTGTTTCAATCTGTTCATGGCAACGCCGATGAAAAACTCATTATTGGTTACACTAATAAAGCGAGTAACATTGTGCCTATTTCATGCGGTCAATTTTTAGCGCAATACCCACATGTAAAAATCGAAATGCAATTGCAAGAACAGCATGAGTTAACACGCAAGCTTCAGGAAGGTGAAATAGACATTAGCGTTTATTCTCAAGCTGTAAATAGCATTGGTAGTGATATTCATTTGCCTGATCAGCTTATTTTATTTGTATCTAAGCATCACCCGCTTGCCCAAAAAAATGACATAAGCAAACACCAACTAGACTCCTATTCAGCCTTTGGTTGTTTCTCTCAATCAAAACAAGTTCAAAGCATGCTGAACGAGGCCATTGATTCTTTGAATAAATCATCAACTATCAAAATGGGCAGTATTGAACAGGTTATCTCTGGCATTATTAAATCCGATAGTTTTGCAATCGCCAGCATTGAGCATGCAAACACTGTGGCAGAACACACCGATCTTGTTCAGTTAAAAACAAATAAAGATTTAAGCCATGAGCAACTAATTGTTCAAACAAACCAACAAACCACAGTTACGGAGCACTTAGCACATTTGCTTTCACTTATTAAAAAAGCAGCCACAACCCTTAATTAATTCAGCGTTCTTTTTTGAGACAGGTGCGACATAAAACAATAGCTTTTTACTCTTTTTCGGCTAAACTGGCGCACCTTCAAAAAAAGAACCTCCTAAATGATCAACTTTTCAACCGATGGCCCGTTTTATAACGATATTGAAAGCCGCGGTTATACAGTTATTCCCAATGCCTTAAACAAAGAATTAATAGCTGATTTAATGGCTGATTGTTATCGCATAAATCCGCATTTTAGCCATGCAGGTATTGGTCGCTTAAATCATTTACAAATTGACGATAATATTCGAAAAGATAAAACTTATTGGTTTGATGGTTCGTCCCAAGCACAATTAACCTACCTAGCTGTTATGGAGAGTATTCGCACAACGCTCAATCGCACTTTTTTTATGGGTCTGTTTGATTACGAATGTCACTACGCAAAATACACTCACGGTGATTTTTATAAAAAACATGTCGATGCATTTAAAGGACGCTCTAATAGAGTATTTACTAGCGTTTTATACTTAAACACGCCCAATGAGGGCGGTGAGCTTGTTATTTATAAGCCTAAAAGCAAAGTGGTTGAAGTGAGCATTTCGCCAGAAGCGGGGACATTAGTTTTATTTGAAAGCGAACGCTTTGTTCACGAAGTATTACCAGCAGTAGATAATCGGTATTCAATTGCTGGCTGGTTTAGAAAAAACGCATCCATTAGCGGAATAGTTGATCCACCTCGTTAATATAGCTAAATATTAATGGGGTACGAGAGCAATAGACCAATAAAAATAGCCATACCCACATAATGATTATTTAAAAAAGCTTTAAAGCATGCGTCTCTATCACGTTTTAAAATTAATACTTGTTGGTAAACGAGTAATGCTGTGGCTATAAGTAATCCAGCCCAAAAAGCCATATTTAACTGGTTAATTACCCCAATATAAGCAACAAGTGCGATAAATAGAGCATTTAATATAAAAATGATATGGCGGTCAAAGCGACCAAATAAAATAGCGGTAGATTTAACACCAATTTTAATATCATCATCTCTATCGACCATGGCATACATGGTATCGTACGCAACCGTCCAGCATACATTAGCAACAAACAGCAACCAAGCCTGAAGAGGTAATGCATCAATAGATGCCATATAAGCCATAGGAATTGCCCAACCAAATGCTGCACCCAACACGACTTGCGGCAACTGGGTATATCGCTTCATAAACGGATAGCAAAACGCGAGCGCAAGTGCTCCAACAGACAATAAAATAGTGTTAACGCTCAGCATTAAAACCAAAATAAACGCTAAAGTGATCAGTAATAAAACTGTCTCTTATACACATCTGACGCTGCCGACGACTCC
>OJAZ01000603.1_pt1 | contig 14485 bp, 11 predicted proteins | sample 1589851 | NCBI WGS metagenome assembly OJAZ01 (sample SAMN05416792, study PRJEB24817) | seawater metagenome | isolation source: Sea water | place: Canada:Atlantic | collected 2013-07 | reverse complement strand
CGAGATTCGCCTTAGTCTCGTGGGCTCGGAGATGTGTATAAGAGACAGCTCGTGCACAGTCCATGAGCTTGTCACAATGTTAGCTGCCGCTTTCTTTCCTTCAAGCCAAGCGTTTCTTTCATTATCTACTTTACTAAATGCATCCGATTGAGGAACGGGCGCTCCTGCTGGAATAACGGGTGAGAAAATCCACTCTTGAATACGATCGCGATCGAGTTTGTCGGCATAGGTAACTAACAAGGTTTGATCTAAATAATTAATAAACTCGTCGGTGGTAATACTCTTAAATGTAAATGCAGCAAAGTATTCGAGCAAGAATTTATCAAAGTTGTCACGACCAATTTTATGTTCGATTTCACGTAAGAATAAGGCGCCTTTTTCATACGGTATATTTGAAAAGACATCGTCAGGATTTCGACCACGTAGATCGATAGCCAGTATTTGATCATTGGCAGGTAAGCTTGCAATATCAGCTTGCAAGTCTTCGTAGCCTAATACTGCCTCCATGTTAAAACGGTCGGTGCCGTATATCATTTCCATGATGCGGTAGGTGAGGTAGGTGGTGAAACCTTCGTTCAACCACAAATCTCGCCATGTGGCGTTGGTCACCGTATTACCGGACCAACTATGCGCCAATTCATGCGCAATTAAAGCAACTAAGCTTTTGTCTCCAGCAATAACGGTCGGTGTGATAAATGATAAACGTGGATTTTCCATACCGCCAAAAGGGAATGACGGCGGTAAAATAAGCAAATCATAACGTTCCCAGCTATACGAACCGAAGGTTTTTTCGGTGACTTTTAACATGCTTTCCGTATCTTCAAACTCAGCAGCAGCTGCGTCTAACATTGAAGGTTCAGCATATACACCTGTGCGCTCTCCCATTGCTTTAAATTGTAAATCGCCGATTGCTAGCGCAATTAGGTACGAAGGGATAGGTTGTGCCATCGTAAATTCATATTCGCCATCACGCTGTGTGTCAGGATCATTCGCGGCGCTCATCACTGCAAGTAATTCAGGTGGAGTACGAATAACAGCATTATAGGTAACACGCACTTTGGGAGAATCTTGTAGCGGGATGAAGCTACGCGCATGCACAGCTTGAGCTTGAGTGAATAAGAATGGGTGCTTCTTGCCAGCGGTCTGCTCTGGAGTCAACCATTGAACACCGGATGCACTCGCTGCAGTTTGGTAAAAAATACTGACTTTGGTTGCTTGTGTGCCAACATCAATATGTAGTGGTGTACCTAAGTTTTCATCCTTCGCCATTAGTTTAAAAGCGATTGGGTTGCCATCAATATTAACACTCGTAATTGTTAAATCACGCGTATCTAAAATGAGTGTTGTCGCTTGAGGATTAACTCTATCAAAACTCAGTGTTGCACTGCCAATGAGACTTTTTTGATTAAAATCAGCGTGCAAATCCAAGTCGATATGGGTGACTTTAATTTCATCTGGATTGCTAAAAGAATGATAGTCCGTGCCTGATTCAATGTCGCTAATTGTCGCGTTGTCTGAGCTATGTTGCTCGCTGGGCGCTTGCGGTTGACTACACGCAAACAAACTTACCGAGCAAACCAATAGAAAGCTCTTTAAGTATATAGATAATTTTTTATTCATATATGTTCCTTATTTTTTATTTTTATTATTACCGGTGCTTGGTCATTCTCACCGCGATAGTCATTAATGTCATTATCATAGCAAATCCTCTGAGCTATTTTGGATAAAGATTATATTGGTAAAAGGAATATTATGATATTGTATTATATCGTCGATTATGTCGTTCAACTAAAACAATGGTATGTTTATTTTTCACTAGAGAATGCAGACCAATTTCGGTGCTAAAAACTTAGTAATTTTCAAAATTTTCTTTATTTAATCCGGTATTCAAAATGATTTACTTAGATTCTGCATCTTCATATCCGATTCTTCCTGAAGTAAAGGAGTCACTAAGTAAATCGTTCAGAACACACTATGCTAATAGCTCATCTTCTCACAGTTTAGGACTCCAAGAAGCTGAAGTAATTAAAAATTTGAAAGAAACACTAGCAGAAATGATTGGTGCTTATGCCACTGAAATTATTATTACAAGCGGTGCAACTGAGTCAAATAATTTTGCTCTCAAATCTTTAGATATTGATAACCCTAAAAAACATATAATTACCTCTTCTATAGAACACAAGTGTGTTTTAAATATCTCAGAATATCTCCAAAATATTGGATTTGAGATAACTTATGTAAAACCAAACTCGGAAGGAGTTATAACATCTAATTCTGTAGAAAATGAAATTAGAGAGGATACTGCGATTATTTCCATAATGCATGTCAATAACGAGCTTGGTACAGTTAATGATATACAAAAAATTGGAGATTTATGTTATCAAAACGATATTTTGTTCCATACAGATGCAGCACAAAGCTTGGGTAAGCTTCCTATAGATGTTGATGAGTTAAATATCGACATGATGTCTTTTTCAGCACATAAAATTGGGGGACCAAAAGGCATTGGCGCTGTTTATGTGAGGGATTTAAAACTAAAAAATATCTCACCAGTTATACACGGCGCTGGGCAGGAGTATGGTCTAAGGGGCGGGACAGTAGCAACTCCATTAGTTTCAGGTTTTAATGATGCATTATTAGGTTTTAACCGTTATTACGACATGCAAGAGTTTGAAAGACTTAAAGATATAATGTGCAGAAAGTTAGAAGAGAATGGAGTACTGTTTCAAATTAATGGTTGTAATACTTTGGCACACATAATTTCATTGAGTCTTAGTAATGTGAATGTTATCTTATTTCTTCAAAAGTATAGTGATTCTATTTGTGTGTCACAAGGGTCCGCATGCTCATCAAGAAACATAGAACCCTCACATGTACTTACAGCTATTGGTATATCAAATGAAGTCGCTAATAACACTCTTCGCATAGGACTTCATTCTCAAATAAGTGATATTGATATTACATATTTTGTCGAAGCTATAATTGATTGTAAATTATAGCTACTTGTAACAAGTGACGCATGCACCACCGCCTTCTACTTCATCATAAATCTCATCAAGATTATCGATTATATTTATATCTATACGGTCCCTTAATAAGTTTCTTCTTCTATTAAGTTTTTTCTCAAATCGCTCAATTTTTTTTGCGTGATTTGTTAAGATTTCTTTTTTTCTATCAGGATCTTCAAGTGTTGTTAGCGGTGTATCTTTTCCTAACCAATAAAATACGCCGTCACTTCTTTCTTCTTCAACTGTTTTTTCATAGCTTTTTGCTTCTTCAAATGCATCAGGATATATTTCTTTTAGACGAAGCCATTCAATTTTCTGCTGATAAAAACAAAAAGTGCAACCGCTCCTTGAACGCCAGCCATAATAACCTGGTTTACCTTCATCTTTGGCTTCGACGATTTTCAACATTACGTCTTCATCTAGCTTAGCTAGGGGATCAGATTGCTTACGCTGCTCAATAAAGCCTAGCATTAGCTTTGATATATCACATTGAGTTGGTGTTATTGGTAAACCTGTCTTTGGGTCAACAAATAACTCTCGATATCCTATAACCTCAGGATCATTAGCTAATAAATCGGCCTGTTTCAAAATATCAAAAATATCCTGTCTTTCCAATCCATCATTTCTAAAAGGCATTTCGATTGATAAATATTCTGAATTTATAGTGTTAGTTAGAAAACCATCTCGACTTGGTTCGTCGGCTCTTATGCCTACATAGGATATCACTTTCGTATATCCTTCAGTTTGCATTTTTTTCTCAATCCATTTTTGAAATGGTAGTAATTTCATTTGGATGGTGCACCAACGAGCTTGAGGGGAAGGTAAATAATTTTTATGAACACGCAGGTGATAATCGAAATCTTTCTTTTCCCGATTTGAAGAATACACTTCATCATAAGGGTCAACAATTTTACCCACATATCCCTCTAATCTATTAACAAAGTCAATTACTTCGGGTAACTCTTTACCTGTATCCGTAAAATAATAATTCATCGTTAGGTCAGGATAATTATCCCGCATGTATAAGGCTAGTGCTGCACTATCTTTACCGCCTGATAAACCAAGTACGTGTAACGTTTTTTCATTCATAATATTTAATCTAATTCAGCTAGCATTGATAAGAGTAGCGTTTTTTTATCCCTAGTATCTAATCCTGATGTAATTTTCTCTATCTTAGTAATTTCATCTTTATATTCCGTATTAAAATGAGCTGTGTCGAATTTGCTTAGCTCTAGTAGGTAAAGGTCATTTCGTAATCTATCCATGAGTTCAACTAATGTAGTACTTGCTACGTCTATGTCGATGTCACTCCAAACACGCTCAGCCTTTCCACATAATAGAGCAATTATATTTTTCAAAGAAGTATCATATTGACTCGTATTTTCGTTTTTAAATAGTTCAGTTAAACGCAAACAAAGAGTCTTAACCTTCGGGTTACTCGAAAAATTATGGACTAAATCTAACTCAGAATATTTTTTATTAGTAATTTTCTTTGGTAATAAATTTTTAATATTCTCATCGAATAAACTCAAAAGGTTTTTTTCAACTAAGATTAACTCATCCAATATTGCAGTAAAATCGCTGCTACAAATTGAGTTTAATGAAAGGTTTAATACGCTAGGCAGCTCTTTGAAGAGAAGCATATTCGGATCGTTAGATTTTAAAATATGATCTCGAAATTTCTTTATTTTGCCATCTAGTCTTGACGTGTTTCGAGTATAATGAGGTAATTCAGAAATAAAGCGAACAATGTTTTGAGCTATTATTAGAGGGGTTACTCTCTCCTCATCATAAGGTAGTGAAGATGCAATTTGTTCAAGATAGTTTGTCTTTTTAGAGTCTATATGAATATATCGCACACCAACAAATTGAGGCTGCTGAATAGATTTTACTGCAAACTCTTCGTCACTGCCGTTAATGAAGTCAGGTGTCGAACTAACACCGTTATACTCAAAAAAAGCTAATTGTTTTTGATAAATATGTACGAAACATACTAACCATATTTGTGATATACCTTTAGATAAGCAATAAGGTGCTGCATCCCAAATATCTAGTATTTCCTTAAAAGTGATTATTCTATCGTGTTCTTTTAAGAATTCAAAAGTCCTTTCAAAAAGTCCCTTAAGACGAAGATCGTTAGGTGGTATAAAAGAATACTTATTCTCATTATTTTGATACATACCATAGCTTTCTATGCACGATTTAAATAATCCCTTTTCAGCCGGAACTTTCGCTTTATCAAAACCTAGATCCTCTTCACCCTCTTTTTCGGCGATCGCTACTACAAGCTTTTTAATTGCAGAATTTGCAGTGGCAGAGGGTTTGTTTCGGTTAACAAGCTCATTGAATACTATTGGTGTATTGTTATACATTGTATCCGCAATATTGGATGCAATTGCAGATAAGGAATTCCCTTGTACACTGGCTCCATTATATGTCCATTGTGCATTATTAAAGGTATTATCTAACTCATAATCTAAGTTACTTAACGTTGTATTAATTCTGTTTTCAAGCTCCTTTTGAGCGATTTTGTCTCTCTGAATTTTACTTTCATCTTTTTGAATTTTTTTCAATGCTATTAATTCAATGGCTAAATCTTTAAGTAGATATAGGTTTTTCGCCTGCCCAACTACAATTCTACCTTTGCTATTTTTGATAATATTCATTATATCGGATGAAAAATCATTAGTTGAAATAACAAAATAAACAAATGGGTCAGCATAAGTTTGGTTTTCATGCATTAATTGTGATAAATGTTTAATATCGTTATTTATTATGTACTTGCTCGCCCATCTCATCGTCCCTGTTGTATGATAGTTACCGCTAGCTAAAAACTTTTGATTGTTGGGTAATATCTTAACCCAATCGACTCCATTTTTTATCTTATTAATTTCAGTCAGAATTGTTTCATTTATATCTATATCAGAACCTTCGAATACGAAGTAAGCATTGTGAGATTTTCGAAATATTAAAATAGACTTTGATACTAAGTTTTCTAAGATATTCTTTATTTCAATTATTGAATACCCTCGAACTTTAAAATATTCAAGTATCAATTTTTCAGTCAAAAACATTTGATGGTTAAAACCAAAAATTGTAAATAATGAGATAAGTTTAACTACAACTTGATAAGAACCATCGCCTATTTTACTTGCTCTATCAATCGCATCACAACATTCAAGCCAAGCTTTACTATCACTTGAATTCACTATTATATGATGTAAGTTATGGTGGATGTAGTCCCAAAACATCTCAGGGTTGTATAGTGGTGCATCATGAAGAATTTCTTTGTAATTGTTCGTAATAAAGTCACGGAAACCAAACTTTTCATGAGACGCTAAAAAGCCGAACAAACTTCTCTCATTTTGCGAAAAACGTCGACGGGATAAAGGGCCTAAAAGTAAACTAACAAACGGATCAATAGGAAATGTATTGATTAAATCATTAACGAGATGTTCACTTTTATTGAAGTGCTGTTTAATTGTGTTCGATATGATTTTGTGATCAGATTTATATGAATCAACTATTGAAGGCTTAAGTTTTATAGCATCACCTATTAAAATCAAGGACTCGTCTATAGATGGATTATAACCAATATCTTTGTAACGTCCTTGAACCTTCGCCCATTCTTCTTGTATTTTGGTATTCTTATTTTTTGCATATTCCGAAAATGATTGATGTAAGAAACCAATCACGATAATTTTTGAACTCGCATTTTGTGCCAACTCTGCAAGCTCTTGAAATAAAAATAGGTCTTCATTATTGTTTGCAGAGTAGTCGAGAGCTTTACCCAATTCATCTAACAATAAGATAACGCCGTCGCTTTTCAATGCCTCTTCTTTTAGCAAATCGATAATCAATTTTACTTTGATGTCGGTTCTCTGTGGATTGATACCTAGTTGTTCGCAAACAGAATGATAAATACTTGAAATTGGCGAATCCAAACCACAAACATGTTTGATTATCGACCAACCTTTATTAACATTAAATTGATTAACTATTTGTATTAAATCTTGATTTTTGTTTAGAAGTATTTCATTAGCTTGTTGTCGGATTTTATCATTCGAATGAAGAAGGAATGTCAAAAATAATGCAATTGTAGATTTTCCGGTGCCGTATGGTCCTGTTATTGTATAGCAGGCCTGTTGCCCCGCATCAATATCCCTACTTATAGTTTGCAATACATTTATCCCTGTCCCATGAATAATGAAATTATTAATGAATAATTCAGGGTCTAAAGATGCAGCATCAATACGTGTAGACGCTTTATAACGTTGATTAATTGTTATTAGTGACATTGCTTATCCTTTAACATAATCAAGTAAATGGTCATCAGCATTTCGAACTAAAACGGTGTTTACAACTATTTGTCTCAAACCAAGATTATCAGACCATGAAATATTTTTTTTGTAGCGACTAGCTTCGTCTAAAAAACGCGATAACCCTGATTCATTGAGTCTAAAAATCCTACCAGGGGAAAACGGTTTTGCTAGAAGTGCTTCGAAATTAATTCTTACATTATCTTGATGGGGGTTTTCTTTGAAATCAATGCTAAAGTTTTTCACATACATTAAGAGTGCATAAACAAATACTTCAACCGGTAAATCTGGATGATACTTCAACTCCGAATGAAAAAAGCCCTTATTTGTTTCTTTTATCAAACCAAGTTCAGAAAGAGGTGAAACAAAAAGCTCTTCTTGGTTCTGGTTTTTCTTTGCATCTGAATTTTTTTTAACATACATTGAAAGAAATACATCAATATCCTTTGAAACAGAAGACTTTAAAACCTTACTCTGTGAAGATATGATCTGAGAAGAGTTTGTATCAATCTCGTTTAATATGTAATTTTTTTCAAAGGATTGACCATTAAAAAAATTGAAGAAGTACCGATAAGATGAAAGTTCAGATTGATTAAAGTTAAGTAAGAAATGAAGCAACCAAGTCGAACCTGTAATCTCCAAATAAGGGTCCCCATAGTCAGATAAGAAAATTTCTTTTGCCGTATAGGATGGTTTAATTGTATCTGAGATATCTAATAAACCACAAGCATCAGCCCAATAGCGCATTGAGCTGACCATGTTCTTACCTACACCAAGGTGAATAATTGCATTTTCAATAACAGAAGTATTATTAAAAGAAGAAATGTCATTATTTTCTATATATTTCAATATCTTATATAACCATCCATATCTAATAGGAAATGTTTCATGACCGGAGAATTTTGCTTTCATATGTTAACGTTTATCCTACTGGAGTGTTTCACCAATTGTACATCAGTCAATAGTTAATTTCGAACATTAATTAATGTGATAAATAGAAATAATATATAAATCAATTAGTTAAATGAGATCGGTTTTATTTCAATCCAATTGCATCTACTTTCTGGAATTTTTTATATTTATATAGTAAAAATTATTAGAAATAAACTAATATAAAATTCATGTCTCACAAATTTCGTTATTATATTCCTACTTTTAGCATATTCGTAAACTTTTGGAGATAATTTCCAAAAGTTTATGTTACATACAACGTTGATAAGAATAAAGGAATAAAGGAATAAAGCAACTAACTCACTGTCATTATAAACGATGTTTTTACAGGGTGGATTTAATATAAACCATTGATTTTGTTGAGGTTCAAATTTAAATTGAAATTGACGCATAATGGATATAAGATTGATTAAGTGACAATAAGGAATATTTTAAAATGGAGTGCATATTGTTAATGTTGTTAAAAAAAGGATTTTTTTTTAATGGAGAATCTATTTATGACAACTTATGAAAAAAATTTGAACTCATTAATGCCAGTATATTTTCCCAGTGAAAAAAATATAGTTAATGAGCTTTTTTTACCCGTTTCAAAAGTTTCAAATAACTTTAATTGCTTAACAGGTTACTTTTCATCAACAGTTATTTCTGAGTTAGCAGAGCCTCTTTCCATTCTATTTAAAAACCCATTAGCTAAAGGGCGGTTTGTTATTAGCCCTAATTTAAGTGACGAAGATAAAGAGACATTAATTAAAGCATATGAGAATGAAGAGTCGATATTTGATTTCCTGTTAGGTAAAGATGAAATAACACAAGAGTCTTTAGTTTCATCAACGTTAGAAACTATTAGCTATTTAATTAAGAAAAAAAAATTAGATATACGTATAGCGCTAATGAAAAAAGGAATGATGCACGCCAAAATTTGGCTTTTTTCAACAACCGAAGGAGAAGTTGCTATACATGGGTCAGGAAATGCTACTAAATCAGGACTTATGACTAACTTTGAACAGCTCGTTTTTAGTCGTGAATGGGAATCAAAAAGTAGCAAAATGATCGTTGACTCATATCAAAATAGATTTAATACGTTTTGGGATGGTAGAAGAGATGATTCGTACACCTTGAAATTAAATGACAAAACGATTTCAAGAATATTAATGTCAACGAAAACAGACGATTCTGAGGAAGAACTTCCTTGTTTATTAAAAAAATTAACAAACCATTTGGAAAATAAAACAGTGTCTGAAAAGTTAACAATACCTGAGTGGCTCAATTTCAGAGATGGAGACTACAAACATCAGGGCGAAGCAATAGATGCATGGGTAGATCAAGGATATAAAGGTACTTTAGAGATCGCAACGGGTGGTGGAAAAACTCTCACCTCACTTGTATGTGCGACTATTGCTTTTGAATCGAAAGAGGCCGCGATACTTGTTATCGCCGTGCCTAATAAGCCTTTGATTAAGCAGTGGGCAGAAGATGTTAGAAATTTTTCGTTGCGGCCTGTAGATACTGAAGGGGTAGGAACTAAAGGAATTGTCAGAATCATCAGAAGAATTATTAAAGAACATGAAATGATTCCTCAACATAGTGCTATTGTTCTAACCCATGATGCTTTAAAAACTGATGAAGTAAAAAGTGTACTTTCAAAATATAAAAACAAAATAATGCTTATTGGTGACGAAGCTCATAATTTAGGAAGTGCTAGTTTTGTTGATACTCCTCCAAATTTTATTGAGTTGAGATTAGCCCTTTCTGCAACACCGGAGCGTCAGTATGATCCTGAAGGAACTATAAAGTTATTGGATTATTTCGGTCCTGTTATCTATCAGTTCCCACTTGAAGAGGCAATTGGAAATTGTTTAGTACCGTTTAAATATTCAGCACATAAAGTATATTTAAATCAAGAAGAAGCAGATTTATGGAAAGAGTATACAGAAAAAATTAACAGCCTATTGTGGAGTGAAGATAAGGAAACCAAAAAATTAGTAGAGCAATTGCAGATTCGGAGACGAGCAATATCTGAAGCGGCTGAGGATAAGAATGCATCCTTTAAACATGAGATTTATAAACTTAAAAGTCGAATACATTCTTTAGCATTTTGTACTGATAAGAGTCCAGAGCAATTAACATCAATTAATGGAATTTTGAGGGAACAAGGTTTCTTATTTCATCAAATTACAGGTGATGAGACTTCAAATAAAAACCTTATGAAAGATGTGATTGATTCTTATAAAGGTGGTGAAATAGAGATACTCACTTCAAAAAAAGTGCTAGATGAAGGCTTCAACATTCCTCCTATCAAGACCGCCTATTTTCTCGCAAGTAGCGGAACCGTAAGGACTTGGGTTCAAAGGCTTGGAAGAGTGCTAAGGAAAAGTGAAGACACAGGTAAGAAAATAGCAGAAATACATGACTTCATTGTATTTCCTCCTGAAAATACGAAAGAGTTTAAGTCACTAGTTTCAGGTGAGTTAAAAAGAATGCAGTGGTTCATGTCGTTAGCTTTGAAAGATAGGACACTAGATGAAGCTATTTTGATTTCTAACGAATTATTGTCTATTAAGGAGTTGTTATGAGTTTGTCAAGAAAGCTAGTGGAAACTTTAGTCCGTGACGAAATAAATAAAAATACAGAAAATTATCAGGATTTGAAGAAGGAAAAATTAACTGAGTTAGCTAATCAAGCTTTTCTAATTCAGGTAACGCAAGTCGATGCTTCATCTGTAAAAAAAAGCTTACAAGACAAAATTGAACATTTTAATGCAATTATGTCAGATTCTTAGGAGTAGTAATGAAGTTAATTAGTGCAAAGTTTAAAAATGTGCGGTTGCTCAGAGATGTCACAATTAATTTTTCTACTGATGACCATAAAAAACTAACTGTCATCAGAGCAGAGAATGGAACAGGAAAAACAACTGCTATGAGTGGTTTAATATGGGGCTTGTATGGTTCAAAGTTTATTTCTGAAAAATTATATCCTTTATCTCTTGCCGAAGAAGGGCAAGAAGAAATTCCAATAGAAGTTCAAATTGAGTTTGAGACTGAGGAAGCTGTTTCTCGACAAGGGAAAACAGTCGTTAATGAGAAAGTCTATAGGTTAATCAGAAAGTGTACAGAGTTCGTTTCTCAAGATAGTAAGTCATTTAAAAGAAGTAATGATGATGTTCGGCTATATGAAAATACATCCGAAGGCTTTAAGCCAATGATTCAATCAGATATTAATTCTATTATTGAAAGAGCTTTACCTGCTCACCTAAAAGATATCTATTTCACCGATGGAGATAAGGCTCTAACATTTATTGAGAGTACAGCATCTGGAAGTGAAAAGAGACTGCGTGTTCAAAAAGCTATAGAGTCTTTGCTTTCTATGAAAGATTTAGAGTCTCTTATATCTACATTAAAAAGCGTTAAACGCGGTTTGCTCAGTAAAGTTGATAAAAGTGATTATAGTAAAAAGCTATTAGATGTCGAAAAAAAAATGCAAGATAATGATGATTGGATTGAGTCGAATGAGGAGGAATTACAAGATTGTTTGGTAGAAAAGAGTAAATGTGAAGGAGAGTTAAGCCGACTTAGAAAAGGCATTGAAGAGCAGTTAAAGCTCGGTAATAAAGCAGCAATAAGTAATGATATTAAGAAAGCGAAACAACAACAACGCTCATCTGACGAACTTAAAAAAAATTCAATCAAATCTCTATGTACTTTATTAAATGATAGGAAGCTATCATCTTGTCTTATTCAAGAAAAGATTCAACCCGCCATTAAACTACTAAAAGAAATGAAGGCTCGTGATAATTTTCCTAAGCAGTTTATTCCTGTTCTAAATGATATTCTAAATAGAGAACAATGTCTTTGTGGTGCAGATTTAAAAGAAGTGTCAACGGAAGGAACAAAAAAAAGAGATTATATTCATGGAATCATTGAAGACTGCCGAGAAGTCGATTTACTTAATAACAGAGCATCTTCCTTATTTTTCACATCACAAGACTATTTGCCAGAAGCGGCTTCATGGAGTGAAAATTATGATTCCTTAACGCAAAATTATTTTAATGCTGATAACGCTTATAGAAGTTCTACTGAAACGTTAATTCAAAAGCAAGCAATGATAGATGAGATTAGTGATGATTTATTAATTTCATTACGTGATCAAGAAAAAGTTTATACTCAAAAATTACGAGAGGTTAATAATGAAATCACTATTAACCAAGATGAAATAGATAGACGAAAGGAAAGCAATACTCATCTAAAAAAGGATTCGGAATTATATTTAAGCAAACTAAATAAAAAGAACACTGCTGGTGGAAAGCACCGATTAGCAGTAGCTTTGAATACAATCTATGAAAATGTTTTTGAGCAGATCAAAACTACGGAGTTAGAAAAAGTTAGCACAGAAATGAATAGGATTTTCCTCTCTATGATAGGTGCTGATACAGGGATGAACCCTAAGGGAATGATTAGACGAGCGGAGTTAAGCCAAGACTTTGATATAAAAGTATACGGTCCTAATGACCAACCATTAAATCCAGATACCGAACTTAATGGAGCCTCTAGAAGAGCTATATCCCTTTCTTTTATATTAGCTTTAACAAAAGTTAGTAATGTAAAAGCAACCAATATAATAGATACTCCATTAGGAATGACATCAGGCTTAGTAAAGTATTCACTTCTAGAGAATTTGATTAGTGAAGGGTCACAAGTTGTTATGTTCTTAACTTTTGATGAAATTAAAGGTGTTGAAAAATTACTTGATAAATACGCAGGTAAGTCCGTAACGCTTTCTTTCTCAGGGCACTACCCTAAAATGTTACGAAATGAACCCGAAGTTCATGGAGTTACAAATATATGTGAATGTAATCATAAAGAATTTTGTGACATCTGTGAAAGAACTGACCAAACTAATTTAGTTGCAAGGAGAGCTTGATGGATAACATATTTGCTCAGTACCAAATTGAAATGCCTAAAGTATATCAGGACAAAATTAAGACATATGTGTCAACAGGCGGTAACGCGGAGTCAAGAGAGAATACCCCTTTTGATAGACAAATAGACTTTTGGTATATGGCTTTATGCCTTGCTTTCAAAGAAGGTCTTACTCCTACAAAAGAAAAAGATACATACAATGCAATTACAGCTGAGATATTAAGTCGAAATTCTTATAGAGTTACACAAATTCAGATGATGGCATTAGCGGTTACAAATAACCCTAGTATTTTATTAGAACCTAAAAAGATGCTTGATGTGTGCACTGGATTAGTAAATGCAGGAATACCTATACTATTAAATATATTAGAAGATACTGAAGCCACTCCTTTATGGAATATGTATTATGAGCTTGAAGATCTTACTTCTTGAAAAATCTGAGATGTCCAATCGCTTCGATATGGATTATATTGAGTCGGAATTTGCGAAACGCGAAACGTATTTTGCAACTGACTATGCAGATGTCGGCGATGATCATACCGATCAATTTTTGACAACGATGGTTAATCTGGGTTTTGTTGAAGGCGGTGCAAGCGGTTTTTATAATGTTCAAGGTGAAGCTTTAGAAGGTCAGCATGGACATAGCCACTGATTTTTACACATATTTATGCGCAATAAAATGTACTTTTAAAGCTATTTTATGCGCATAAAAGTGTTGGTTTTATATCACCAATCATGTCACCACTTAGTTTAAGTATGCACGCTTAGCTTGTTTGCTTGCGCTTTCATTCCTGCAAAGAGCTTGTCCGATATATCTGTTGGAAAGCCTTCTGGGAGCAATTGAATTGCCCCCACACAATCACGACCTAGCTCAACGAGTAAATCAAATACTTTGGTGTTTGCTGTACTAAACCGCCTTGCTAATCGCTCACGTATATCTCTGCTATCAGGCAGCAAATTATCAAAGTAAAATGAAACGATATCGCCTTTTATAGGTTGGTTGCCTGGAGTGAATGGTAATGATAGAGACAAAGGGCGCCCTCGCGGGTTTGCTAGCCATTCATCAGCATATTGCAGTTCATCAACACCTGATTTTATGCGCCAAGTGCCAACAAACTCTGCGTTCATCCAAATAGTTAATGCGCGTACTGTACGTTTGTAACCGTACGGCCACTACATCTTTTATTTAATTATCCTTAAGGCATCATATCCACTTTATCAGCTAGGATATGACCAATGTCAGATATTATTCACCATACTAGTCGCCGGATCTTCTCGCCTCAATATAAAT
>OJAZ01000600.1_pt1 | contig 14525 bp, 10 predicted proteins | sample 1589851 | NCBI WGS metagenome assembly OJAZ01 (sample SAMN05416792, study PRJEB24817) | seawater metagenome | isolation source: Sea water | place: Canada:Atlantic | collected 2013-07 | reverse complement strand
GAGATTCGCCTTAGTCTCGTGGGCTCGGAGATGTGTATAAGAGACAGGAACTAAAGCTGAAATCATCACGCCTTTTTCAATGGACTTAAATGGCAATGCGATTACTGTTTCTAATGAAATTTGGAAGCAAATGAAGGTTAATATTCCTAAGCAAGCCGATGGAAGACCTGTTCACCCTATTAAAGCCGATGCCTTAAAACCTGTTGTAGAAAAGTATCTTAATGAAGGTAAACCTTTCAACATGGGTATGGTATTTCCAGTGTCGACACATAACTATGAATTACGTTATTGGTTAGCGGCTGGTGATATTCATCCGGGATTCTATGCCCCGCATAAAGGTGATACATCAGGAAAAATTGACGCGCAAGTGCTGTTGTCAGTAACGCCTCCGCCACAAATGCCAGCCACAATGGAAGCCGGCACTATTTATGGTTATTGTGTAGGTGAACCTTGGAACCAACAAGCCGTATTCAAAGGTATCGGTGTGCCGGTCGTTACTGATTATGAAATTTGGAAGAACAACCCTGAAAAAGTATTTGGTATTACTAAAGCCTTTGCTGAGAAATACCCAAATACTACCATTCGTTTAACACGTGCACTGATTCGTGCAGCTAAGTGGTTAGACGACAACAATAATGCCAACCGTCCAGAAGCAGTGAAAATTTTATCTCAATCGAACTATGTTGGTGCTGATTACGACGTTATCGCAAACAGCATGACAGGGACTTTCGAGTACGAAAAAGGCGATGTGCGTTCAGTACCTGACTTCAACGTATTCTTTCGCTATAACGCCACTTACCCTTTTTACTCTGATGCTATTTGGTATTTAACACAAATGCGTCGTTGGGGACAAATTAGCGATGACAAACCTGATAGTTGGTACAAAGATATTGCCGCACAAGTTTATCGTCCTGATATTTACATGGCTGCAGCGCAATCATTAGTTGATGACAAATTATTGTCTAAAAGCGACTTTTCAGACTTAGTCGGTGAAGACGGTTTCCGTGCTCCTCAAAAACACTTTATTGACAACATTGTTTATGACGGTACTCAGCCAAACGCCTATATAAACAAGTTTAAAATTGGCCTAAAAGCCGGTGACAAACTTTAGAGCCTTGTCGTATTTTAGCCAGTATTTTAATAAGTAGTAATGCGCTGCCCATTAACTGGCAGCGCATAAAGGAGAACAAAAATGACTGCTGTAATTCATAAAAAAATATTAGGTATTGTGCCAATGAGTAATAACAAAATGATCAGGTCCTTTATTTCAGAAAAGGCACAAGCGTTGATATTACCTATGGTCGGTATCTTCTGTTTTATGCTGCTTTGGTCGTTAACAGCTAGTAGCATTGATACTTCACTTGGTAAGTTCCCTGGACCCATTGCAGTGGCTACTCAAGTAGTTAATTTAATTGATGAACATAATGCTGAACGCGACAAGGAAGACGCTTTTTATATTCGCCAGGACGAACGAAACAAAGTGCGCATGGCAAAAGATCCAAGCTATCAACCTAAAATACGAACTTATACTGGTAAAGAAACATTTTTAGACCAAATATTCACCAGTTTAGTAACCGTAATAAGTGGCTTTTTAGTGGCTGCTGTTGTTGCTATTCCTTTAGGTATTGCCATTGGTTTAAGTAAAAATTTAAATACGGCAATAAATCCCATAATACAAATTTTTAAACCCGTATCTCCTTTAGCTTGGCTACCCATAGTAACCATGGTGGTCAGTGCACTTTATGTATCTCCTGACCCTATATTCGCTAAATCATTTATCACCTCTTTAATTACCGTAACTTTATGTAGTCTTTGGCCTATGGTCATCAACACTTCTTTCGGTGTGGCTTCAATGAATCAAGACTGGGTGAATGTCAGTAAAGTACTTAGCTTACCTAAATTAGTACATATTCAAAAAATTGTTTTACCCGCCTCTATTCCTGCCATTTTTACGGGCATGAGAATGTCACTAGGTATTGCTTGGATGGTACTTATTGCGGCCGAAATGTTGGCTCAAAACCCAGGCTTGGGGAAATTTGTTTGGGATGAATTCCAAAACGGCAGCTCACAATCTCTTAGCCGTATTATGACAGCAGTATTAACGATTGGTCTTATTGGCTACATGCTTGATAGAACCATGTTGCAACTTCAAAGAATGTTGTCTTGGGACAAATCAAGCGCACAACTTTAGCCAATATAGGATTAAGGAAATCACATGAGCATTATTTTAGACATCAGCAAAGTAGATATGGTATTTCCAACCCCTAAAGGCGACTTTACCGCGTTAAAGGGTGTTGATTTACAAATCAAAAAAGGTGAATTCATTTCACTTATAGGTCATTCAGGTTGTGGTAAATCAACCGTATTGAATATTGTTGCCTGTTTGCACAGAGCAACATTAGGTGGCGTATTATTAAATAACAAAGAAGTAACAGAACCTGGCCCTGAACGTGCTGTTGTTTTTCAAAACCATTCATTATTGCCTTGGTTAACCGCCTATCAAAATATTGAGTTAGCGGTAAAACAAGTCTTCAAAAATAAAATGTCTTCAAGCGAAATGAAAGAATGGATCGAACATAACTTACGTTTAGTTCATATGGATCATGCAAAAGACAAGCGTCCTGACGAAATTTCGGGCGGTATGAAACAACGTATTGGTATAGCCAGAGCCTTAGCAATGAAACCAGAAGTACTTTTGATGGATGAACCTTTTGGTGCGCTCGACGCTTTAACGCGAGCTCATATGCAAGACTCATTAATGGAAATTCAACAAAAGCTTAACAACACCGTCATCATGATCACCCATGACGTAGATGAAGCTGTTTTATTATCAGATCGCATTGTCATGATGACCAACGGACCAGCCGCGACAATAGGCGAAATATTAGACGTCAACTTACCTCATCCAAGAAACCGTTTAGCGCTAGCAGAAGATGTTGAATATAACCGTTTGCGCTCAGCTGTTTTAACTTTTTTGTATGAAAAACAAAGAAAAGTTGAAGTTATTCCAACAACTAAATCGAGCAAAACAACTGAAAAAACTGAAGTAAAACAAAACACGTCCAGTGTTGCTTAATACATTTCGCTAAATTGAAAAATTATAAAAATAATTTAAAAAACTTTAAGGGATAAACCATGAAAAACATTCATAAACTCTCAAAACTTACTGCACTGATTTTATTAGCCAGTACAAGTGTTTCATCAAACGCAAATAGTGAGACGGACGCTAAAGCCAGTATAGACTTAAACTTGCGCTATGAAGCAGTTGATCAAGATAATGCTAGCAAAGATGCCTCAGCGTTAACGCTAAGAACTCGCCTAAATTACACCAGTGCTAGCTACAATGATTTTACCGCTGTTATTGAATTTGAAGACTCACGCCAAATTGCCGGTGTTAACGACTATAACGATACTGTTGGTAATAATACGGAATATTCAGTTATTGCCGACCCAGAAACGACTGAATTAGACCAAGCTTTTGTGCAATATAAAAAAGATGGAGTTACCGCTAAAATTGGTCGCCAAGTAATCACCTTAGATAACCATCGTTATGTTGGGCATGTAGGATGGCGTCAAGATAGACAAACATTTGATGCAGCAACCATAACTTATGCGGCATTAGACAATATAAAAATGAGCTATAGCTACATAAATAAGCGTAATCGTATTTTTTCCGATGAAAAGAATTTTGATTCGAAAGATCATTTACTTAATATCACCTATAAAACGAGTTATGGCAAACTAACAGCATACAGCTACCTTTTAGAAATTGATGAAGGTACGGCTAATAGCTTAGATACTTTCGGTGTAAGTTTTAACGGTAAAAAAGACAAGTTTTCATATTCAGCCGAGTTTGCTGCTCAAGATTCAGAGCACGGTTCAACTGACTATTCTGCAAGTTATATGGCCATTCAGGGTGGATACAGTTTTGATACTCTAACCCTTAAATTAGGTGCAGAGGTACTGGGCAGTGATGAAGCAATGTACGGATTTTCAACACCACTCGCAACACTGCATAAATTCAATGGTTGGGCAGATCAATTTTTAAACACACCAAAAGAAGGCTTAGTTGATCTTTATGCCTCAATCTCAGGCAAAGCATTCGGCGGTGGTTGGACTGTTACATTTCATGATTACAGTGCTGATGAATCAACCGATACTGTCGACGATTTAGGCAGTGAAATCAATGCAGTTTACACGAAAAAATTTGCACAAAATTATAGCGCAGGTATAAAGTATGCGGCTTATTCAGCAGGTGATTCAGCCGCAGGTAAGGTTGATACTGATAAATTTTGGCTCTGGGTTGGAGCTAAATTTTAGGCTAATGAACAAAGCATGAGCTAAGACTGAATAACTTCGACCTTAGCATTACTGAAATAAGCTTGCTCGAAGTAAGTAAAACAATTGAATGTAAATCGAGTTATGAAAAAAGCAATGATCATCATGTCATAAGAAGATTCGATATTGGATTAACCCGTGTCTGGTAGTTAAATACTCAGCAAACCGAACTTTTACGTACAGAGCAAAGTAAATAATAATTACCCCGACAAACCTAGTACTAAAATGGATATTAGTGCTAGGTTTCAATATATAACTGATAAATAAGTGCCTCACTCCATTCGATTATAACTATAAATAGATAGGTTTTACTGAACGGGTAAATCTAACATAGGAAATTCAGCTCTGAGTTGTATTACTAAATTTTCGTCAGTGCCAAGGCTCACTGCTAAGTAAAAATATTCGGATAACGCTTTTAAGTTATAGTAACAATGTGGACATTTTCATATTCAATGTTCGCTTGACTATAAAAAGCGAACATCAACAAAATTGTAAATACTGTCAGTTTTTTCAGTAATAGCAAAATTAATAAACCTATAAAAAGGGATCTCTAAATCAGCTAATCCACTATATTAAATCTAGCAGTAATCTAACCATATAATTTAGTTAGTGTTATTTCACTGATGCGAATAAAAAATCAACAACGATAAGTGTAAATATAACTATTAGCCATATTTACGGGTGTATTATCTCCAAATATTTACAGCTAACATTCACTCTATCAAAAAGCTAACCTTTCTACTTAAATCGATAATGAAGTTTAAATCTAGCTTCTTTTCTAAATTTTGGCGCTGAAATCCGACAAGTAATACAAGATTATAATCACTAACTTATCCACTCAGCTTATTTATGTAACGCTTCACCTTTTCATCTAGATAAATATACCCCTTCACCGAATATCCATAGTTATAGTGGTTAATTACTGTACTGTAAATTTTGGCACTAGTTAAAGTATTTTACTGTTGTGATTTTGCAATGAGAATAACTTGACCTCGCTATTTAAAATTATAACAACACTAACAATAGCCAAGATTTTCTATATTAATCATGTAAATACAGTTTTATAGTGTGTACTTTTTTAATAACAGAAAGCTTCTATTCATTTTTGGGGAAAACAAATGAATAAATCAAAGAGTAAATTTATTAAAACAATTATCACCTTAAGCTTGGGCATAGCCCTTAGTGCTTGTGGTGGTTCAGATTCAAAAAAAGATCCGGAACCAGTCGTAAACTCAGCACCGGTAATTTCTAGCACAGCGATGAATACGGTAGTCGCGGGCACTCTATATTCATATACGTTAGTATCAAGTGATGCCGACGGTGACGCATTAACGTCCACAGCGGCTAATTTACCAGCGTGGCTTTCGTTTGACGGCACAACTAGCGTATTAAGCGGTACACCGGCTCAAAGCGACTCAGGCGACCATGCAATAACATTAACCGTTAGTGATGGCACTGCCGAAGTAACCCAATCTTTTACTATTACGGTAACTATGCCGATAGCGGCAAATAATGCCCCTGTTATTACTAGTTCAGCGATGACTAGCGCGACTGTTGGTGAAGCTTATATTTATACTTTAACTGCAACCGATGCTGACAATGATACGCTAACTATGTCAACAACTGTTCCTAGTGCACTTTCATGGTTAACCTTTGATTCTGCAACAGGTATATTGTCAGGAACACCAGCATCTGGTGATATTGCGACTACAGCGATCACGTTAACTGTTACTGATGGAACTGACGAGACTGCACAAACCTTTAACATTAACGTTGGTGATGTTGCACCTTCAGTTGATATTATTTCATTTGAAAATGCGCCTGAAACATACACCTTTGGTGATTTTAATGGTGGGGCAGCAATGGTTGTTGCTAACCCCGATGCCACAGGCATCAATACCAGCGTTCAAGTTGGACAAATGCAGAAGTTTGCCGGTGAAACTTGGGGCGGTTCTACCCTAACATTGGCTACACCAGTAACAATCCCCGCCGACAGCATGGTTACCATGAAAGTTTGGTCTTCGCGTGCGGTAGATGTATTGGTTAAATTTGACGATATGAACGCCGAGCGAACAGTTACTCATTCTGGCACAGGTTGGGAAGAATTAAGCTTTGACTTCACAGGTGCCACGAGTACCAGTGAAAGTAGACTTACCCTAATTTTTGATAATGGCATCATGGGTGACGCTGAAGTGGATGCCGTTAACTGGACTTTCTACTTTGATGATTTCACCACTCCTGCTGCTCCAGAAGTGGTTATCGTCCCCGGCCCTACCGTTGTAAATGACTTTGAAGCCGCACCTGAAACGTATACATTTGGTGACTTTAATGGCGGCGTAGCAATGGTTATTGCTAACCCCGATGCCACAGGCATCAATACCAGCGCTCAAGTAGGACAAATGCAAAAATTTGCCGGCGAAACTTGGGGCGGCTCTACCTTAACATTTGCAACGCCTGTAGCAATTCCAGCAAACAGCATGGTTACCATGAAAGTTTGGTCGTCACGTGTCGTGCCAGTATTAGTTAAATTTGATGATGTGAATGCAGAAAGAACAGTCAATCATACTGGCTCAGGTTGGGAAGAGTTAAGTTTTGACTTCACAGGTGCTACGAGTACTAGTGAAACCAGACTTACCCTAATTTTTGATAATGGCGTCATGGGTGACGCTGAAGTTGATGCCGCTAACTGGACTTTCTACTTTGATGATTTTACTACCCCTGCGGCTGAAGCGGCTCCAGTACAAACTTTTGTCGCATCAGGCACGCCTTATGATTTTGAAGTTGCGGGTTTAGGTAGTGACTTTACATGGGCTGTTTTTGAAAATGTAGATAACCCTGCATTAGCGTTTGTTGCTAATCCAGGGTCGTCAACAGCGAATAACTCAGCAACTGTTGCTATGTTCACCGCTAGAATGGCAGGTCAACCATGGGCAGGAACTGAGACTACAGCGGCTAATACAACGCCATTCACTATGGATGCGACTAACAGCATTGTTAAAATCATGGTGTATAAGTCAGTTATCAGCGACGTGGCCTTAAAGTTCTCAGTGGGCGCAGCGGCACAACCAGAAATTAAAGTAGCGAATACTAAGATTAATGAATGGGAAGAGCTTACTTTTGATTTCACTAGCCGCATTGGCTTAGCTGAAACTATTAACATTGATTCGGTGATAGTTTTCCCAGACTTTATGGATGGCAGAGCGTCTGATACCGTGAACTACTTTGACAATATCACTTTTGGACATTTTGAATAGTTCTAAATTATTGTCATAAGTTAGGCTTGATAGAAGGGGTTACATTCATTATGTAACCCCTTTTTTTATGGGTTAATTATGCTATTTGTACACTTAAAAAATAATACTAAATGGATTAAATAATTGACCAAAGAGCAAGAGGATGAGCATTTAAATTCAAGGTATAAGAACCATCTTTAGGAAGATATCTTTTTGTAGATCGGTGTTTACGCCGACAATTGTTAAATGAAGCTTAAGAACAAAACTACAGTTTTCTATCATAGATTGGTATTAATCCCTTAAATTTAAAGGGCTAAAGCCGAGCTACAGGTTATGTTAAGTAACCTCATTTGCTTTGCGTTTTAATAGCAATTTACAAATCAATAAAAAACCACAGCCAGTTTCCTGAATGTGGTCGTTATTTTCTAATGACTTTTAAATCTGCAATTATTTTTTTTGATCAACTTGTTCAGTAGAGTTCTTCAAAATAGGCAGCCAATAACCAAACCCCCAAAGCATGGTTTGTCCAAAGTTCATTGCTAACCCACTTTGGTTTTTAAATTTAGTTTTCATGGCAAAAAACTCAACAAAGTGCACCAAAAGAGTAATACAAGCTAGTAGTGAAACATAAAATTGAACTTCTGTTGGTAGTGGTGACAAGGACAATAGACCTAATATGGCTAAAATCCATAATCCCGTCAGTAAAGTTTTTAGACTATATATAACTGCATTTAACATCTGTAACTTCCTAAATTAATGCGCCAAAATCATATCTGAAGCTTTTTCGGCAATCGCCATCGTTGGCGCGTTTGTGTTACCACTAACAAGGGTTGGCATAATGGAAGCGTCAACCACTCGAAGATTTTCAATACCATGAACTTTTAACTGATTATCGACCACTGCCATATCATCATTACCCATTTTACAGGTACCAACCGGATGATAAACCGTACCTAAACGCTCTTTTGCTTTAGCAAAAATTTGCTCATCGGTTTCAAAAGCGTTGCCTGGATGTACTTCGTTATCATAATGTTGGGCTAATGCTGGAGCGGTTAATATTTTACGTAGCTGACGCATACCATTAGTTAATACTGCCTGGTCTTTTCCTGCAGCATCAGAAAAAAAGTTAAAATCGATCTCTGGTGCATGTTTATAGTTAGCTGATTTTAGCGATACCGTACCTGTGCTTTCGGGGCGAAGAACACAAACATGACATGAAAAACCATGCTGCGATAGCAGCTTAAAATCTCGACCATTATCGTCATATAACAAAGGCAACATATGTAATTGAATATCAGGTCTTTCTATATCATCATTTGATTTAATAAAGCCCCCCGCTTCAAGAATACTGTTGGCGAGCTTACCTTTTTTACCTGTAATATATTTAATCACGTCTGGCAGCATTTTTAGTAAACCTGAAACCGATGTGGTAAAGCCGTCTCTTTTTTTACTTTTGACTAATACACAGGCATCGACATGTTCTCTTAGGTTTTTGCCAACCCCTTTAAGCTCATGTAAACATTCAATACCATGCTGTGTAAGTTCAGTTTTTTCTCCAATACCAGAAAGCATTAATAAATGAGGTGAAGCGATACTACCACCACTTAAAATCACCTCTTTTTTAGCCGTTATTGTGCGTAATTCACCTTTAACAAGCACATCAACACCATGGGCTTGTTGGCCTTTTATTAGCACTTTCCTTACCTGCGCATCGGTAATTACCGTCAAGTTTTCTCTCGCTAGTACCGGCAATAAGTAAGCATGAGCAGCAGAACAACGCTTGCCATCTTTTATTGTACACTGGTAATAACCAACACCTTCTTGATCAGCACCATTAAAGTCTTCGCTAAACTTAAAACCAGCTTGTTGGCCCGCCTCAATATAACGCTTACTAATATCATAGAAAACCGGTCGGTCAGTAACTTGCAACGGCCCGCTATCGCCATGAAATTCGCTTTCTCCACGTTGATTAGTTTCAGACTTCTTAAAATAAGGCAAAATATCATCAAATGACCAACCCGCATTACCTAATTCAGCCCAATGGTCGTAATCTTGTTTCTGACCTCGAAGATAAAGCATGGCATTGGTTGCAGAGCTACCGCCTAAGCCACGCCCACGCGGAACAAACAAGGCTGTCCCATTACGAATATCTCGCTTAGGCTTAGCATTAAAGCTCCAATTGAATTTTTTCAAAAACATAAAGGCAGCAAAAGCACCTGGGGTATTAACTAACATGCTGTTGTTGTTACTACCTGCTTCTAATAAACACACACTGTGTTGACCATTTTCACTTAGTCTATTAGCTAATACACAACCTGCGGAACCCGCACCTACAATGACGTAATCAAATTCATTCATTTTTTTTGTTTGAGTTTGCAAAACAAATACCTCTATTATTTATTCAGCTGAATTTAGCGACTTAAGGTGTAACAACATTAAACCAGAATGGAAATTCATCCATCATCATTAACAGTTGCCCAAAGACTTGACCATTCCCATCAAGCTGCATTTTTCCTGATTCAACTAGTTGCTGAAATGACACTTGTTTTAGCAATAAAAAGTTTAAGTCTTTTCGGTTAATCGTTACGGTTAAGTCTGCTTTTTTGTCTTGTACGTTTTCAATGTTATTTAAATGCGCGTTCTTAAGTTCTAATAAGAATTTTTCATTACGGTCAGGAAAAATAACATTAATTTTAAATTGATGAGCCAAGGCTTTATCGCTATTTAAACGGACACCAAGATAATCAAAAATAAGCTCGCTGCTCATGGCTTTGATCATGTCGGGACCCGCTTTCGTTGCTTTCGCTGTTTTAGGAATACCGTGACGTAATTCAAAAGCTGCAGCTAAATAACTATTACGCCAGCCCGCATTTTCAGCCTGATAACCCAACTGTTCTAAGGTGTCGGCTTGTAAGTTTTTTGCTTGTGTATTGTCTGGCTGAGCAAAAACCAAATGATTTAATAACTCGGCTACCCAGCGATATTCACCTTTTTTAAATGCTTTTTTCGCCTGAGTTAATACATTTTCTGCCCCACCCATTAACTCAACATATTTCACTGACGACTCAGTTGGGCTCAGTTTATTAAGGTTAGCGGGGTTAGAATCATAAAAACCTAAGTACTTATTGATAATGCCTCTAACATTATGAGAATAAGTGCCATGATAACCACGGTTGTACCACTGATGCGCTAACACATCAGGTACCGCTAGTTGGTTATGTATCTCATTAATAGTGATACCTTTATTGGCAAGATTTAAGGTTTTATCATGCAAAAAACCGTACATATCACGTTGTTTTTCCAACACTTCAACAATGTACTCTTTACCCCATCTAGGCCAAGAATGTGAAGCAAACATGACATCGCTGTCATGAGCAAAACGGTAAATAACTTTATTGATAAATTTACTCCACGCTTGCGAATCTCGTACTTCAGCCCCCCGTAAAGTATAAACATTATGTAATGTGCCAGTGACGTTTTCAGCCAACCACAAAGTTTTAAATTGCGGAAAATAAGTATTCATTTCAGCAGGTGATTCAGTACCCGGTGTGTTTTGCATCACCATTTCAATACCATCAACAACGAGGGTTTCTTCATCAGCCAAAATTTCTCGAGTTGGCGTAATCAAACCAATGTAACCCGTCGATAAACCCTTACCAATGGCCGCATCAACTTGCCCTTTAGCACCTTTTGCTAGCGCATTACCATATTGATAAGTGGCGCGACGTGTCATGGCATTGCCGGCTAGTACATTTTCTTTAATGGCATGCTCCATAAAGCCACGAGGTGCAATAATTTCAACTTCACCTGAGTCAACCTGTGCTTGGCTAACCACGCCTTTTACACCACCAAAATGATCAGCATGGGCATGGCTGTAAACCACAGCCTTGACTGGAAATTCGCCTAACTCTTGCGTTACTAAAGCCAATGCAGCTCTGGAAGTCGCTGCCGTTAAAAGAGGATCAAAAATAATCCAACCACTATCCCCTTTTATAAAAGTAATATTGGCTAAGTCGTAACCTCTTACTTGATAAATACGGTCAGTCACTTGATACAAACCATAAGCCATATTTAACTTAGCTTGGCGCAATAAACTGGGATTTACTGTGTCAATGTTCTTGTTATCGAGTAAAAATTTATAGTTGCCCAGTTCCCAAACTACATTTCCGGCTTGGTCTTTAATAATGAGTTTTTCAGGTCGCTTAATTAAGCCTTTTTCAGCCAAAGTAAAATCAAGTTTATCGCTAAAAGGTAAGTTTTTTAATAACTCGGCTTGGTGAGCAACAGTATATTTACTGGCGGGCTTTAGCTCGGTATTTGTATTGGCATTGGCCGTACTGATTGCGGCTAACAAAGTACAATATATAACCCCAAGCAAGGGTAAACGAGGTTTTAACATGCTATTTCTCTTAAAAAAGTAATGAAAAGTGGAAAAAAAGTAAAAAAAAAGCTGATTAAAACTATTGAAAATACATTCAACAGTAAGAATCAGCTAGATTTTATTTGTTTATCGTCCTAAGCGTCTCAATGCCGATGTTGAGAAGTCAGTACGTTTAACTTTTTCGCCAAAAATCATAAAGGTTGGCTCTTCATTACTTAAACCAGTCACTAAATAACGTCCTGAATTTAAGTCATATAAAGTTTCAGCAACCATCCAAGGTGTATCTACATCATAAAACTGAATGTTATGTGCTTCTGACAACTTCCAAAGTTCACCACGACCATCGTAATGATCGATCACTGACGCACCCCAAGTATCTTCGTCAATAAAGAAGGTACGTTTAGCATAAATATGTCGTGCGCCTTCTTTTAATGTTGCTTCCACTTGCCAAACACGGTGCAACTCATATCTTAAGTAGTCAGCATTTAAATGACCTTCTTCTATCAAGTCTTCATATTTTGCGTTGGTATCAAGTAAGTTATAAGAGTTATATGGAATATAAAGCTCTTTTTTGCCAATTAATTTCCAGTCATAACGATCTGGAGCACCATTATACATATCGTAGTTATCGGTAGCTCTTAAACCATCAGTACCTGCGCCTGGGCCATCATAAGCAACATTAGGAGCACGACGCACACGACGTTGACCTGCATTATAAACCCAAGCTTTACGTGCTTCTTTAACTTGATCAATAGTTTCATGCACTAATAATGCTGTACCTGTTAAACGTGCAGGAGCAGTAATTTCTTGTAAATAATAGAATAAAATATTGTCATCTTTATCGGCATCACGACCCTCTTTTAAAAATTCAGGCCAAACGAGTTGATCATTCATTTTTACGGGCACAAATGAACCATTTGATTGCACAGGAATCGTGGTTAAAAAGCGTTTAGCTGTGCCTCCTCGATAACGAGTTATATGGTTCCAAATGACTTCTGAGCCATTTTTAGCAATTGGAAAAGGGATAGCAGTATCGAAATTTATAATACCATTGCCCGATTGCACTAACTCAGCTGTAGTGGCATTTTTCTTTATTACACCATATAAATCATCTGAGTATGCCGCTGTACGTTTTGATTTATAAATAGGCATTTTATAATCAGCATATTTTTCAAACATAGCGATTTGGCCAGGGCTCAAATTGTTTTTGTAATCACTATAATTTGCAGACGTAATGACCATCAAAGGCTTATCTGCGGAGAAAGGATGTGCAGGTCGTCCTGAGTCTTCACTTTTCGTTGAGTTTTTACTATTTAACCCACCGGTCCATGCAGGAATAGTACCTGCGGCATTTGCTGACATTACAGCACCTAATGGTGTTAATGTTGTGCCTAACTTAGCTGCTTCTTCTGGGCTAACTTTTGCTAAAACTGAGCTTGATGCTATGGTTAACATCAGTAAACTTGCTGTAGTTATATATTTTTTCATTATAATTCTCTTTTATTAACTTTTCTCAAACCTTCATAAATAGAAGGCTTAGATTAGTATGAAATGCCGAAAGCCAACGAGATTAAATCTTTATCTTCTAAAACATTGTGGCTACCACCTGAGTAATTGTTATAACCCAGAGTTACTGTATATTTTTGTTGGTATGCGGCTTGTAAAGAAAAGCCTAAGTTTTTACGACCTTCATGAAATTGTTGGCCCGGATCCGGTGAATAACCGCTAACATCGTGTGCCCAAGATAAAGTAGGTTTTAACGAAACGCCAGCAAACACATCAGAATATTCCCAAACACTACGCAGACGATATCCCCATGCACTATTTGTGGTATAACCATCACTACGACAATCACCAGATAAGTTACCTGCAGCAACTAAATTAGTACAATTGATACCACCACCAGCATCAAAATTGCCTAAGCCAAACACTGAATTTCTGCCATAATTTTGGTTTGAATCTTCAACACCATCGGTTAAAATTACGCCGACTTCAGCTATAACAGTTACACGTGAGGCTCCCATAGCATTATCAAAGAACTGAATTGCGGTCATTTGAAATTGGGTAACATCAAACTCGTCCCAACCTTTTGATTCTTGACCATAGCCTACACCCGTAACTCTTGAGGTGTAACGTAAAAAAGGCGCTTCAGATAACACTCCGTTGAGAATTTCAGGGCCACTGATTTGCACTGGAGTATCTGGTTTGTAAGAAAGCTCACCTGATAAAGCCACGCCAGAAACATTAGTAGCGAAACTTAAACCATAAAACTTTAAGTCTTCAGGGAACTCAATATTGTAGGCTGGGTTTAATGCCGCTAATGCTCCACCGGTAGGGTCAAATGCTTTAGGGACAAAAACGGTGCTAGCATCACCAGTAGCAAGTGGAACACTGGTTCGTATGGCATTAATTAACGGTAAGCGCGAATGAATGTTCATATAATACAAACCAAATTCAGTATCATTTAAGGCTTCTGAATAATAACGTGCAGCTAAACCATATTGACCTCCATCATCAGGTTCAACATCTGTCTCTTATACACATCTCCGAGCCCACGAGACTAAGGCGAATCT
>OJAZ01000599.1_pt1 | contig 14538 bp, 13 predicted proteins | sample 1589851 | NCBI WGS metagenome assembly OJAZ01 (sample SAMN05416792, study PRJEB24817) | seawater metagenome | isolation source: Sea water | place: Canada:Atlantic | collected 2013-07 | reverse complement strand
TTATGCAATGAAAAGCGCAAGCCAATACTTTCAGCTCTCAGCGTTACTATAGGGGAGAGCAGCAAAAAATAGTTGATCTAGAATAGGATTTCCATAGCCTTGTTATTGTAACTTATTAGGTGGTTATAGCTAATTTGTTATGTCTCTTGGGTTATGCCATCGCAGCTACTTGACGATAACATGCATGCCCTCAAGCTTTTCATCAACAATGACTTGGCAAGCTAAGCGAGAGTTAGTTTGGGTATTACGCAGTTTGCTCAATGCTTGTTGTTCGCCACTATAAAGCGGCGAGGTCAACTCGGTAAAGCTTGGCGCTATGGCCACATGGCAAGTGCCGCAATTACAACAGCCATTACAGATTGCTTTAATTCCCGCTATGTTATTTTCAACGGCAGCTACCATCAAACTGAAACCATTTTCAGCCTCTACCGACTTAGTTTTCCCATCTTTTTGTTGGAAAATTATAGTTGTCATAACGATATAGTTCCTACTGGTTGTTTAGGTTTTCGCTGTACCTATGGGCTTTCAAGCGGTTCATTGGATTAAAAAAATAGCTGCTTGATTACTGTATGGGTGGCGATCAATGTAATGAGAATTTTCATCATAGGGAGAAAGTAATGAACAGGTATGCTTTTCCTGAGCTTAGTACCAATAAAAGAGCCTAATATGGCACCAGAAATTGTAGCTAGTAATATCGATAAATACTCTAGGTATTGAAAACCAATAACGGTAAAAACAAGTACTTTATTGGCATTGGTAATAGCCATCAATAAAGAGGCTGTGGCAATAACCTGATTCTTACTTTCAATGCGGCCAGTGTTAAGCCGCTTATAAAGCAAGGTAACGGTCATAGGGCCTGGCGCACCAACAAGTAGACCTAAACCTGTTTGTAATACGCCGAGTAAGTAAAAGTTTTCTATCTTGCTTAATAGCTTTGCCAGTGGTGCACACCACAATGAGAGCAGTAAATAACAAGCAACATAAAATGGCATCGCTTCAATGCTAATTTGTATTAAGAAAAAGCTAACTAATAAACTACCAATGATGGCACCAATAAAAAATTGGCCCACGTAACGCCAAATAACGTCAGGAAATGACAGTATTAGCCGTGAAAAGTTACTGGCAAATTGAGTGGCACCATGAATTGGGATAACGGCGGCTACAGGTAAAAAATAGGGGAGGATTAGCACTAAGATAACACCTCCACCCATAGCTGTGATACCAGCTAGGGTAGAGGTTAATATTGTGATGATAAATAGCGTTAATTCCGTTGATATCACCGAATATTAATTCCAGATGTATTTTTGAATAGAATTATAGTTGTTTATAGGTTTTTGTTCCTATCCAACCACGCTCTGAAATATCAACCATGATTGTTTCAGGCCCCTGCATTTTAAATTCTGCATTGTCTTTGGCTGGATTTTTACCTAGGCCTTGAGCCAAGTTAACATCGTGACGTGGTTGATAACCATTTTCTTTAAAACTATTCACCATTTCTTCAATGTCTTCGCATTGAAAACCAATATGGTGTAATCCGACATAACCTTGTGGGAATTCTTTACCTGCTGCGGGACCATTTCTAAACTTTAATATGGCTAGGTTAATATGACCGTCGGTCATGTAATAACCGTTAGCGTTACGGCTAGCGACTACACCTGCAACAGTCCAGCCCATTACATTTTCAAAAAAATCACGACTTTCCTCTGGATTTTCAGAGGCCATTGCCATATGGCTTAACGGGATAGGTTTGCTCGGTTTTTGTGGCTTATTTTCTGTATTCGCTTCGTTAGACATAGTGTTCTCCTAAAAGGTAAAGTAATTATTATTTCTCATTAATTTTCTGTACGGTGCTTGGCACTTTCTAGCTGCCTACGCGTAGCGGAGTCGATAATGACTCCAACGCGGCCAACACACTAAGCGCTGTAATTCGTCCAGTTCCTGGGTTTTCTATAGTTGGTACATTCTCAATAGTGAGTTCAAAGCTAGCGCTGCAAGCGTCTACTTTAATATTATGGGTATTTCTTACTTTGCTAGGATCTGCCCAAATTTCCAATTGAGTTTCGTCAGCACCAATGCCTGCCAACCCTAATGCGGCAGCCACATTTACATTTGATGGAAACTGTTCTGCACCTTCTCTAGCACTGCCTTTGAATAAGCGTAATGGCTGACTTAAATTACTTAAATCAATATCATTTTCTATGACGTATTTGGCTTTAATAAGGGACGTAGGTGGCTTGCGGGTAATCATTTTCACTGAGTGAATCTCACCTTGTGCCGCAGCTCTGACGGCATCTAAACCAAGTAAAGCACCTGTGGCTAATACTATTTTTCCGCCATGGCTTTTTGCAGTGTCAACAATGCCGGGATTTTGCAGAATGGCAGCGCCGCTTACGGTGACTAAGATCTTACCTTGTCGTAAGCTAGGCTCTGCCACAGACATAAAGGCAGAGGTTGGGGCACATTCAACAATTATATCAGCGTTATTTATCAGTTCATCGACTGATACAACGGGAGCAGGGTTAGTAAAGCTAGCCATATTTTTTTTAGCTTTTTCTAAATTCCCCGAGGTAACTGCAATTAGCTTTAAGCCAGGTATACCATTATCTAAGGCTTTACCAATAACTTTTCCTATCGTGCCAAAGCCAGCGATTCCAACGTTTAATACTCTGCTCATAATTGCTCAACCCATAGTTAATTGACTTATTTTACTTAAGTTAAGTATACAATTTCACCGGTAAGGGAATAGCGCTTTCTGTATAGCATTGTTTATCTCTGCTATAACAAAAAAGATAATAACTGTTCTTTATCTTGAGTATTTTCTATATAACGACGGGGTTGTTTTTTGGAGTTGATTTATTACTGTGTAGCTTGAGGCTAGTTGTCTGTAGAAATCAATATGTCGGGATCTTGCGCATTCCGGACGTTAGAGTTTAAATTTTTCCATATACTTTCTAATGAATTAATAAACTCATTATCATACAAATTCGGTCATGATTTATCTTTAGTTTACTTAATATTTGAAATTATGAAGTAAACTAAAGATAAACTATTCACCAAAAAAATGTTGAATCTAAACTACTAAAAACTTATAGTGGCTTTGCATACATTTGTCATCTTTCGATTTATTTCGGTTATGCTGACTTTAAAAAACCTTAAGCGCCTGAGAAACTCTTAAGGTTTTTTTGTGCCTAAAATCGGCCTGTTCACTTTTCTTAGAACAACGGCATTTAGGCTTAATGCTAATCAAGTTAAAACCAATATTAAGTAAGTATTTAACCTACATATATATTCTGCCGTAGCTTAAATATTGTGACAAGTATTATACTGTTTAATTTTCAATGCTTTGCTCTATCTATCATACTACCACCAGTTAAGAGAGTTATGCTCGTATGATAAGCTTAAGAAGCCCTCTTAACCTGAAAAGTATTTGCCCAATTTATTTGTGTATTAAGAACTTTATATTTGGGGTTTATGTGCGCAGGTTTAAGATAATTACATAAATAAGCGAGCATAAAAAAGCCACTCAATAAAAATAAATTGAATGGCGGTTTAATTATGAAGTCTTAGTTGCTATTACATCATCCAGAACGTAATAATAAAACTTGATAGATTCAGCCTGATGCTAAAATATTTACATGTAAATTCAATCATGGTTATCCGCCTTTACTTCAAAGTGAAGTAAACGAAAGAGAAACTGTTCAAAAAAAGTGAACATGTACCACTAAAAACTTATAATGGCTTGCATACATTTGTCATCTTTCGATTTACTTTGGTTATGTTTATTTTAAAACCCTTAGCGCCTGAGAAACTCTTAAGGTTTTTGCGAACCTAGATGTTAGCCAATTGGTATATCTAGGGTTTTTTATTATTCTAGACACAAGATAGTGAGGTTTGACCTGTTTTGCAAGTGATAAAATGAGTTGTTCTTTATGATTATTTTTGCCTTAATTTAAGGGTTAGTGATAACTAACCTAGTAAGACAAATTGATTTTGGAATTTACTAAAAGCAACGATTATTTTACTTTTTTTAAGGTAAATTATTTTTATAAATTATTTTTGGTCAATATTTATGTTCGCTATAGAAAATTAACATAAAAAATAAAATTCATGTTTTACAGTTGGTTATCATTAAAATCTAAGCACAGATTAATGTTCAAACAACTTGATTATTTATACAACAATTATTCTGCACGTACCTGAATCATCGAATTGACCTAGTTTTGAACGTTATTAACAACTAAGGTTCGTTATTATTAAAGCTTACGACAGCACAATATATAATTAACACCGAGTGAATCGTTGAACTTATGGTTTCCTGTCATTGGATTGTAATGGATACCACTGTCACAAATATACTTTAATCTGTGTTCTTCTGCCCAACCAATAGTTGTGAAGGTCGAATAAAATTATCATGGTCATGAGTACCATCAGGGACGATTTTGAGCAGTTTTTCTTCTGTAAGTATGGCAAGTAAATAAGATTTAATACTTTTATTGAGGGTTGAAAAGAATATTAAACCGCCTAGCTTAACTAAACTAGAGCATGCTTGAATAACTAATTCATCAACTAGAACATGTTCTAATATACCACCACTACAATCGACATCAATAACCTACTTATCATAAAGACGGTGAATTTGATGTAATGGTTTAAAGTCACCAGTTAAATCCCACCATTACTATCCGTTGTTTAGCGATTGTTAGCTAACGTCCACAAAGTGGTATTAGTTGTCATGTTTACCTTATTTATTTCAAATGTTATACCTACGCACTTGTTGATTTTATTGAACGGCATAGATAAAAATGGCTACTCATTATAATGAGTAGCCATAATTTGTATTTACCTCTTATTTAAATAGGTCAACAAGGATATTAGCTTTATGCTTATTTAATAATAAGCGCTTAGCTTTTTTCACGCTGTGGTAATTCGGGATATTTACCCATAGCAAGAATACACACACAACAAATAATCATAATGCCAGACATTGCCCATAATACTTCGGTATAACGTCCTACAGCATCATAAGTTAAGCCCATAACCAATGGTCCTATACTCGCACCTAATTTAAAGCCCGAGTAACTATAACCATATATTTCACCAAAAGAACGCTGTCCAAAATAGCGGCTGGTAAAGTAAGCCATTACATCAAACTCAGCGCCGATAGCTATACCGATAAGTGCTGTACAAATGGCGGCTTCAAAACCTGTTGCACCCATAGCAAATAATGCTAAACCAATAACGGGGCCAAACATGAAGACGATAACTACATAAGGCGCAAAAAACTTATCCATTAAGTAACCAGCTATTAAGCGACCACCCACAATCGACATACCTAAATAGGCAAAGGTACCGATCGCTTCTTTAATTGTCATACCACGGTCGGTCATCATCGGAATTAAATGCACAAGTACAGTTGAGGTACATAAACCCGTGATAAGGAAAGAAATGAACATTAACCAAAAGGTTTTTTGTTTAATGGCTTCTTTTGCAGTGTAACCAATAAGTTTAGGGTTTGGTTTTGAAAACGACGTTTGTTGCTCGCTGCTTTCTTGAGTTAGTCCGTCTGGAAATAACCCCAGTTGGCTAGGTTTATCTTTAAAAAGAAATTTTGTGATGGGTAGTGCTACTAAAACGATAAGTGCACCAATGGCTAAATATGCCTCACGCCATGAATAATGCTCCATAAAGTAAGAGGCAATTAGCGGGACCATAGTAGTACCTAAACCAACGCCAGCTAGACCAATACCTAAAGCCAAACCACGCTTTTTATTAAACCAACTAACCAATATGCGAGAGTAAGTCACTGGCGCAGTACCCGCTCCTAGCAGAGGGATAAGCACACACATAGCATATAAATGCCAGATTGATGCGGTTAACATCGACATCGAAGCGATGGTAAAACCGAACAATAGGGTAGACGGAATTAATATTTTTTTTACACCGTGTTTATCAACTAACCGACCGACATAAGGGAAAAAGAATATTGCTGTGATGCCAATAATGGTGGGCCCAAATGATATTTGACCACGGGTCCAACCAAAGCTGTTTTCAAATGCTTTGATAAAGGTACCAAAGGACATGGAAATTACACTGTAGCCAAGGGACAAACCTATGATTGAACCAACGACTATCCACCAACCATAAAAAATACCAGCCTTCTTTGGGCTAGCAATATCAGTTGTCATATTACTTGTCATATCTTCTGCCATCTTGATTCACTTTCAATTATTTAACGTATATAAAATCTAAATGGTCTTAGTTATATCTGTCAATGATGCTTTTTGATGTCTGCTATCACATTTTTATTATTGCAGAGCTCGTGGTTGTTTCTATTTTATTGTTATTTTTTATAGTGAGAATAGAGCCACTTGAGTCTTAGCTACTTGATATTCATTCCACGTACATTTCTAAAGAGTAACTTACCACAACAAGAGAAAGATAATTGCATGATGATAATGTCGATATAACAAAAATAATATACAAGCGGTAAAAAACATTATTTTTATATTATGACAAGGTTCCGTAAAGTTTACTGACATAGAGCAACTCGGAACTAATCACAATGAATGAACAAGTACCTCACTTTGGTGGCATATTAAAAAACTACGTTGGCGGTGAGTTCGTCTCAAGTGACATGTTATTTGACAATGTAAATCCTGTCGATGGCTCGGTGATAAACCAAGTAGCCGAAGCAAATGCTGACATTGTTGACCAAGCCGTAATAGCTGCTAAAAAGGCATTACGTGGCGGCTGGGCTAGCATGCCTCTAGCGCAACGTTGTCAATTATTACATAAGATTGCTGATGGTATTGAGGCACGATTTGATGAGTTTGTTGCTGCAGAAATGGCCGATACTGGCAAATCATTTTTCCAAGCGAGAACCATTGACATTCCTCGAGGAGCCGCCAATTTCCGTGCTTTTGCCGACATGGTTAAATCACAATCTACTGAATGTTTTCATACAGATACCCCAGATGGTGCTGGCGCACTAAATTACGCGGTCAATAAACCGCTTGGCGTAGTTGCCGTTATTGCGCCATGGAATTTACCTTTGTTATTAATGACGTGGAAACTAGCTCCAGCAATGGCAGCCGGTAACGTCATTGTTGCTAAACCCTCAGAAGAAACACCTGCAACGGCTACTTTATTAGCTGAAGTGATGCATGAAGCGGGCATTCCTGCTGGCGTATTTAACCTAGTGCATGGTTTTGGTCACCAGTCTGCAGGCGAATTTTTGACTACTCACCCAGGAGTTGACGCGGTTACTTTTACTGGTGAATCCAGTACCGGTTCAGCCATTATGCGTGCAGCGGCTGATGGCGTAAAAGGTCTGTCGTTTGAACTTGGTGGTAAAAATGCAGCTATTGTTTTTGAAGATTGTGACTTTGAAGCTGCTGTTAATGGCACCGCTCGTTCAGTTTTTACTAATGGTGGCCAAGTCTGCATGTGTACTGAACGTGTTTATGTACACCGCTCCATTTTCGATAAATTTGTTAGTGCGATGAAAGTCAAAGCAGAGCAAATAAATATTGGTTGGCCATTAGATGAAGATACCGATATGGGCCCCGTTATTTCTCATAAACATCGCGATAAAGTGCTGTCTTATTACCAATCGGCGGTTGATGAAGGTGCCAATGTTATTACCGGTGGCAAAGTACCAGTATTTGGAGATGCCCGAGATAATGGCGCTTTTGTTCAACCGACTATTTTTACAGGATTAAGTGAACAAGCAAAAATTGTTAAACAAGAAGTCTTTGGCCCTGTGTGTCATATCGCCCCTTTCGATGATGAGGCAGAGGTTATTGCCATGGCTAATGACAGTAAATACGGCTTGTGTGCCACCGTGTGGACAACAAACTTACCACGTGCTCATCGCGTTGCAGGACAAATGGAAGTAGGTATTTGCTGGGTTAACTCTTGGTATTTACGCGACTTAAGAACACCTTTTGGTGGCGTTAAGCTTTCAGGTGTAGGTCGAGAAGGTGGTGTTCATTCGTTAAGTTTCTATTCTGAGCCAACCAATATTTGCATCAAATTATAAATGTTCTTCATATTCGGTATTTATGGTTTATTGCCTGCGGTTTTCGCCCCAGTCATTTATAAACCATAAACTCCTAGGGCAAAAGCCTTGGCGGCTTCCCATAAAAAACCGACTATTTTGAAATTACAGAGGTGAGAAAAATAATGACAACGTCAAATATAGAAAAAGCCGCATTACAAATTCGTACTGCTTATGAGTCAGACACTCCTTGTGCACCTGTTCGCGATTTACTTGATGAGCTGTGTTTAGAATCTGCTTATGCAGTACAAAAAATAAATAGCGACTACTGGCAAGCACAAGGCCGTCGTGTTGTTGGTGTTAAAGCTGGTTTAACGTCTAAGTCAGTACAAAAACAATTGGGTGTAGACCAACCTGATTTTGGCGTGCTCTATGCGGATATGTTTGTTAGCGAGGGAGTAAAAATCCCACTTGATGGCATTATGCAGCCTAAGGTTGAGGCTGAAGTTGCCTTAGTGTTGAAAAGTGATGTCAGCATGTCTAATCCTACCGTGGTCGATATTATCAATGCCACTGATTATGCGCTTTCCGCGATAGAAATTGTTGGTAGTCGTATTGAAAACTGGAATATAAATATTGTTGATACCATCAGCGATAACGCTTCGTCGGGGCTTTTTGTCTTGGGTAGTAAACCAACAAAATTAGCAGATTTTGATTTGCAATTATGCGGCATGGTGATGGAGCGCAGAGGTGAGCAAATATCAACCGGTGCGGGCCAAGCTTGTTTAGGTAATCCTTTGAATGCAGCGGTTTGGCTAGCGAAAACGTTTGTTGATAATGGCACGCCATTAAAAGCCGGAGATATTTTATTAACGGGCGCCTTAGGTCCTATGGTGCAAGTTGCACCAGGTGACAACATTGAAGCGCGAATCTCGGGTTTAGGTAGTGTGCGTGTATCATTTGCAGGGGAGAAGTAGTGATGTCGAATAATCCTATTAACATCAATAAAGTGAATAAAACCAAAGTTGCCATTATCGGCTCTGGGAATATTGGTACTGACTTAATGATCAAAGTACTGCGCAGCTCCAAGACATTAGAAATGGGCGCTATGGTGGGTATTGATCCTGAATCTGATGGTTTAGCACGTGCAAATAGCATGGGTGTTGCAACGACCCATGAAGGCATCGAGGGCTTAGTTAACTTACCTGGTTTTGCTGACATTAAGATTGTATTTGATGCCACTTCAGCGGGTGCACACAAACACCACAATAAAATATTACAAGAACATGGTAAGCAAGTTATCGACTTAACGCCTGCGGCAATAGGCCCTTATACCGTACCCGTGGTAAACCTTGAAGACATACTTCGCGAAGGAAATAGTGAAGGTAATGTCAACATGGTGACCTGTGGCGGACAAGCAACTATTCCAATGGTTGCCGCGGTTAGCCAGCATCTGAGTGTGCATTATGCAGAAATCATTGCCTCTATCTCCTCTAAATCAGCAGGGCCAGGCACGCGAGCCAATATTGATGAATTCACCCAAACAACGTCGAGAGCTATTGAACAAGTAGGCGGCGCTAGCAAAGGTAAAGCGATTATTGTTCTTAACCCTGCAGAGCCACCGGTAATGATGCGCGATACCGTGTTTGTTTTTAGTGAATTACCTGAGAATAAAAATATCACGGAAGCTGACATTCAAGCTTCCGTTGAAGAGATGGCAGTCAAGGTTCAAAGCTATGTACCCGGTTATCGTTTAAAGCAGCAAGTGCAATTTGAACGTTTTGAGAAAGACAATCCTCTGCTTATTCCTGGTTATGGTCAGTTTTCTGGTTTGAAATCTTCAATATTTTTAGAAGTTGAAGGTGCTGCTCATTACCTACCAGCCTATGCAGGAAATTTAGATATTATGACTTCGGCTGCACTGGGCACCGCAGAGCGAATTGCGCAAGTTAATTTTCAGCAAGCAGACAAAGGCTAGGGCGGATTGTACATGACAACTAATCAAACAAGTACTCAAACAGATCAGGCAAAGAAAATTTATATTCAAGACGTTACCTTACGCGATGGCATGCATTCATTACGTCACATGTATAGCTTAGACCAGGTACAAACTATTGCTAAAGCGATAGATAAAGCGGGTGTAGATGCTATTGAAATCGCCCATGGTGATGGCTTAGGTGGCTCAAGTTTCAACTACGGTTTTGGTTCACATACCGATAGAGAATGGATAGAAGCCGTGAGTGATGCGGTTGAAAATACCCGTTTAACAACGTTGATTTTACCAGGTATTGCCGTTAAAGAAGATTTGAAATGGGCGTGGGATGCAGGCATACGTTCAGTACGTGTTGCTACGCACTGTACCGAAGGCGATGTGTCGAGACAGCACATAGAATATGCGCGTGAATTAGGTATGGATACGTGTGGTTTTTTGATGATGTCTCATATGAGCTCACCAGAAAAGCTTGCTCAACAGGCAAAACTAATGGAGTCCTATGGCGCTCAGTGTGTCTATATTACTGACTCTGCCGGTGCGATGACCATGAAAGATATCGTTGCGCGTGTAGAAGCATATAAACAAGTGCTTAAGTCAGAAACTGAAATTGGTATTCATGCTCATCATAACTTGTCACTTGGAGTTGCCAACTCAATTGTGGCAGTAGAACACGGCGTAACGCGTGTTGATGCGTCACTTTCTGGTATGGGGGCAGGGGCAGGTAATGCACCACTAGAAGTATTGGTTGCAACGGCTAATAAGTTGGGCTGGAAACATAATGCAGACCTATACACGTTGATGGATGCTGCGGACGATATTGTACGTCCATTACAAGATCGTCCTGTAAGGGTCGACCGAGAAACGTTATCACTGGGTTATGCTGGTGTTTATTCGAGCTTTTTACGCCATGCTGAAAAAGCCGCGCAAACTTACGGTTTAGATACCCGAGATATTCTAGTGGAATTAGGGCGTCGTGAAATGGTTGGTGGTCAAGAAGATATGATTACAGATGTCGCGTTAGATTTAGTCAATGGCAAGAAGGGTTAAGAACATGAGCACCAATTTAAATATTAATATTAAAGACGTTGCCCAGTTAGTTGATGATGCTGCGGTAAATGCCGAAGCCATTTCTCAATTATCAGCACAAGGTTATTCGTTAACGTTAGCCCAAGCATACCAAGTGCAAGAACAGTCAGTGTCAAACCGTTTGGCGCGTGGCGAGAAGCAAGTTGGCATAAAAATGGGTTTCACTAGCCGCGCCAAAATGATCCAAATGGGTGTTGATGACATGATTTGGGGGCCGTTGACTGATGCAATGTTCATCGAAGAAGGTGGTGAAACTAATTGGGATGAATATGTACATCCAAGAGTTGAACCTGAAATTGCCTTTTTGTTGAAAAAACCATTATCGGGCAACGTTACCTTAGCTGAAATAATGGCGAGCGTAGAAGCCGTAGCACCAGCATTAGAGATTATCGATTCACGTTACGCTAATTTTAAATTTTCACTTGAAGATGTGGTTGCTGATAATTGTTCTTCATCAGGATTTACTCTAGGTGCATGGCAAAGTGCAGAAACAGATATTGCTAACTTAGGTATGGTAATGGAGTTTGATGGCGAGGCTGTCGAGATTGGCTCTAGTGCGGGTATTTTAGGTAATCCTTGGCGTTCATTAGCTGCAGCAGCACGTGTTGCTGGAGAGGCGGGTAAAATATTACCTGCGGGATCTATTGTTTTAGCGGGTGCATCTACAGCGGCCTACGCACTCAAACCAGGAGTACATGTTCGACTTAACTGCGAGAAACTAGGTGTTGCCGAGTTTACAGTGAAATAACATGTGACCTTTTTGCTATTAGACTTAACTTCGTTGTCAAAAGTGCTCATTTATAGTCATAAACTCCGCGCTTTTTCCTAGAACTTAAGTCAAATAGCTTCAAGCTCAATACCATTTTAAAAAGGTAAGACTATGAAAAACATTAATTCAGAAGTGATAGAGGGCAAAGCTAAGCCCCGTGGCACTTTTCCACATTATAAACGTGCGGGAGACTTCATCTATGTATCTGGTACAAGTTCACGTCTACCTGATAACAGTTTTGAAGGCGTTGAGGTAGATGAAATGGGGGTTACTAATTTATCTATTGAAGCGCAAACCCGTGCGGTAATTAATAACATTGGCGATATTTTAACAGCCGCAGGTGCACAGCTAGGCGATCTGGTTGAGTTAAGTAGTTACTTAGTCAATATGAATGACTTCGGTGGTTATAATAAAGTGTATAGTGAATTTTTTGATGCCTCAGGACCTAGCCGCACTACGGTTGCTGTTCATCAATTGCCGCACCCTCATCTGTTAATAGAAATAAAAGCCATAGCCTACAAGCCGCTATAACTTTGATTGGAGAACTGTATGACTGAATTAATAAAAAATGTAAGCAGCTTAAAAGGTTTTAATTTTCTGCAATGGATTGAAGATCATAAACACTTATTGAAGCCGCCGGTGAATAACAAAATAGTCTTTGAAAATGCTGACTTGATGGTAACCGTTGTTGGCGGCCCAAATGCACGGCTTGATTATCATGTAGACCCAGTGGAGGAGTTCTTTTACCAAATGAAAGGTAATGCCTTTTTACGGGTAATGACTCAAGAAGGTCCACAAGAGGTGCATTTAAAAGAAGGCGATGTATTTTTATTACCACCTTTTGTACGACACTCTCCGCAACGACCTGAAGAAGGCAGTATTTGTTTAGTCATTGAGCCTAAACGCCCTAAAGGCGAGGTTGATGCTTTTGAGTGGTATTGCCAATCTTGTAATCATTTAGTGCATAGAGCTGAGCTTATCTTGAAAGATATCTCTAAAGATTTGCAGCCCGCATTTAAGGCTTTTGCCAGTGATAAATCGTTACGTAAATGCCCTAGTTGTGGCGAAATTCATCCCGCTTAGTGCTCAACCGATCGACTTGAATAAGTGAAGCTGATTTTAAACCAATAACAAGACTTTTGATAAAGACTCTTAAATAACAGGTGAGAACATGACCGTAGTTGATATGCACACCCATTTTTTGCCTAAGCAATGGCCTGATTTAGCAAAACGTTTTGGTACAGATAATTGGCCTTGGATGAAACATACCGAGCAAGGTAAAGCCATGGTGATGCTTGGTGATAACGAGTTTCGCCCTGTATATGAAGCTTGTTGGGATCCTGCTGTTAGACTTAATGAAATGGACAGAGACGGCATTGATATTCAAATCATGTCCGCGACGCCGTTACTTTTTGCTTATGAAAGGCCTGCACAGCATGCCCATGAGTGTGCACAAATATTCAATGATTTAGCGCTAGAGATGTGTGCTCATGATAGCAATCGTTTGAAAGCACTAGCCCAAGTGCCTTTACAAGATATAGATGCCTCGTGTTTAGAAGTGTCTCGTGCTGCTAAAAATGGTCATGTTGGTGTGCAAATTGGTAATCATGTTGGAAATAAAAACTTAGATGATGAAGGTATAGTGACTTTTTTACAGCATTGTGCCAGCGAAAATATCTCAGTGTTAGTACATCCTTGGGATATGTTGGGCGGTGATCGTATGCCAAAATATATGTTGAAATGGCTAGTCGCTATGCCAGCTGAAACGCAACTTTCAATAATGTCATTAATTTTATCTGGCGCCTTTGAGCGAATTTCTAAAGATTTAAAGCTATGTTTTGCTCATGGTGGTGGTAGCTTTGCCTTTCAAATTGGCCGAGTAGATAATGCCTGGAAACATCGAGATATAGTACGCGAAGATTGCCCTAATTTACCTTCATCTTATACCGATAGATTCTACGTTGACTCTGCTGTGTTTAGTGATGAATCTTTACAGTTACTTACTAATATCATGGGTGATGACCGAGTGATGTTAGGCTCTGACTCTCCATTTCCATTAGGTGAGCAACGTGTAGGTACTTTAGTGCGTGAACACCAACAACTGACAGCCAGTAGCAAAAGTAAAATATTGGGTGAAAATGCAGTGTCGTTTTTTGGTCTATAAATACAGCTAGTGAAAATCACCAAGAGTAAGTTATGAAATCAGTTATTGTTGATAATAAAATTATTACCCCATCTAAAATTATTTGTATTGGTCGAAATTATGTTGAGCATATAACTGAGCTTGGTAATGAAATCCCCGATGAAATGGTGGTGTTTAATAAACCTAACTCTGCCATATCAACTGAGCTATTATCATATCATCAAGAGGTATTGCACTATGAAGGAGAGTTGTGTTTTATTATTAAAAAGAATCAACTTTCCGCCGTAGGTTTTGGCCTTGATCTTACTAAGCGAACTTTGCAGAGTAAACTGAAAGCTAAAGGTTTACCTTGGGAGAGAGCTAAAGCATTTAATGGAGCGGCAGTTTTTAGTCAGTTTGTCGCAATCAACCAAGATGACATAAGAGATGGTTTGTCGCTAGAATTGTCTATTAATAATGAACTAATACAAGCCGGAGGTTTTAAATTAATGATGTATAAGCCTGCTGATATTCTGACAGAATTGAAAACCTATACTGAGCTTAATGAT
>OJAZ01000598.1_pt1 | contig 14539 bp, 9 predicted proteins | sample 1589851 | NCBI WGS metagenome assembly OJAZ01 (sample SAMN05416792, study PRJEB24817) | seawater metagenome | isolation source: Sea water | place: Canada:Atlantic | collected 2013-07 | reverse complement strand
TAATAAAAATAATAAAAATAATAAAAATAATAAAAAATCACACATCCAATTTTCAGCTTGATGAGGTGGTATTTAACTATTGGGCATCAATATTTTGTCAGAACTATCTAAATCACAAACGATTAAAAGTTTAACTATTACGAATCAGTTTGCTACTGATATTTTGTTATTAAACACCCCGAATGAAGTTTGGCAATATTTAGCCGAAAATATTGTTGAAAAGCTAGGCTTTGATGATGCTGTAATTTATACCTTAGATGCAGGCGCTAAGACCTTAAGTCGCATGTCTGGCTTTAAAAAAAGCACCTTTCTGGATAATGATAAAATCACCAATACTCGACTCAGTGACACCTCTGCCAACTTAATGGTTATACCTTTTAATCAAGGGGTTATTGGAAAAGTAGCCGCAACAAAACAACCCATATTAGTTAAAGATACACGAAAGTTTGATGGCTACATACAAGATGGAGAAACTACGCTTTCAGAGCTAGCGGTGCCAATATTATTTAAAGAACAATTACTTGGTGTTATTGATACCGAACATGCCCGAGCCGATTTTTATACTGAATATCACCTAAAAACACTCACCGCACTAGCCTCTATTGCGGCAATGAAAATATCTCAAATCATCAGAGTTGATGGTTTGGAAGAGATTATTGAAAATTTAGAGTATGCCAATAAAATTCAAGATGCCTTATTCGAAATTGCTGAACTTACCTTTAAAACCAAAACAATGGGTGAATTTTATCGGCATTTACATCAATGTATTGGTCGCCTTACTTTTGCAAAAAACTTTTTTGTTGCCTTGCTTAAAGATAATGGAGAGACCATTGAATTTCCTTATGCTGTAGACGAACTTGATCAAGATGCTGTTGATGAGTTTGATCTAGGTGAAATTTTTGAAAAAGTTAGAATTGATCCGGAAAATTTAAGTATTACTGGTTATACCTTATCAAAAGATACCCCTTTTTTATTGTATGAAAAAGATATTCAAAAAATGTTGGATAGCAAAGAGCTTTATATTCTAGGTAGCATTCCAAAAGCTTGGTTAGGCGTACCTTTTGGCTCTGGTGATAATAAAGGTATTGTGGTTGTACAAAGTTATAGCACTGATTTTTTATTCCAAGAGAAAGACAAACAACTTCTATCATTTGTCGCAAAGCATATTAACGATGCGATAGAAAGAATGGAGGCTAAGCAGAAACTTGAGTTTTTAGCGTTACATGATCCTCTCACAGACTTACCTAATAGATCCCTATTTAAAGATAGAATCCAGCATGCGTTTTTACATTGCGAGAATAATCGTCACGACAATATCGCGATTCTTTTTATTGATGTAGATAGGTTTAAACAAGTTAATGATACCTATGGCCATCACGTTGGCGATAAACTACTTATCGCCATTGTAAAGTCGATTAAAACTACATTAAGAAATACTGATACCCTAGCCCGTTTAGGTGGTGATGAATTTGCCATATTACTTGACGGTAAAATTGATCATGAGACAATATGCCGCATTACTGAGAGCATTATTAATGCTATGGCAGCCGCATTTAATATCGACGGTTTGAATATTTCAAGTAGCTTAAGCATTGGTATCGCAACATATAATCATGCCAGTAAAAATGCGGATCAATTATTAATTGATGCTGATCACGCTATGTATCAGGCCAAGTTAAAAGGTCGAAATCAATATGTGTTTTTTGAAGCACTTGAAGAACAAAATAAATCAACCAATGTGAAGCTCGAATATGACTTTGATCGTGCCATTAAAAATCAAGAGTTTATTGGTCAATACCAACCATTAATTGACTTTGAAACAGGTGAAGTCATTGGTGCTGAAATTTTGGTTCGTTGGCAGCACCCTAAATTAGGGCTTTTGTTTCCGGATGTATTTATTTCGACTTTAGAAAAGTCAGGGCAAATAGTTCAGCTAGACCTTTATATGCTGAAGTTGGCAATTTGTAATTTAAACCTCTGGGCTGACTGGTTACCCACAACGTTTAAGCTAAATGTTAATGTTTCAACAACAGGCTTTGCTTCTCAAGAATTTATAACTTATTTACAAGAACAACATCAATTATCTGAAAATATAACCGGTCGACTTTGTGTAGAGATTACCGAAGAAAGCTTAATTTTAAACGTTGATGCAGTTAAAGAGCATTTAGAGATATTAAAAAGTTTAAATATCCTAGTCGCTTTAGATGACTTTGGTACTGGTTATTCGTCACTCAGTTACTTACATCAATTTTCTTTAGATTATTTAAAAATAGACAAAAGTTTTGTAGATGACTTAAATGAAGTCAGCAATAAAGTCTTGATTTTAGATGCTGTAGTAAACCTAGCGAAAGCGTTAAATATAAAAACTACTGCTGAAGGTATCGAAACGCTTGAACAATATAAAAAGCTGAAAGAAATAGGCTGCGATTTAGGGCAAGGTTACCATATTGCTAAACCATTGCTTGATGCAGAGTTTAAACACTTCTTCTTAAATAGAGTGAAAAAGCGCTATATTGCCTAATAAAAAAGGGTAATAACATTTCAGTGTTATTACCCTTCTAAGATGCTGTGATAAGGTAAATTAAATTAGGCTCTTCAGAAAAAGTAACGTCAAAGATTACCTATTTTAACCACTTGTTTACCGGTGAATCCGCCAGCTAATTGCTTATGTAATGCAACAGAAACCTGTTCGGCTGTAAATTCGATTAAACTAACTTTTGGCACAACTAAATCGTTTTTCGATAAGTTATCAAGTAGAACATTACTCATAAAACTCATGCGCTGTTGTGCGCATAAGCTATTGGCTAACCAAGCACCAGCAAGTGATACAATACTTATATTAGGTGCTTTTCTAAACAGTAATTCATCTTCAAAAGTAGGCAAAGGTTTTAAACAAGCAATACGACCACAAAAACGCATTAATTCGATATTACGAACGGTAGTCTCACCACCAACAGAATCTAATACGGCGTCAAAACCTTGCGGACCTAACTCTCGACGAATTTTCTGACAAAGATTGTTATCTTTATAATCAAAAACCACGTCAGCACCTAACGATTTTACTAACTTATGATTACACTTCGCTGCTGTGGTAAATACATCAGCACCTCGCTGCTTAGCGAATTGAATGGCAAATTGGCCAACTGCACCGGCACCTGCCTCAATGAGTAAAGTATCACCTTCTGTAATTTGTAACTTGTCGAGTGATATTAATGCGGTCATTCCAGCACAAGGCAGTGTTGCCGCGTGTTCAGGTTTTATGCTGTCAGGTACTACCGATACTGCATAGTTTGGCACTTTAGCGTACTCGCTTAGTACGCCATGATCGCCCATGCTGGCATGCCACATAACACGTGCACCAATATTCGGGTAAATACCCTTTGGCGCGTTAATTACAATGCCAACCGCATCTAAACCAAGCACATGTGGGTATTGCCAATGACAAAACCCAGTTTTTGCGTATTGTGCATCTAAAGGGTTTAGACCAACATACTCCACTTTTATTAACAGTTCGTTATCACTACATTCAGGCACATTAAGCTCAATGTTTTCTAATCGAATTTGTGCGTTTGCTTCGGCTAAAACAATGGCCCGCATAGTATTAGAGGAAGTGATTTCGGGTAAAATATCAGTATTTGGCATCTAATTAACTCTACATATTATTGTTGCTAATTGCATAGCTCCATTGCCCATTAAATGACTGGTAGGCATTCACTTTAGCAAGCAAGGCTGAAATGGTTAAATCAACAGCATTTTCTTGAGCTATTAAAACATCCTGACGCGCATCTAACAACTCTAAGTAAGGTATTTGACCTTCTTCATACATGGCGTTTGCTTGTAAAAATGCTTTATTAGCAAAGCTATATCGCTGATCGGCAAAGCGCTTTTGCTGGTCTTGATTTACCAATAATTGTAATGCAAGTTCACTTTCACTAAGCGCCTTTAACACCACTTGTTGGTAATCGCTATATGCGGCTTCACTTAAAAACTGCTGTGCGTCACGCTGAGCTAAAAGCGCAGGATAACTGAGTATTGACCACTGTAGTGTTGGCGCTATTTGCCATTGCTGTTGTGTATTGCTCAGGCCTGTACTATCAATACTTAATATCCCACTAAAAGCACTTAAACTGATGTCGGGTAGTAATGCTTTACTTGCTGACACACTTAAGCTGTGAGCTTGGCTAAAATCATATAGAGCACGGCTAATGTCGGGTCTAAGGGCTATAGCATTATTTGGTTCGCTAAGTGTTACGTTAAACTCATGGGTTAAAATCGCTTGCTCATCAGCTAAAACTACATCTTGCACTAAGCGACCAGTTAATACAGCTAAGGTCGATAAATCGCGATATTTAGCATATTGAATAGCGGGTATTAAGGCTTGTTGTTGTCGCAATTGAGCCATAGTTCGGTTTAAGTCAAGCTCGTTTGCAACGCCTTCATCCACCCGCGCTTGAAGTACATCAATGCCTTGTGTTAGCGCATCAATTTGCAAAGCAATTATGTTTTGTTTTTCAACATTACCTTGATAACTCACAAAGCCTTTTACTACAGACGAAACCACTTCAATTTGTAATAAACGCACTTGTTCGGTTTGGCTCATGGTTGATGCCTTTGCAGCATCAACCAAGGCGGTAATTCGTCCAAATAAATCTAACTGCCAATCAAGCGCTAAACTAGCACTTGATTGACGATCAAAAGTAGAAACCACATCGCTGCGTTTAGCTCCTATAGCAACACCACCTTGCGGTAAGTATTGCGCTTTTTGTTCACCTAATCGTGCTAAGGCACTTTTAAGTGTTAATTGGCTAGTTTTTAAGTCGTAGTTATTTGCTAAAGAGTCGACTACAAGTTGATTCAACTGTGTTGAATCAAGCTTTTGCCACCAATTAATTTCATTTTCGCCGCTTAACTCGCTAGCAATATTGGCTTTAGTGATTAACTTATTCACTTGGCTTTGTTCATCAGCAATATCAATTTTGTTGGCACAGCCTGATAAAAACGCAACGGCTAAAATTGCACTGACCGTAAAACCTTTTACAGGTCTCATTTTTCTTAATTTAGTCATGAGAAACCTCTTGAGTTTTTTCTTTTTTACTTGTTACTAACATATAAAAAACGGGGGTAAATAATAAGCCAAATACAGTGACACCAATCATCCCTGAAAATACAGCGTTACCCATAGCGTGACGCATTTCTGCACCGGCACCTGTAGCTAACACTAATGGCACAACACCAGCAGTAAAGGCAATTGAGGTCATTAAAATTGGGCGTAAACGCATACGACAAGCCTCAAGTATGGCGTCTAAGTGCGATAAGCCGTTGTCGTGCCTATCTTTAGCGAACTCAACCATTAATATGGCGTTTTTGGAGGCTAAGGCCACCAGCACAATTAACGCTATTTGGGTAAATATATTATTGTCTGAGCCGACAAACCAAACCCCCAGTAACGCTGAGAAAATAGTCATAGGCACGATTAATATAATTGCCAATGGCAAGCGCAAGCTTTCGTATTGAGCAGCAAGCACCATAAACACCAGTAAAACAACTAATGGGAATATATAAACCATGGTGTTACCGGCAAGTACTTGCTGATATGTTACTTCTGTCCATTCATACTCAATACCAGCAGGTAGCGTGTCGGCAAGTACTTTCTCAATGGCGAGTTGAGCTTGATCAGAGCTATAACCAGGCGCTGGACTGCCGTTAAGTTCTGCACTTGGGTAACCGTTGTAATGCATTACACGATCAGGCCCAATAGCAGGTGTTACTGTTAATATCGAACCTAATGGCACCATGTTACCGTTACGGTTACGTACTTTTAGATTTAAAATTTGTTCTGGATCTTGTCTAAAATCAGCATCAGCTTGGGCATTAACTTGGTAAGTACGACCAAACAAGTTGAAGTCATTTACATACACTGAGCCTAAGTAAATCTGCAAGGCGTCAAATACTTCATTTAATGGAATACCTTGAATAAGCGCTTGCTCGCGATCAATATCGATATCCATTTGAGGTACTTGAATACGAAAACTTGAGTAGAGTCCCATTAATGCAGGATCTTTTTGCGCTTTACCAATAACGGCTTGTAAGCTATTAAATAAGGCTTCGAAGCCTTTGTTAGCTCTATCTTCAATTTGCAGTTTAAAGCCGCCCGTAGTCCCTAAACCTTGAATTGGTGGTGGTGGGAATACTGCAACAAATGCTTCATCAATGGCTGCAAAACGTTGGTTTAATTGTGCCGCTATTGCTTGAGCCGACAGGCTTGGATCATTACGCTTGTCAAAACTATCAAGTGGCGTAAATACAATTCCGCTGTTAGGGCTGTTGGTAAATCCGTTAACTGATAAACCAGGGAAGGCTACTGTGTGCGCTACGCCGGGAACATCTAAAGCCATTCGCTGCATTTCTGCCAATACCGCTTCGGTTCTGTCAAGGCTGGCCGCATCAGGTAACTGGGCAATCGCGACTAAGTATTGTTTATCTTGTTGAGGAATAAAGCCACCAGGTACAGTATCAAACAACTTAATCGTACCGCCAACTAAAGCAAAGTAAGCCACCATAACAACAACAGTCATACGGATAAGTTTTTGGACTAATTTTTCGTAACCTTTAGCACCACGATTAAATACGCGGTTAAATGGTGTAAACAACCAACGGCCAAATAACTTATTGAGTAAGCGAGTGAAAGCATCTGGTTTTGCATCATGGGGTTTTAATAATAATGCTGCTAACGCCGGTGATAGTGTTAATGAATTAAAGGCTGAAATAATAGTCGAAATAGTGATTGTTAATGCAAATTGCTTATAGAATTGTCCTGATAAGCCAGTGATAAAAGCAGTTGGAATAAATACCGCACTCAAGACTAAAGCAATAGCAATAATTGGCCCTGTAACTTCACTCATGGCAACGCGGGTTGCTTCAAGTGGAGATAAACCTTTTTCGATATTTCGTTCAACATTTTCTACTACAACAATAGCATCATCTACCACGATACCAATGGCAAGTACTAAGCCAAATAGTGACAGAGTATTTATCGATACACCTAGCCATTGCATTACGGCAAAGGTACCAATTAATGAAATAGGTACAGCAATTAATGGAATAATAGATGCACGCCATGTTTGTAAAAACACAATAACCACAATAACCACAAGCGCAATTGCTTCTAATAGTGTGGTAATTACCGCGTCGATAGAGCCACGTACGAATACGGTTGGATCATAAACAATGTCGTATTCAACGCCAGTAGGAAAATCTTTTGCTAAACGCGCCATAGTTTCACGTACTTGATCAGAAAGCTCTATAGCGTTTGAACCAGGACGTTGGAAAATAGGCATAGCTAAAGCGGGTTGGTTATCAAGTTCAGCTCTTAGTGAGTATGAGTCTTGACCTAATTCAACACGTGCAACATCAGATAAGCGGGTTATTTGACCTTGCTCACCAACTTTAATAATAACTTGTTCAAATTCTTCAATACTATTTAAACGACCTTTAACATTTAATAATATTTGAAATTGATTATCGTTCGAAATAGGTTGTGCACCTAAACTACCCGCGGCAACTTGCTGGTTTTGAGCACGTAATGCTGTAACAACATCAGTAGCCGTAAGCCCACGTGATGCAAGAACATCGGGATTTAACCAAACGCGCATTGCGTATTTGCCGCCACCAAATAAACGAATGTCGCCTACGCCGGGTAAACGAGCAATTTCATCTTTAATGTTTAAATCAGCATAGTTAGATAAATACGCGGTATCGTGCGTTTTTTCTGGTGAATATAAATGTACTACCATGGTTAAGTCAGGTGATGACTTCTCAGCCACTACACCAAGGCGTTGTACTTCTTCAGGTAAACGCGGCAATGCACTGTTTACACGGTTTTGTACTTGCACTTGAGCACGGTCTAAATCGGTACCTAATGCAAAGGTAACTGTTAAAGTCATGCGACCATCACTGGTACCTTGTGAAAACATATATAGCATGTTTTCAGTGCCGTTAATCTCTTGCTCAAGCGGTGTTGCAACTGTTTGAGCAATAACCGTTGGGTTTGCACCAGGGTAACTCGCTGTGACTACAACGGTTGGAGGCACAACTTCAGGGTATTCACTTATCGGTAATTGAAATAATGAAATACCACCACCGATCAAAATGATGAGCGATAGTACCGCCGCAAAAATGGGGCGTTGAATAAAAAAGTGAGAAAAATTCATGTTCAGCTCTTAGTATTTAGCTACAAGGCTTACATCGTCAATTGATGACAAAGTAAATGCGATATCGGTTGTATCAATAGTGACAGTTGTTGGGTTAATAGGCATGCCAGGACCAACACGAGCGGGGCCGTTAACAGCGATAATGTCGCCTTTGTTTAAACCTGAAGTAATAGCGCGCAACTTTCCATATCGTTCACCTATTTCAACTAGCTTGTACTCTAAAATGTTGTTTTCACCAACGGTAAGTACAAAGCGATTTTTTAAGTCTGTACCAATAGCACGTTCAGGAATAAGAATTTGTTTCGTAATCTCGTTAGCCGCAAGTTTAATTCGCGCAAATGAGCCAGCTCGTAATTGGTCATTAACTTCATTATGTTGACCTTCAAAAATAGCGCGCACACGTAAAGTACCTGTTGAGGAATTAATACGATTATCAATAAAGTTGATGTGGCCTTCATGTCTGAAGTTTTTCTGTCCTACTTTTTGCATAACAACTTGTTGCTTACTATCAGCTGTAACATCAGCAAATGAACTATTCCAAGTGCGTTCATCGATATCAAAATAGGCATACATTTCATTATTTGAAACGATTGACGTTAATATGCTTTGTCCTGCAAGCACGTTGTTACCACGGGTGATATTTGCACGTGAAATAACCCCATTAATTGGTGATCGAATAGCAGTAAACTCTAAATCAAGTTCAGCTGAAGTTAACTGTGCTTGTAGTGCCGCCAACTGAGCTTCACGTTGATGTAAAGTTGAAGTTCTAGCTTGTGCTTGTTCAGTTGAAATAGCTTTTCGTTCGGTTAATCGTACTGCACGTTTAGCTTCACTTTGCGCTTGATCTAAGGCTGCATTTGCACTAAGAATTTGAGCTTCTAAACTAGCAACTACAGCAGCAAAAGGACGATCGTCAAGTTGAAATAATAAGTCACCTTGCTTTACATTATCGCCTTCTTTAAAAGCAATACGGTCAATAACACCTGAAACGCGCGGCATTAATGCTACTTCTTCAGGAGACTCTAAACGACTCGTGTAAACATGCCAATTCTGTACTGGCTCAACTAATACTTCAGCTACATCGATAGGCTGTAGTGGTTGTGATGCTGTTTTTTGCATTGGTTCTTCAGAGCATGCTGCTAAAACTAAACTGATGGAAATAACGCTTGCGGCAATAAATATTTTTTTGCTCATGGTGTTTCTCTTTTGGTCAAAATGACGGTGCATAAATTAATAGTGAGATTTTACGCAATATATACGTGCAAAAAAAGCATAGTTTTTTAATTTCATTAGTGCGAAAATGGCATCAATGAAATAGATTTAGGAAAAATAATGGATACAACCAGCCGGTTATTGATGTTACTTGATGTCGTTGAACTGGGGTCGTTCGCAAGTGCAGCAGATCACAGAAACATTGACCGTTCAGTTATTTCGAAGCAAATTAGTCGATTAGAAGATGACTTAGGAGTGCGATTGTTAAATAGAACAACACGCTCTTTTTCATTAACAGCAGCTGGCGCAGAAATGATCAAAAAATCTCGTGAACTGCGAGACTTGTTAGGGCAAACCGTAAGATTAGCTGAAAATTATCATCAAGAGCCGCAAGGGGTCTTAAAAATAACCTCGTCTACCATTATTGCTAAGCGTTACTTACAGCCGGTGATCAATGACTTTCAAAAACGTTTTCCGCAGGTTGAAGTTGAGTTACGTTTAGAAGATCGTGTTATGGATATTGTAGCCGAAGGTTTTGATTTGGCCTTTCGTGTCGGCGAGCCGAAAGACTCAACGTTAATTGCTAGAAAAATTGCCCGTAATAGGCTTGTTATATTGGCCTCTCCTGAGTTTATTAATACTTATGGTATGCCTAAAAATATTGATGAACTCGCGCTTTTGCCAGCGGCAACATATAACAGTAATTCTTTAAGAGTTACCAGTATTAACTATATAGATAAAAACGGTCAGACCAGAGAAAAAACCATAAAAAGTGTTTTTCGTGCTAATGACGGCGAGGTTTTATTATTAAAAGCACTTTCAGGCACCGCCTTTGTGGTGTTGCCCGCGTTTATTTTAGAACAGGAGGCTATTGACGGAAAGTTAGTGCCACTGCTGCCTGATATAAAATTATCTGATTTCAGTGCAATGTATGCTATTTATCCACATAGAGATCTGCCGGTAAGAACACGGTTATTTTTTGACGCCGTTCGAGAGCACATCGGTAAAGATATACCCATTTGGGAAAATAAAATTCCAAATTTTGACCAGATATACCAAGGTTAAATCACATTTAGTTTTTCTGACGAGTAAATAGGCGATAAAAAGTTAAGAAAAACCATATGGGTATCGTGCTATTACTGCGACTGTTGGAGGCTGCAAATTAACCCATAGATCCTTTTTATTTCGATTAAGTCCTAAACTCAAGTTATAAATTTTTATTGAATGTCATCGATTAATAATTGTTTGAGATTGATGGTTTATTGTGCAAGTATGACTAGGTAAGTACAGTTTACGTATGATAAAAATAAGAGAATTTAAAGGGAGTTTATTTTGAATTATTCAATAAAAAATACAATAAAACCTATTTCAATCATAGGTCTACTTTCAGTTTTATCAGCATGTGGGGGTGGCGAACATACCTATATTGGTGCGCCAGAGCCTGTAACCCCAACACCCATTACACCACCAGCAGTTGTAACACCCGTACCTTCATTTGATGATGACGGGGTGCTAACGGCTAATATTCGTTGGACCGATTATGGTGTGCCGCATATTAAAGCTGATAATTTAGAAAGTATGTCTTACGGTGTGGGATATGCGTTCGCAAAAGATAATATCTGCATACTGGCCGATCAAATTTTGAAGTATAACTCTCAACGCGCAAAATATTACGGTCCTGATATAGTGCCGGCCTCGGGAGACTCAGCGCATTTAATTAATGACTTTGGTTTTTTAACCATGGGCATAAGAGCGCATGCAGAACAAAATATCAATTCACTTTCAGCTAATAGCCAAGCATTACTATCGGGTTATGCACAAGGTTATAATAAGTATCTAGCGGATACTGGCGTTGCTAACATAGATGCGTCATGTGCCAATATGCCTTGGATACAACCGATAACTAATATTGATATGTTGACCTATTCACTAGGAATTGCCTTGTTACCCGGCGCAGCTAATTTTCTTGGGCCTATGTTTTTAGCCGCTCCTCCAGGAGAAAGTTTTGCACCTTATCCACAAAGTGTTGGCGTTGATAGTTATGTCGTTAACTCAAAACCAGTGATTACACTTCCTGAAAAAAATCCTAGTGATTTAGGTTCGAATGGGTGGGGATTAGGTAAAGATAAAACAGAAAACGGTAAGGGTATGGTATTAGCTAATCCACACTTTCCACATACCGGTAACTTACGTTTTTGGCAGTTTCATATAACTATTCCTGATCATTTAAACGTTATGGGTGGCTCGCTTACTGGTGTGCCTGGGGTTGTAAATATTGGTTTTAATGAAAATGTTGCATGGACTCACACCTTTTCATCAGCAGAGCATTTTGTGATTTATCAGTTAACTTTAAATCCTGGTGATCCTGCTCAAATGTCACAAGTTATCGACGGAACAAATCGTTTAATAACAGCTAAAGAAATCGTTATTGATGTTGCTGTTGCGCCGGGTCAAACCATTAAACTGGCTAAAATGACTTATGCTACTCACCATGGTCCGATGGTTGTGGTGCCTGGTAATTTTGAATGGGGTCCAGGTGGTAATGCTTTTGCTATAAAAGACGCTAATTTAGGTAATGTTGATATTATCGATCATTGGTTGGCTATGAATTTAGCTGGCAATATCGATGAGTTTAAACAAGCTTTTAAAGACTTCGATGGCGTTATTTTTAATAATACAATGTCGGCCGATAGTGAGGGTAATGTTTTCTATATTGATGATTCAACCGTACCGCACTTAACCGCTACAGCAATTAATGAAATGACCACGAACCCACTTCTTGTTGGAGCTAAGCAAGCGGCAGGGTTTACTATATTACCTGGGTTTTTATCTGCGTTTGATTTTGATCGAGCAGTGCCTTATGAAAATGCACCAAAATATTCAGGCACTGATTATGTTCAAAACTCAAATGACAGTTTTTGGCTAACTAACCTAGATTCGCCTATTACAGGTGTTTCACCTTTATATGGACCCGTTGACAACCAGCAATCGCTTCGCTCACGCATGGCGCATAAGTTATTAGCAGATAGTGCTGGCAGTGATGGCTTATTTAACCCTGTGGAGGTTGAGCAAGCCCTACTAAATAATCGTAATTATCTTGCTGAAAATATACTGTCAGAGCTTTTAGCTATATGCCAAGCACAAGGTAGCACGGCGGTTTCAGTTGGCAGTGAAAGTGTCGATATTAGTGCTGGTTGTGCCGCTCTCGCTTTGTGGGATGGCAGCATGAATAAAGAGAGCAGTTCAGCGCATTTATTTAGAGAGTTTGCTTTTCAGTTTAATAAAAACCCGCAATGGCGTAATAATTTCACTACCGATAACGTCACTTCAACGCCTAGTGGTTTAGCAAGCAACAACACAACATTAGCGCAGTTTGCCCAAGCAATTTTGAATGTTGAGTCAGCAGGTTTAGCGCTAGATGCAACATTAGGTACAGTACAGTTTGTTGAACGCAGCTTACCTGATGGCAGTGCGACAGGGGTTAAAATACCTTGGGCTGGCGCGCACAATATTGAAGGTGGTTTTAATGTATTTAGTACCCGCACAGGTAATGATGGCTCTTTAGTACCTCGACACGTTTACCCTGCACAAAATAGTGACTCTATTTTAAGTGCAGAAGGTAAAGGCTATCATATTAATTACGGAAGTAGCTGGATGACAGTAGTTAACTTTACTGATGAAGGCCCAGTAGCCAGAGGTTTATTAAGTTATTCACAATCTTCAGAATATGGCAGTGACCATAACGTAGATCAAAGCTTACTATATTCACAACAGCCGCAACTTAGGCCATTACGTTTTACTGAAGCTGATATTGAAGCAAATAAAGTAACGGAAATGACGATTAGCTCTGCACCACAGTAATAAGATTAAGTAACTTACAAAAAAGCCCGTATAACTTCTAAGTTATACGGGCTTTTTATTAGCGATAATTTTTGGGTATTAACTTGCGATAGAAGCAAGCTCTAAAGTAACTTGATCTAAACCTAAATCAGATATTCTACGATTTAATTCAGCTTGCTTACTGCTAATTAAGGATATGCCTTCAACTATCATATCGTAGGCTTTCCACTCTTGTGACTGAGTGTCCTTACGCATTTGAAAAGTGATATTTATATCTGGCTTACCCGTATCGATGATTTTAACATCAACAGAAGCCGATTTTGCATTGTCTTTTAACTTAGCTTCTGGCTCAAACAATACTTTTTGATTGCTGTATTGCATTAAAGCATTGGCGTAAGTACGAACTAAATATGAGCGCATGGCAGAAATAAAATTTACACGTTGCTCTTTGGTTGTATTTTTTAAGTGTTTACCTAAAATTTTGAATGCCGCATATTGGTAATCAACTGATGGCATTAACTCTTCTTCAACGATATCTCGCATTAAATCAGGAAATTTTTTTAAAGCATCTTGTTTATTGGCAATTTTCGTAAACAGATTATTACCTGTTACTTCTATTACTTGATAAGGAGAGACTACTTGTGCAGTCTCAGCTGCGGTACTGGCTTGTACAAAATTAGTGAATAATACAATCAGTAATAAGAGCTTTTTCATGATGGTCCTTGGTAGTGCTATTAATGTAAAGTGAATCAGAATTGTGGCTATTATACATACCGACCGCGCGGTCGGAAATAGCTTTTTGGATTAAGATAGTCGATAAAGTGTTAAGAATTGTTATTTTATGATGAAATTTTTTTGGAACTACCGTTTCAACTGTCGTATGTAACGACAAAGTTCTTTAATGACTTTGTCAAACAGCTCTTTATTTAATGAGCTTTTACTTAAGCTTGAAGAGCCATGATAGGTAGAAACGATGAAGTAGGCCACTTGGCTATAATCAAGATTTGGTTGCAGGTGTCGGCTGACACGCGATAAGTTTGTCGCAATTAATAAATTCAACTGTTTTTGAACTGCAAGTATACGAATTCGAAAACCTTCATCTACACCAGACATCTCCTGACATAGGTTATTTAAAGGGCAACCGCAAACTAGTTCGTCACAACTCATGGTTTTTGATATTGCGCTGAAAAACTCACACAAGCCTTCAATTGGGTCTTCTGCTTCTACTGGCTGTCTCTTATACACATCTCCGAGCCCACGAGACTAAGGCGAATCTC
>OJAZ01000589.1_pt1 | contig 14740 bp, 17 predicted proteins | sample 1589851 | NCBI WGS metagenome assembly OJAZ01 (sample SAMN05416792, study PRJEB24817) | seawater metagenome | isolation source: Sea water | place: Canada:Atlantic | collected 2013-07 | reverse complement strand
GAAAGAAAAAAACCCGTTAATCTTTCGAACAACGGGTTTTTCTTAATGTGGCGGGAGGAATGGGACGAGTATGGGCACTGGTTTTATTCAATAAAATTGCCGTTGTAGAAAATAAGTTACTCATTCTAAATAATTACTCGTAAGGAGATTCGAGTTTCCTTACGGGATATCTGTGAGTAAGTATTATGTTTGAGGCTATCAATCATGAAAAGAGATCAAATTCCAATATGATTACATAAATGACATAGCATGAAGTCGTGTCAAAAATAATGCTTTACCATGCTAGTATATCAAGTCCTATGCCCAATTATTAGGTGTAGGTAAGCCTTATTAAACAACAACACTCTTATGCATCAATGCACAAGCCCTACTGTATAACTCATCAAATGTAATAATCTCAATATCTGAAATAGAACGCCTAAATAGCTCGAATGAACTAAATTTAGACTCGTTTATCTCTCCTTTTTCATTTTGAAATTCATTTAAAGAACCAATTATAAGAAAAGCTTTTGGTTTATATAAATATATTGAATCCATCCGTTTGTAGCCCTCGCTATCATAGGTTGATAGTTTTGATGAGATGTTGATAAGTGATTCTTGAACAGTTCGTTGAACTTGGGCTATTGCGCCTGCTAATTCATCTGAAACTGACCATGACTCGGCTCTATAAGCCTTAGTGACCTTTTTCAATATAGTAGTTCGGTGAGTTTTAATTTCACCGAATGATAACGTTTGAATCAATCCTGTTGTCTTTAGAAGAGCGTCAACCCTTTTTCCTGCCCCTGTAACATCAAAGCCAACAACAGTCTTTTCAAGCTTATCTCCATCTAGTGATGAATTGAAAATATAGTTTAAACCAAAGCCAAATATCCATTGATTAGTTTCAAAAAATTCTTGCCATACTGCTTCCACACCCTTTGTTAATTTTGTAGGTTCAAAATCAACAAAGTTATTATTCAACAGCCTGCTAAAAACTTCTAATTGCTCTACCCTACATGATATTTCGATCAATTCATCTTTTTTTAACCTTCCCTCTAATAACATTTTAAATGCTTTTTGGAAGTCTTGATTCTCTCTTTTTAATGCTGAAATTTCATTCAACATTGAATCTTTTAAATTCTGGGGTAGTGAATCCTCAAGATCAATATTCTCGATCACATCATAAAAATTATCTAATTGATTTTCACGGATATGCTTTTGTAGAGAAATAAAGTTACCATCAAGAACCGACTTTTCATAAGAGTACTCATAAATCACTTTATATTTACTTATCACGTCCGAACTTATGGCCCGACTAAAGCCTACTTTAAAGCAATTAAAATAATCAAGCATGTACTCATAGGATAAATTACCTGCATCTATCTCTCTTAGTTCGTCAAGCCCATCAAATATCACAACATCATAACTATCTTCATTAATAGTTTTATCAGAAATTTTATCTAGTAAATCTCTGTACGTATAGGGAAAACATTGTGTCCCAAAAGCTCCTATTTCCTTAGCCATGATTGTTGTGAAATATAATGATGTAGATTTATTAGAGGATACGTGAGCTATCCGAATTGAATTCCTCTTGTTAATAACATAATGCAAAAAGCTCATCGACAGAACAGTTTTTCCTGCGCCTGGGGGCATAAGAACTAATGCAGAATCACCGCCATGTTCATACTCATCAATGACTTTACTAATTGCCTCTTGCTGGTAATTTGATAAATTAATATTTTTAATCATTTATTCCACTTCTGATTATTGATTTTGGGTGATTACATCCAATTAAACAGCATCCTGTAAACTTGATTTTTTTCTAAAATCAGCTATTTAATCTTACATTTTTCATATTAATAGTCTCAAGTTCTAATCCAGATTCTTGATACCTATAAGAAAAATAATTTGCCACTTTTCTTTCATGTGTAGATAAAACGATCTGAACCTCTGGAAATTCATATTTCAATAATTGAACGAATGACGCCATATTAATTTCATCCATCGTTTGCACTGGATCGTCAATTAGTAATGTTGCTAAATTAGTCGGATAAACTTTATTCATTGCCAGCATAAAAGATATGATTAAACCAGATAACTGCCCCGAACTCATTGTATTCCATGCATCATGATCCTCAGTTAAGTCAGAGACAAAACGAATATAACCATTTTCTTTTGTTGTTTCTGCCGTTTGTAAAAAAATACCATTACCATCGGGTCTAGTTTGTAATATTTTGCTGCTATAAATATAAAAAGGAATTGCTATTTGCTTAGCTACCGAACTTTCATATTTTTTAATCTGTGTTGTATAGTTAGAAATTATCTTTTTAATTTCTATTAGCTTTTCGCTTAATGCTGCTTCCTGTTTAGTTATTTTCTCTATATCTTCATTTAATGACTTTAATTCAGAAGATTGTGATTTAAATTCAAGGTATGAAACATAATCAATATCATGAGAAATATCTTTATCTTGAATTATTTTTCCATCAGGTAAAGATAACTTCTCGTTGGCATATCTCAAACCATAAAATGTAAAACTAGCCTTTAATACTGAGTAGTTTAAATCCGTATCAACAGTCTGAGATAAATTTCTTATTTTTGATTTTAATAATGTGACATTTTGCTGTGTATGATTCTCAGCTTCTTGGAGTATGTTCTGATTAATAAAATTAGAATATTCAATTTCATTTATGACTATCCAATTTTTAATACGCTGCATTGCTTTCCAGCGAGCTTCTGTGATCTGCCTTTTAGCTAATATATTATTCAGAGGAACATATTGTAGGTATCGGTTAATAAAGTGTTTAGATTTAATAATTATTGGTTCTATAAACGTTTTCAATAAGTCTTTTTCTATATTTTTTAACTCAATAGATGATTCATTTATTAGGGTCTCAAACTTTTCAGCCTGCTCTGTGTATTCAAGCCATAGTTGATCGTTAGTTACCTTAATATCTCCACAAATAGGGCATTTAACATTTCCAGTATGATTTGTTTGTTCAAGATGATTTTCATAGTGCTTTTTTAAATTAGCTCTACTGCTATTAATACTATTTAATACTTTGGCATAACTCCCCTGCTCGGCTGCTAAAACTCTAAAATCATTTAATTTTTGTCTAGATGCTACTTGCTCTTTCGGAAAGGCAGCACCAAACTTTCGGAGTTTATCTACAGTTACCTCATTAGGAGATGGTTCATGAGTATTTATTAACTCTTGATATCTCTTTGCCTTAGCTTCTACGATATTAAGCCATTTTATATGTTTATCTAATTTTAGAACTTCATTATATGATTCGGTTACGCCAACTAATAAAAAATCTTCAATTTGCTGTTCCCTTTCTTCCAGCATCACATCAATTTGGAAGTTAAGATGCTGCTTAAGAAAAAGTTCACTATTTGTCATAACCCAAATTAAATTACTCAGATGGTTTTTATGGACCGCCAAGAGTTCTTTTGAATTAGTATCTAAACTTTGAATTTGAGTGATAGCTCCTGAAGGCTCAATACTTTGGTTATCTTTGAACCTTTCGAAAACTTGAGAATAATTTCCTTCTATCATTACTTTTGAATTATTATTTTCAATATTTTTTTTGTTGATGACTGTTATTTTATCTTGTATCGCTGCTTGGATTGATTTGAAATGATCGCGTTCATTGCTTTCTTTAGTTGTACCAAACAAATAGCTAATTTGTTTATGACGCTCAATTTCTTTTTGTTTTAAAAAATGACAAGTGTCTTCTTGTTGTACGTAATTAAAAAGCGAAAAGGTAGTAGGTAATTGTTTATTATCCACTATATCTGAAAGAGTGTTATCTGATTCTTCATAAGTTAGGTTACTAAAGTCTACTGGCCATGATGTAATCAACTTATGTTCAATTGCATATGAACTCGTTTTATTTTCAGTCTTCGAAGTATTCGCTGGTATTTTTACAAGTATTACTACTTTAGTACGATTATCTTCAATAAGTTCTAGAAGTATTAATGTGTCTTCATTCGCCTTATTTTTTAGAAAATGACTTTCTTTTTGTTTGGTGTCTGTATGGAATATTCGTCCAATTTTTTTAGTGAAACATAGTTCTATAGCGTCAAATACTGTTGTTTTACCAAAGCCATTGGGGCCATCAAAAATAACAATATCTCTCCCTGTCAAATCAAACAATGTTGATTCATAAAACGACTTAAAATTCTTAACCCATAATTTACCAAGCTTAATCATTTTTAACTCCAATAGAATCAACCCATAGATTAATTGATTCTTTAGTTTTTAATTCACGGTAAATATTTACATTTTCTAATTGTTCAGTCTTTATTAATTCCTGTCTTATCATACCTTGTAGGCTTAAACGCTCTTCCTTGTCTACCCTCAAGGTTAAGAATGGAAGTTTCTCATAGAGCATTGCTGTCATTTGATATTTATTATCACCAAGCCCATAAAGCAAGTTTGACGAAAATGCCTCGTAGTTATCAATATTGGAAATGACTTTTTCACAAGCAATCACAGCCCCTAACTCATCGACAAGTAACTCTTTAATAAAATCATTGTCTGTCTCTTTAAATGTTAAAACTTGTTTTTTATAGTAATAAGAGTCCTCTTCAATAGCAGATACAAATTTATTTAACTCCATGGTCTGTAAAGCATTGGGGACAATAGTTGAAATGATTAAAGTTGAATTTTTATCTAGAGCTTTATTCAAACTTGATAACACTTCATTATTTTCTTCATTCATTAAAACTTTTAATCTAGTAAATATCTCAATTTGAATATGCTTACATATTTCTTTTAGATCACTGTAATCTACAAACACAAAAATCATATAATTCACGTCATCTTTTGTGCTTATAATTATATTTATAGGCTTTTCACTAAAAGTTATAAATTCATTCAGATGAATTGATTTAAATTCAAAATTATTTGTTATATTTTCTATCAGCGCTTGTATATTAGTTTCCATTTAAAATCTCAATTGCAGTATCTATTTTTTCAAATTTAAGCTTTGAAAAGTTGTTAATTTTATTTTCAACATTATCAGTTTTATCCATATCAATTTGATCAACAATCGTTTGTAAATCTGCATCTATGTTTGATATGTCATGTGCTTGATTGGCTTGTATGGCAAGATGAGTAGCTCCAAAATATTCTCTTAAATACTCATTATCAGCTATCGCATACCTACATTGTTCAATGTTATTTGCCCAAGAAAACTCATCCCCGTGAGATATATCAATGCATGTAGGGTGATAAGCTAAAGAATTAGAATATTTATGTAAAAGTTGATTTTGGTCTGCATCTACTTTTTGAATAAAAAATAAAAATACTTCCATTATTTTACTTTTTTCCGTGATGCTAGAATAAAACGCATTATCTGAAAGATTTTTTTGAACTTTGTGAGGAAATAACAAACGTAATAATGAAGTAAATTTATTACTATATTTACTTAATACGTCTGTTCGAAATTGTTGGAGACGCTCTAAATGTACTTCACTTTGGGCTTTGTTTTGGTTACGCTCAATACGAAGTTGGATGCTATCAATATGATCAATAAATGCCTGTTCGAAGTTTTGCCTACAAAATAGTTCCCAATATTTTTCATTTGTATTTCTAATTTTTAGTTTTAATGCATCATATAAGTTTGAGAAATTTAATTGGTCTCTTTGTTCTAAAAAACCTTCTCCCCGTATATTTGAAGTTCTAATATTCTTATGACGAGAGACTATATGTTCATCCAAAATCTCATTTAAAGCAGCCAAGAACATTTTTTTATCATCATCAAAATACTCTTCATTAGGTTGTACTTTTAATAAAATTTCATGGATAAGATTAAGTAACTTTTGTTCTATATTTTGATCGCTTAAGGCTAGTTCATAATCTTGTTGGACATCAAACCCAAGATAAATATCTAAAGTAGATAAAGTCCTTAAGCCATTAACACTACTTCTATGGCTCTCAGGTATGCCTGCATATAAATGAATATTTTGCTGGGGCAATGTAACAGACTCTGATGTATGAAAGTACACCTTAGAATTATCAAACGCGTTTTCTGAAAAATCCTGAAAATCTGTTAGTAATTTATTTAGATCAGCACTATCTACATCATTAATATCTTCCTCAATCAATTCCCAATTATCTTCTAACTGTTTGTGTTCATTTATATAACCTGAAGCCGTCATTAAATCGAAAGTAGTGTGGATTTTGGCAAGTAGATCATCTTTATCTACGATATTAAATTTAATATATTTATTAAAATCAGTTTCAGATAATACCTTTTGTTTTCTATTCAAGATGGTAACAATGGCGCTGATATGACTACTAAAAGCAGTACCCGCTTTATGTTTAACTTGATGAAGTGATTCATAAACGTTATTAACTTTTATCGAAAAATCCTCAATCCATTCATATTCAATTGAATAACTATCAAGAAACTGAGTAAAGACTTCGTCCGTAGGGTTTGTTTGTAATTTATCTAACATGATCTTTAAACAAACATAAAGTCCAACTTTCCCTTGATAAATAAAACCATTCCAAGATGGTGTGGCATCATGCAATGCACTTTTTATATCTTCAGCCATTTATCTAATCTCCATTACATTGCTACATTTGGGGTAAGTGCAACATCCCCAAAACTCATTACCCGCATGATTACTTTTACTGGCTTTACGTAATACCATTTCAGCACCACACTTCGAGCAAGATTGCGTATTAGACTTTTTTTCGATAATTTCACGTACGTGTTTAATATGTTGATGGTTAGTTTTAAAACCTCGTTCCAATCTTCCACTTTCGACTTTTTCAATAATGTCTGTCACTTCCTCAACATTTAAAACAATACTAGTTTTACTTTTAATATACTCAATTCCCTCACGCGCAAATCTTACATTTTCAGGCATTTTAGTTTTAAAGGTACTATCTCCAATAAAGATAATGACTGAAAATATAGAATCACTATTTTTTTTCAAACAAGCTTCTAACGTTTTGATATGCTTATAATTTTGGTGAAGTGGGTTCTGAAATCTAGACTTGTGCTTAAAGATTTGTTGCGTCCATTGCTTTTGATTTTTACTACCAAAGATCCAACCTTTCATATTCTTGGTTTCAATGACAAAGATACCGTATTTGGATACGATGATGTGATCTATCTGGGTAGTTCCGTCATCTGTAGGAAGCGTTACGTTTTTAATCAGGTGATAATCATTTTTGTCTAAGAAGAATTTAATGAGCAAGTTAACTTGCCACTCACCCAATACGCCTTTGAACCATGCAGATTTTATAACGATAGCAAATATGAAGATCGGTATTAAATACCAAGCGGCACTGATCATCATATTGAGGTAAATTGATAAATCCATTTATTACTTAATCCCTATAAAGCTGATAGTTAGCTTTCCTTTAATTGCTTATTAGCCAACTATATAACAACACATAGTATAATATCGATAATTAAATCAATCATCTAAGATTTTGTTCGGTATTAGAAGCATAGATAGCAAACTCTTGACCAAAAGTAATTCATTTTACCTAACGGTACATTAATAAAACTGATTATTAGCTATACTTTTTGACCGATATAAAAGTAATTTAATATACTATTTCGCAATAAAAACGTCCTATTTATATCATAAAGAAATTATAAACAGCTAATTAATAAAGTTAATAATAATCATTGATTTGTAACTAACTAAAATCATTAAAATAAAATCATTGGATTTAATTACTACTTTATTAAATATATATTTTATATAGAATTAATTCAATGACTTACAACTAAAAGAAGTTTGACTTTATTAGTATTTTGAGCTTCTATTTAGTTATATATTTTACTAAATCAGAAGTTAACTTATGAAAGATGAAAGCAATGATGACTACATAAATAGTGATGAATCCTGCCAAAACTTAATGGCTGCTATTGAAGGTCTTTCACGAAGAAATAGTGCATTGATAATATCAGACAGATTAGAAAATTTAGCTATTGAAGGTTATCACCCTGGATCCATAGCGCCATTTGGTTATCGTTCAGTAAAGGTCGAAACTGATAACTTCGGACACGTTGTAATGCGAAATAAACTAATTATCCATACTGGTGAATCTGCTGTTGTAAAAACATTATTTGAATTAGCAAATGAACTAATTAATCAGGGCGAGTTTAGTTACACCGCTCTTGCTCACATGATTAATGAAAAAGGACTACATAGACGCAATTCTATTTGGTCTCCAACAAATGTTAAAAGAACTTTAATAGATACCCGTTATTATGGAATGAAAGTTTATGGGGCTAAACGCAGTGAGGTTAACGATCATAAAAAGCCACTAGAAATTAAATGCCTTGGCATTGTTACAAAGCATATCTTTGATAAAATAAATTCCTATATCACTGAACATAAAACGTCTAAGTAAATAGGTTATCTGGATTTATTTGGTTATCGGTCTAGATATCCCTAAATATGAACTAACGGACTCAGCCAAAATATCTATTAACTCTTCATCCATATACTGATATTCATCAGGGATATCTAACACTTGAATATCTTTATATTTGAGTAATCTCCTGAACTCAGCTTTAAGTCTACTTTTATGCTTTTCTTCCATCACAAAGATAGTTTCAGCCCATTGAATGTCTTTTACATTTACCGTTTTCCTAGCACTTGCACTAGTACCTGCTGATCTCACATTTAGTTCAGCGTGATTTTTAAATATTTGTTCACCTGTTGGGCTTCGCCACTGATTTTGACTACAGATGAATAGGATATTTCTCAATTGATTTTCCTTCTAACTTAATATCTTTACCGATGAAATACGTTTTTTTTTTCACTAATCACCTTTAAGAAACCTATTTTCATTTTCTTTATCTGGCAACATGCAAGTATCGTATTTACCAAACAAATGATATCTATTAAGGGCAATACGGTCATAAAGCCAATTCCTTATGCCCTTCGGAATAATTTTGAATAGGTATAGTAAACGCCATGGAAACCCAAGTTTATTCACGACATTTAAAAAAGCTTCACTCTTGTCAAAACATTGGTTGCCTTCTACAAGTAGCATCGTATCAAAATGATCCGTTGGCATTTCAAAATGGTTTAATATGTTTTTCCCTTCTGCTGATTGAACACTGCATAATTTAAAGCGCTGTTGAGTATCAACCTTAATAATAAATTGACTCCAGACATTACAAAGCTTGCAGACTCCATCAAATAAAATCACACAATCATTAACACCAACGTTAGGAGGGTACTTTGTTACATCGATCATGCCCGCTACTTCTCCATCTCGTTATTTAACTCATTTTTCAATTCATTATTTAACTCGAATAGTAATATAAAGCTAAAACCAATTAAGGCGATATTGGTGGTAACAGGGTTAAATGCTTCAATAAGTAAATGAGGTTGCATAACAGCTACAAAACCTAACAACCCCGTAAGCCCTATGATATTCAATAAGACAATAGCTTTAGAGCGATAGTAAACAAAGAATAATATTCCAAAAATCACCTCTCCAACCCCTGCTGATTTTGTCACAAAGTAAGAAAGATCATTTGATAAACCCAAACTAGCAGTCATCACTTTTTCTAATGGTGCTATATGGATAAGTTTTGGAAAAACTCCGTGATATAACCAACTAAAGGAAATTATGAATCGTGCAATTTGTATTGATGACAAGGTATACCTCATTACATTCTAGGTTTTGGTTGAACTATTACTAACGTTATTGGCGTATACATAACCAATCAAAACAATGATCGGTATATTCTTGGTTATTGGCCCAAATGGATGTAACCAAAAACTAGCATCGATAAACGTTAAGAGAATTGTATAAACAGTAATTACTGATATTTGCGTAATACAGCACAACTTGGTTTTAAAGGAGGTGATTAGCCAAAGACCAAGTACGATATCGAGTATTCCGCCAGCATAAATTGCTACATCAGCAAGTGCGCCAGTGACGTTGGCATTCGCTAAGATTTCATAGCCAATTTCAGGGGAGAAATAAACAGACGTTAGCCCTGTAAATATCCATAAAAAGGCTAATGAGTATTTAGCGGCTTTCATTAAATTATTTTGATTGATAGTACTCATGCCTTAACTTTTAAGCCACAGGAAATGGTTTAAAAACCATTAACCAGAAAATGCCCATGATTGCGGTAAAAGCAGGAATGCCTAGTAGCGTCCATGTTCTCATCAGTGATTTAAACTCAGGCGTTACTTCATTCGCGTCTACCGAAACTTTGGCTAATTCACGTAACTTGTATTGAATTTTCAAAACAGGTATCCAACAAAGTCCAATGAACACAAACAGCCCGACCACCCAATAAAACCATGGCGATGAAAATGAATAGCCCTGCATATTCATGAGTATTACTCCGGTGATTATTTGGGTAAAAACCGCAGGTGTAGTAAATATCCAATCACCTAAAATAACGTGTTTCGCGGTAATATAAATAGCCTGAGGATTATTAGAGCGATTAGCCATAAACATAAAAAACGCTATACCTGCCCCTGTACCTGTCACAACAACAGCGGCTAGAATATGAATTAATTTGAGGACCAGATAATATTCCATTATGTCTCCTGCTCTTGTGCTTCAAGAGAAATATTTTCTTCAAAAGTGAGTGCTAAAGCATCAAAAGAAGCACTAAAGTCACTTAACTGCAATAATCCAACGCAAGGCTTAGCACCAGCTTCTAGCTTAGTGCCTTGGTTTGTTTGATCACTTGAAGAACTCAGCAGCTTTCTTGCTAAAATTATGGTTGAAAGTGTTGGAATGTAAGGTCCGTTGCCTTTAGGTGCATACAAGGTCCACTTCACTTGTTTAGCATTACCATCGTTATCTTTACCGCAAATACGTACTTCCATTGCCCCTTTATCGCTACCAAGGGGAAGAAATACATTACTGGCGCTAACAATAGCTTTTGATAAGGGTGCCCAGTTTTTTACTAGACCTATTTTTGATAAATATGCCATACCAACCATTGTTAAATGCAATAGTGGGATCTCTAATCCGGCCTGAAAGCTAACTTGCTGCGAGACACTATAACGCTTAGGGAACAATTCTATATCTGGAACATCTACATTAGCTAAATGTCGTTTACCAACAAAGCCACCAAAGTCGTTTACCTTAGAATCCATCCAACCATAAACATTTTGCCAGCGACCTTCTTTAAAAACGTTAAGAGGATGCCCTGTGTAAGACAATATAGCCTCAACTGTTGCCAAACCACGTTCTGCCTTATTACCGGGAGCAATAGCCAAAGCTATCGATTCAATGGCGCTAAACTGATTTTGATAACTATCAACAACGGCTGAAGATAAACCAGGTACTGAGCTAGCTCCACTAACGATTAGAACACCTTTCTCTTTCGCTTGGTTATCTAACTCGCCTATATCACAAACAAACCTGCGATCATCGGCTAAATCAATATAATGCGCACCACATTCTATACATGCTTTTGGTACGCGATAATCTTGTCCTTGAAAAGGTCCGCTGGTATGAATAACGAGGAATGGTGAAATAGCAGCTAACTGTTCTTTAAAGTCTTCAGCGAATATATCAATAACTAATGGGTTTAAACTAGCGGATGCTGTGTCTTTTAAACTTTCTACTAACACAGATGATTTACTTAACGTTCTGCCAGCAATAAGTATTGTTATATTTTCAATACATGCCAGATTTTCAACGATCCTTTTACCAAAGTTTCCATACCCGCCAAGGACTACTACATTTCTCATTAGTTTAGTTCCTTACATGGGATATCAAAGTCCACATGGTAATGTTCATCATGTCTAACCCATGAACGTTTTTTCGAAAACTGGATATGCTTTTTAAGATAAGGGCCATATGGTGTTTTGAAAAGCTCAGATTGTAATTTAGGATCAAATATTACTCGCCATAAATCGACACCTTGTGACAAAGCTTCTTGGTGTAAGGCAACTACATGAGCAGCCAAAGCAACATAGTCGATAGAATATTCTTCATATTGCCCTTTACTATCAAATTCAATGTTGTAGCCAAACTTATTTAAAGGGTGAGTTGGCAGATGCACTGATTGACCCGATTCGTCTAATACAGGTGTCATAAAGTCTACCGATAAACCATTACGATGAGTTTTATGAGGTTTGAACTGACCCCCTTCTTCAAAGCCAGTTTCAGCATACTTAAATATTTTATCTAGCTGCTCTAATTCTAAAGATTTATAGGCGTTTACTATGATATTTTTTACTTGAGAGTGAGCGTATGTTCTGCCTGCTAAACGAGCAACAGTGCTGTAAGCGACAAAGTTAGCACCAGAGCTTGGTAGCTCTACCCCTTTTTCCAAACGCCCTTTTGAGGTTGTACCGTAGCAGGTACTTTCTTCTGCTAAAACAGCGTTGGAATACAAACAAGTAATTAATATACTAAACGTTAATATTTTCATCTTTCCTTTATGACTTCCCTGCTTTTATTTTTAAGCTTTTCTTTTTTAGATAAATTCCATAATAAACTGCTGCGCCCAATAACCCACTATATAAACATAACCTGTGCAACATCGTCACTGAAATCAGACCTAATAACGGATTATCTAATAAAAATGGAAAGAAGGGTTCAACATCTGAATGCATAATACTATCAAGTAATACATGACTAAAACTGCCAACAAATGCACTTAGGAATACTACCCACCAAGCAATTGATATGGGATTTTCATTTTTAGAAATACCTAATAGTTTTAAACCAAGCTCGCATAAGTATTTACCTGTTAGAGCCGCAAAAATAGCAATTAGCACAGCGCCTACATACGTGTGGGTAAAGCCATGAAGATGCCCCTCTCCCGTTATCATAACAATTAGCGGTTGGATATCCATTACGACTTGGGTCCAACCAAAAACCATCAAACTAAAGCTACCTTGTAATATAGCTTTAATGAAAATTCCTGGCCCCATGTGTATTGGCGTAAATGGCATTATAGATTCCTACTGTCTTTAAGGATCAAGGATATGGCCTCGGTAATCAGCCGCGCAGACTCTTTTGGCTGTGCTTGTAAAATGAAATGAGGTCCTTCAATTTTTATATACTTAATATTGGTGAAGACTTTGATGAACTCTCCACTTTTCTGTGATGATATAAGTCTATCTGAACATGCTTGAATATAAACTGAAGGTTTATCCGATGTTGTTGTTGGAATTCGCTGCTGGCTCATAACTTCTAATCGACTTTTCAATACGAGATCAGGTATTGATTTAGTTACAGTTATAAATTTTGATAAAAACTCTTTCGATACTCCTTGCCCAAAGAAAAAAAATTTATGAAAGATCGTTGATAATGTTGCTGAAGCTAGAGTTTTAATAGGTAATAGCTTAGCTATCGATAATAAGAATTGGTTAGGTGAGCTGAGAAAACTGGCAATGAAAATCACGCCTTTCATATGTGGATGACTTTTCTTAAGTAGCTCAGGAATAATACCGCCAGAAAATGATTCTGCTAATAAAATATAATCTTGTGTTGGTAATTGCTCTTTTATTATATTAGCTAAAAAAGCATGGTCTTGAGAACCCGATTGAGGTAATGGGATGACAATATAGTCTCCGTCAAAGTTAGACAAAAACGCTTCAAATAATTCTCCAGTCCCATCCATTCCAGGTAATAAAACTAATTTAGTAATAACCACTATCCTTGCACGTTAATATTTATATATTTACTTGGATTTAATTAAGTAAATACAAAACCACACACCAATTAAATACAGTTAAATTAATACGTTACAATATAAAAAAATATCTACCATGACAATATCACACCTGATTGTGAAAGACCATTTATGAGCTAAAAAACGTATTGTATGAATGAATTATTATTGGATGAGATGATATAGAAGTTTTATAATACTCTATGTCTTTCATCTTGAGGTTGAGCTAATGAATACCGTAATCAAAGATTGGATCTTAGTCGATGTAAACAGCGGTGATCGGCTCATCGGCACGGTACTATGGGGAATAGTTATGGATGACTCTAGCTTTCGGTTTTCAGTAAATGACTATGTTTGCACATCAGAAATAACAAATGTTTATCATCAACTTATTACAACTAGCAGTAATAGCTTATATCAAGTCGTAGGAATGGGTTCTCGTGATGGTATCGAGTATGATGACTTTGAATTACTAAGAAACGGCTTTGATCCACACCAGATCAATAAACTGCGAAAGTTAGAAGATTCAAAGCCACATTAACATTGCCTTTTTGGAGTATAGGCAATGTTTTACTTTTGTGATTTGGCAAAACCAAGGATCTTTTACCCAGTCTTGTATCACCTTCAATTCTTTATACACGATGTAGCGCATTGCTTTAAATAAATTAAAATCAAACTCTCCTCGTCTACTCGCTTTCTTATGTATCGACCATTTTCAAAATCCCAAAATTTAAGCAAGCAAGGAGCACTTTCTTCTAACCAAAGAGCGAATTTTGCTTCCTGCGGCAGTAAATTGGTATGTAGTTTCATTTTGATTACTCATTAAGTTTGTATTACCTAACAAATAGATCGAAATATGAATACAGTCAAACATGGTATGATATTTTACACCTATATATCAACAACTTAACAAAATAAAAATTAAATACTCAGCCTTTGATTTATATCGAAATTTCTTTAAAATCTATGCTTAAAAGCATTATTATTCAAAAATCAATCCTTATTGGATTTGATGTAATATATCGGAATTATAATCTGCCACTTATAACCAAACAATATAATAAATCTGTCTCTTATACACATCTGACGCTGCCGACGACTCCTTACGT
>OJAZ01000580.1_pt1 | contig 15034 bp, 10 predicted proteins | sample 1589851 | NCBI WGS metagenome assembly OJAZ01 (sample SAMN05416792, study PRJEB24817) | seawater metagenome | isolation source: Sea water | place: Canada:Atlantic | collected 2013-07 | reverse complement strand
AAGAAGATTGGCAAGCATGCGATCAAATACAAATTAATGGCGCAACACGCTGTGAGTTTCCTGCCCTTGAGGAAATATCCAGTACTAAAAGTGATTTATATCGCCGCGGAAAAGACATCACCAAACGCATTAGTTTTTTAACTAAAAAGCCGGTTTACTACTACTTATATCGAGTTGGTGGTGTGGATAAAGCCTCTGAGCTTGAGCGTAAATGTCCAAGCTGTAATAGCGATTGGAAACTAGATGAACCTTGGTTTGGGCTATTTGATTTTAGGTGTGAACCGTGTGGTTTAGTCTCTAATGTGTCGTGGGATTTTCAATAGCCTCTCTAATGACTTTTTAAAATCAGCTCAGCGATCTTGCTAAGCTGATTTATTAATGACGTTTTATACTTCAAGCGCTTTTAAAAACGACTCTATATTTGGTGCAAGTACATGGTGCGTTTTTTTACCGACGTGCTCTAGACACACCTCTCCGGTATGAATTAACACACTGACCAGTAAATCTTCTTTATCTGTTAAACCAATAAACACAGTTTCGGGTTGTTTTAGCTTTCGTTTCATTAAAACATGACCAGTGATGTTTTGTTGAAGCATATCGAAGTCGTCGCTATTCCATGCTTGCAACAGTTCAATTTGATGTCCGTCAATAATTGCCAATACGCTACCACCGTACATGTGCCCATAAAGTTCGCTTAACGCTGTTGGAAACTCAAGCTCTAATGCCTTAGCTAAATTGTTTAATGAGCCTGCTGGCTGCTGACGTACGCCTTGCCATTGAATATTTCCTTGCTCGTCAACCTCGCCTAGCTCACACGGACTCGGCCATTGTTCATCGTGTGCTATAAGTGGGTACTTAGCAGTGTTTTTGAGGGTATTTTCGCTAAATTGATGGTGAAGTTGTTCTAAAAGCAATGCTACAGACATACTGTGAAACTCAATTAAATTAGATATAATGCGCACATTGTAACTATTTAAGAGCAAACATGACAGATTACAGCAACTCTCCAGACCTTAAAGGCAGTGTATTAGGACAATCTACTGAGTATGTAGACGACTATACGCCAAGCTTGCTTTTCCCAATTGCGCGCAAGCTAAATCGTGATGCTTTAAATATTGATGAAGCCGAACTGCCATTTAAAGGCCAAGATATTTGGACAGGTTACGAACTTTCGTGGTTAAACGCCAAAGGTAAACCGCAAGTGGCTGTCGCCTTATTTACTTTTGCATGCCAAAGCAGCCACATTATTGAGTCTAAATCGTTTAAGCTTTATTTAAACAGCTTTAATCAAACTCGTTTTGAGAGCATAAACACAGTTAAGCAACATTTAATCGATGACTTATCAGGCGCAGTTAATAGTCCGGTACAAGTAACCCTATACAAAGCGGACGATTTTAACTGTTTACCCTGTACTGCGCTGCCTGGGGAATGCATTGATGATTTAGATATTGAAATAGATAACTATGATATTGATGCCTATTCACTTAAAGCTCATAGCGATGAAATAGTGACCGAAACGCTCAATAGTCATTTGCTAAAATCTAATTGCTTAATAACGTCTCAACCAGATTGGGCGAGCATTATTATAAGATACACAGGCGAGAAGATATGTCGTGAATCGCTACTACGTTATTTAATATCGTTTAGAACACATAACGAGTTTCATGAGCAATGTGTAGAGCGCATTTATAGTGACTTAACCACGCAACTCAACATTAAAGAGCTTGAAGTGTATGCACGTTATACACGCCGAGGCGGATTAGACATAAACCCATACCGTTCTACGCATTATAACGAAACACCGTTTGCCGTTAAGATTAATCGTCAGTAAATACGTTAAACACTCAAACATAAACATTAAAAAAGGAGCCTCAGCTCCTTTTTTAATATTTAAATAACGCGCTTTGTTGGGATAGGCATACCACATACATCAACGTAATTATACGATTGGACAAACCAGGGTTCCGTTCGGCTTTTACGTGCATCTATCAGTTGCTTGAACGATGCTGAATTTGTCTTCATTACCTTGAATACTGTTACATCGCTATTAACATCAGCCAACACTTCAATATTCGTTATTGGATTAAACGCCAGTCCCTCAGTGGGTAAACGCTGCAAACGATTAAAGTGTTCCATACCTTCAAGCACTCTTCCAAACACGGTAATGTTTTTATCAAGGTAACGAGGGCCTTGCCCAATAGTGACAAAAAACTCAGTACTTGCGCTGTTTATATCATTAGCGCGTGCCATTGCAAATACACCATTGCAATGCACTTGCCATGTTTGAGTCTGTGTTTGGTTTTGCGCAACAGCAAAACCATTTAAAAACCCCGTAACAGGCGCGTATCCATCGCCTTTTAACTCGGTAATTTTTAGTGGTTGCGATGTTGGTAAATAAAACTCTGCAGGTACGGTTTTATTCGCTGTTTTTATTTCTTTTTTACCCGAGCTGTCGCCACCTTGTGCTACAAACCCTTCTACAAAACGATAGACACGGGTGTTTTTATAAAAGCCTTCTTGCGCCAACGTTTTAATATGTTGCGTGTGTTTTGGAGCTAGTTGCGGATTTAATGCTATGTAAGCCGAACCAGTAGGTAAGGTTATTTTTAAAATATTTTGAGGATCGACTACTTGCCACTCATCTGCAGTTGCATTTTTTATTACATCATTGGCACTAAGTGGTGTTTGTATATTTATTACGGATTTATTGTTCGTTGTTGTCGCGCAGCCGCTCAACAAAAGTGCCATTACATAAATTGAACAACGTGTTTTCATATTCAACCTTTTATTTTTATTATTTAAAAGTAGCTTTAAGCAATCTAACTTGCCTAGGGTCTGTTTGACATTAATGCGAGGTTATCGCCAATTTATAGGTGATAACCATAATACATAGGCTCTTCCTTGCCCAAATACCAAACAGGCTGCTGCAAATTTAACCTGACAGTTCATCAGGCTCTAGAGCTTATAGTTCAGTCCCAATCAAATTTATAGAGCACATCAACATTTTGGTATAAACCACTGGTTACCTCTATATAGAGTTGCGACAACAACTGGTAACGAATCGCTACTTCACTAAGTGACTCAAATACCCCAACGCTGTATTTAACTTGCAAGCTAGGCGCAACATAGCCTGAAATTTCTACCTTAGTGCTATCACCACTTCCTGACGAACTTAAGCTAACATCAGAAAGACCAAACGTTTCACCTACCTTTGACACAACCCCTTCACTTCTACTAACCCCTTGAGAAAGTAATAACTGGGCAAGCATAGCGTTGCTTGATGCTCCCTCTCCCTCTCCTAACGGTTGCCCATTGAGTAAATATGCTAAGGTATGGGCCTGATCCATTGCAGGCTCAGAGAACAGTTTAAGAGTGGGTTGTTTAACATTCCCCGTAAGCGTAACACCAGCTATAACACCATTTGCTGTATTAGCTGGGTTTCTGATTGCTTTAATATTCAAGTAAGGGTGTTCGATGGAGCCACTAAAGCCCACCTGGCCTGTTCTTATAATTAAATTTTGCCCAAATGCTAAATAAGTGCCATTTATTAAATTGAGCTCACCTGTCGCAATAATTGGAACACCTTGACTCATTTTAATCGCTAAATCACCAGCCACTTTAGACTCTAATCCGAACGACTCTACTTTAACGTCATTTTTAACGATCACATTTAAGTCTATGTCGTAGTCAAATGGTACCTTTTCGCTGGTTTCAGTTTTTTGATCAACAATAATTTCATCGTCACTAACCTGCACAGCGCCTTCTGGAAGCTCTTCAATCGTAATACGACCATAAGGTACAACTACTTCACCCGCTAATTTAAGTGCATTATTGGCTAACCCTATTTTTAAATCTGGCGATATTTTAAAAGTAACGCCTTGCTGTGCGCGTACAAAAAACTGCTCGCCTTGCACCTTTACATTTACTTCAGGTTGCTCATCTTGCCAATCAACATCACCGTTTAGCTTTACATTGCCACCTTGATTGTCGTTTAAATTACCCTTTATTGTGGCGGTCGTTTTATCAAATAATATGTTTATATTTGATTTTTGTAGCGCAATAGGAAGCTGTTCACCCTCAAGGTTTATATCGTTTACGTTAAGCTCACCATTTAATAGTGGGTCTTTTAACGTACCCGCAAGTGCGATCTTACCGCTAATATCACCTTTTAATTGCTCGAGAGTTTCAAGAAATGGCTGTAAGTCTGAAAGTAATATTTTATCAATATTAATAGAGCCATTAAGCGCCTGCGTATTTTGTATGTCATCAATATTAATGTGTGTATTAATTTTACCTAGCACGCTTGACTCTATATTTGCTTCAAGCTGCCCTTTTTGAGAGTCTGAAAAAGCACTAATACTGAGTGTTTCTATAGGTAATTTAAAGCGATCTTCTTCTGAGGTTAAAACAGTGGTCAAGTCACTTGCATTTAAACTTGCCCGTAATGTTTTAAGAGCACCTGCATTCCAATTAAGCGCCACAGTACCTTTTACATCACCACGGGTGCGAATGTTATCGGGTAAAAAGTGTTTAAGCTCTTCAAGCGCTAAATTGTTTAACTTAGCATTTAACTGGCCTAGCTCTTTAGATTGAGCTAGCGTGTCTATACAAAGCTCGCTTTGCTGAGAAGCCCAGCAGTGCGCACTTACATTAAAATTACCGTTTTGAGAGTTAAACATAACGGCAATATTTTTAGTGTTGCTAAAGCTTAACTTTTTGTCGCTTAGCGTTACATTACTAAACTCACCATTCCAGGTAGCGTTATTAATTTTGCCATTTACTTCAAGCTCTGCACTGCCCTGCTCGGCATCTACAGATGCTGTAAGTTGGTGATCTGTTTTATCGCCGCTAATATCAACTTTTACACTATTAATTTGCTCACCAGCCACAAGCGCCGAGCCAACACTTAACGATACGTCAGTTTGCCAATCAGCGGCTGTATCTAACTGCCCTTTTACCGTCAGTTTATTTATATTGATTTCATTAAAAATGAAGCTATCAAGTATTAACGCTAAATCGACAGAAGGCGTTAGCCTCTGCCCTCTTACTTTTAAATCAGCGTTGCCATCAGCAATAAAAGGCATATTTGCCTCTTTATTACTTTTAAGTGTTATTTTACCGTCGACTTTCCATGTATCGTCAACTTGGCCGCTAAGTACTAATTTATTCGTGCCACTACTTAAATAAAGGCTGTCGATATTTGCCTCTAGTGTATTGTTTAGCTGAAAGTTTGACGCAAACTCAAGGGGTACCTCGTTTAATAATCCGCTTAGCTTAGTATCATCCATTTGTAGTTGCCACGAGCCTTCTTCCGCATTGAATGAACCTTTAAATTGCCCTGAAACATCGCTAGTTGCAGCATCTGTCAAATACTGCGCTTTTAGGTTTGAAAGCGAGCCGTTAAAACTCGCTTTAATGCCCTGTTGCCAATCAATATTAGCTTTTATAATCGCACTACTTTCATTGGCTTTAATACTTAATGTTTTGAGCACGGCTTGAGTTAAACCACCAGCCAGCTGAGTATTAAGATTAACAGCCGGATAAGCACCTAATTGGCTGTTTGCCTGTAAGTTGAGTTGGTAGTCATCAGCATTACCAGTTGCTTTAAGGCTTACATTTTTAACTTTAAGCTCATTATTTTGCGCATCAATAAGCCATTGGTTAATTTTGCCGCTTAGCTCAAATGGGTAATTTTTTTGCTTTAAATTAGCATTCGCTGTTAACGTGAGCGGATATTGTCCACTCGTTTCTAAATCTATAGATAAGCCAGCTAAATCACCGTTTAACTCTAAGTTTGCTTGGTGCTCGTCACTTTTTAAAGTCACTAAGCCTTTTACAGGCAAGTTACCTAAAAGCTCTGCATCTAATTGGGTATTAAGCTGCCACTGCTCATAGGTAGCTGAAAGCGACTGCAAATTAATCACGGCATCTTCTACACTTAATAGCAGCGAAATGTTTTCGATATTATGCTGCGCATCGCCCTGCTCAATTGTTACCTTTTCGATATCAAAGGCTTCAATGGCTAAATCAATGGGTGATGTAAATTCAATATCAGGAAGTGCTGGTAATTGCGTAAGTGCAGCTTTGTTGCTTTGAGCAGTTTGCGCCTTGGCAGGTTGTTCTTGCTCTTTTAAAGCAACAAGTATACTCGGGATATTTAAGCTTTTTACTGTGAGTTTTGAACCTTCAGCTTTAGCTACTAGTTTAAAGTTATTAACGCTCACATCTGCACTAGGGTGGTTTAATGTAAAATCATTAACCGCTATATTTTTTATTGAAACATTAAAAGGTAAAGTAATTTTTTCAAGGGGCTCAGAGGGTGTTTCATCTTGCGCTTCAACTGTTTTTGGCAAGGTTAATTTAATAGATTTAGCGCTTAAATTATCAATACAGATACCATCACACTGCCACCAAAATAAATCTATTTTTAATTGCTGAGCATTAAAATCTAAACCATTATTTTTAAAACGAACATTAAACGCATCGTTATAAATAAAGCGGCCATCTTTAATTTCTATGTGTAATCCATCAACAACTTTATTTGCCGTATAGGCAATAAATTGATTACCGGGTGCAGTAAATAATAAACAAAATACGCTAATAATTAGCGAAACTAAAATTGCACTTACTGTGGCTGTTATTTTTTTTAATATTGGCATTAGATTTCTGGCCCTATGGTAATACTCAAGCGGGTACTTTTGCTATCTTTAGTTAAGCCCCAAGCGTGATCTATTCGTACAGGGCCCACAGGCGTTAAATATCGAAAACCAAAACCAGCACCCACTTCAAATTCATCTGAAAAATCATTCGTAGCAGTACCACCATCAACAAATAATGCTGCACGCCAATTTTGAGCAAACTGATAGTTGTACTCCATAGTGCCAGCAAGCAAATATTTACCCCCTATTAGTTCACCATCATCATTTTCTGGCGAAATTGACTGATAAGCAAAACCACGAACGCTTTGATCACCGCCGGCATAAAACCGCAGTGAATACGGTACATTATTTATGTCATCAACTAGCATTGCGCCAATGTTTGCCTTAAGAAAAACTAAATGCTTATTAAGGTATGTACGAAGCCATGCATGCTGTAATTGAACCCTCAATAAATTCGTGCTGGAAAGCACATCATCTAGGCCAAACTCTGCTGATATAAGCCATTGCTCGCCCCAATAAGGAGTCGTTCCGCCTTTTAAACTTTTGCGAGCATAACTAATTCCGGGCATTAACATTTCAGTCGACTCTTCTGGATCATCGCCCAGACGATACGTCTCTTGGTCTCTGCGTAAAAACGCTGTTCTTACCCATTTTTCTTCTGTAAGCCACTGCCGTTGTAATTGTGCGGTTAATATCTCGCTGTAGACATCATCTGCAAGTTCGTCTTCCAGTTTATAACCCACTGAAAAACGCCATAAATCATCATTAGGGTCGTCTACAGGAACCGTGTATGCCATTGAGAGATCTTGTTGCTTTTCAGCAATATTCATATTTGTATCAAGGTAATGGCCATCCTCTGTGATCCAAGGTTTACTCCACTTAAAACGAAACCTAGGCTCACTTTCAGACACACCGCCGCCAATTTCAAAGCTATTTGCAGGTTTAGGTACAACCTCAACTTTGATAGGAACTTGGGCGTTTTTGCGCGCTGTAATATCAGCATAAACACGCACACTAGCAAAATAAGGTGTGCTCGAAAGCTCAAGGTTATAGTCGGCTATGTAAGTTGATTTATAAGGTTGTCCTTGAGTAAATGGTGACAAAGAACGAATATATTTTTCAGCTGGCGTATCACTGGTAATTTCAATACTGCCATATTGATAACGCACACCGGTATTAATCACAAACGTGACAACGGCACTATTTTTTTTAATTGAAACTTCTAATTTGCGGGCAGGCCATTTAGCATCAAAATAGCCAAGTTCTAAAAGCATGGATTCTATTTTTTTATACGCTGACTCATAGTTACCATGGTTTAGCACATCACCCTGTTTTAAATTGCTATTTTTAATAAGGGTTTGTAATTGTGAATCGTTCTTCCCTTCACCATTTAATGTAATATTAATGGCGTCTATCCGTGTTGCAGGACCACGCTCAATTTTGACAACGAGTTCACTATCGTCTTTATCAAATTCAACCTCAACTGTTGGGCTGTAGTAACCCAGTGCTTTTATGCTTTTTAGTACCTGACTTTTAGCATAACGTTGAAGGGTTCTTGTTGGTTTTTCACCTTTAAGCTGCTTTAGGTATAGCGCTACGTTTTTTTCTAAATCACCATTTATGCCTTTAATTTTGTAGTCTTCGATGACTCTTTCTGCCGCATAGGAATTTGCAGTCATAAAAACAATGGCAATGCACATGCAACGTAAAAACTTAATAAACAAGCAAATATCCTTACTCTTATATACTACTTAAAACGAGCTAATGTGGCGCATATTAACATAGCCATAATGACCAACACATTAACTTAATGACAAACTCAGTTTAAATATGAAATGTGAAGAAGATAAAATTAGTACGCGTTAAGACAATATTTTAGTTACAATAGTGCCAACGAACACAAAATTATTTTTAGATGAGTTTTTAATGCAATTTCCAGATGACGAAAACGGCCAGCTGTTAGCCGAAATAGCCGCTGCAGGCGTCGATTTAAGCAAAATGCAGCAAATCGACTTTTTCATTTTATTTGAGCAACAAGCCGATGCTGATAAGTTTGCTAAAGACATTGTTTCTGATGCATTAGTACAAACCGCCGACGTCGAAAAATGCAAAGACACTGGCGTTTGGGAAGTAATCACTCATGTACAAATGGTACCAGAGCACACATTACTAGGCCAAGCTGAACAGTACCTAGAAAGTATAGCGAATGGCTATAACGGTTACGGTGACGGCTGGGGATTAATGGACGAAGACGCCGCTTAATATATTAAAAATCAGTTAAGTTTAACGACTTAACTGATTTGCCTTTCTAAAACTCCCCTTATAATCAAATAGCTTATCTGCTACTTTCCAACCATATTTTTTACTTTTTCGCGCAATCACAAAGTCAGGGGGCACCAAGTCGAGCTGCGCTTTAATTACCTGTTCTGCTGCTTTAAAGTCTGTTGGTTTTTGTCCATGCGCAAGCCGTTTGCCAAATTGTTTATTAAAGATAAACTGACCGCCTTTACTGGCAAGGTTATAAACTTCATCACAACTAGTGCCGTCTTCGTCAAAATAAGTAACTTTGATTAGCTCGTCTTTAAGTTGAGTTACTGTTAGCCCACTACAACGAAGCACTAATGCATCTTTTAAGTTTAGCGCATTACGCAACTTATCGTCAGGATCAGCCATTATAGCGCCGCAGTCGTGGCATTTTCGAGCAGCAATATCGTTTTGCGCACCACATTCCTCACACTCTTTAAATCTAAAACGATAATCGCACTGCTCTTTGCTACCTTCATCGTCTTCTAATAACCCTTGGCAACGTCTACCAAAATGCTCAACAACTTTGCCAGCAGAGTCCGTTTTACCCCAAAATATATTAGCAAACCCACAACCTGGACAAAGCACTTGTACAGGTTCATTATCGCTGTCGCCTTTTTTATCCCCTACTTCAGGGTGAAATAAATTAAAACCATTTCCGGCATAATCAATCACTAAGCAATCGGTTTTAGATTCTGATAATCGTAAGCCCCGACCTACAATTTGTTGGTATAAGCTTACAGACTCTGTAGGACGCAAGATGGCAATAAAATCTACATGTGGCGCATCAAAGCCGGTTGTTAACACAGAAACATTAACCAAATACTTTAACGTTTTACTTTTAAACGCAGAAATGATTTTATCGCGTTCAATATTAGGCGTATCGCCTGTAATTAGCGCGCTTTGGGCTGTTGGTAAGTAGCTTAATATTTCTTGGGCATGCATAACTGTTGCCGCAAAAACCATTACACCTTTGCGCTGCTCGCTATATGCAATCACTTGTTTAAGAATAGCCTGAGTTGCTCGCTCGTTACTTTTTAAAAGCGCGTTCATATCATCGGCAGTGTATTGGCCAAACGCATTCGTCTCTAAAGACGAAAAATCGTAGTGGTTAATGGCAGCATCAACTTCATTTGGTGGGGTTAAGTAGTTATTTTTAATCATGTACCTAAGCGGCAATTCAAATATACAACGTTTAAATGGGCTTTCTGTCGTCCCTTTAACAAAACCATGATAATGGTGATGGTATATCCACCCCATGCCTAAACGATAAGGCGTAGCCGTTAAACCCAATACTTTTAAATGCGGGTTGTACGCTTGTAATGCACTTATAACTTTGCCGTATTGGCTTTTTTTATCACCATTTACTCTGTGGCATTCATCAATGATAAGTAAAGAATAATGCTCATTGAGTTTATCCAAATTACGTGAAAGTGACTGCACACTAGCAAAAGTGACTTGATGCGTTAAAGATTTTTCTTTTAAACCTGCTGAAAATATACTCGCCTCTAAACCAAAACTTTTATATTTTTGTGAATTTTGCTCTACAAGCTCTTTAACATGAGCAAGTACCAATATTTTTTGTTTAGCTATACGGGCAAGCTCAGCAATGACTAAACTTTTACCTGCACCTGTTGGCAACACAATAACTGCGGGATCATTGGTTTTTCTAAAGTGAACAACGGTGCGTTCAACCGCCTCTTGCTGATAGGGTCTAAGTTTATAGCTCATGGGAAAATAATTGGGTTTGAATAAGAATACTTTATCTAATAACGGATGACGTTTTTTAGCTTTATTTAAATTATTGACAGGAAATAAAAAGAGAAGCTGCGCCTCTCTTTTATATTGTTAAGCTAGGTGTTTTTGTAAATCAACATTTTCAAACGCTTTTGGGCGGCGGCCACGGCCAGTCCACTCAATGATTTCACCATCAACTTCAATGCGATATTTAGCTTTAACTTTAGTGCGCTTATCTGCGGATGTGTCTTGTAAATCTTCTAACGTAAGTCCTTTTTCTTTTAAAAGATCCAAAACTTCCTGTTTTGCTTTTTGCTGTTGGGTATATTTTGAAATTGCATCAGTAACTAATTGTTGTGCTTTTTCAAGTTCAGTTAAGGATGCAGTCTTTATAAAAGCTCGAACTTCTTTCATTTATATCTCTTTAAATTTATAAACATAACAAAATAAGTATAGATACTTTAATTTAAAATAACTATGACAAAGAATAAAGATTTAAAAAATAAGAAATTGGTATTACTAAAATTAATAAACGAAATAACTATATATGCTCAAGTTTATTAAAAACAAAATTGATATAAACTGTTAACTAAATTAAAGCTACATTTCCTTTGGAGAAATTTTTATTTGCCAACAAAACAGTTCATTATTTACATTGAATGTCGCAATAGACATTTTCATATTTTTAAGCTTTGCAGCTTCAAATTTTTCGTAAATTTCATCTTCACTAAATGCAACAGAAGTTTGATCTAATAACCTTTCAATTTGTTGTCTTAAAGCATTTTGTAAGCTATTTAATTTTGTTTTACTCGTTTGATCAATATTTAGCATTATCTTTGATACTTTAGACATTATATCTGCAAACCAGAGCTTTTCTTCATCATTGGATATATTTAAGCTCTGAATTTTTTGAATCACTTCTTTATTTCGTGTCTGAAATAACTCAATATGACCTTGAAGCTTCAAAGCTACTAAATTTTCAAGTTCATTTAATATGTTATTTTCCAACATCCAATTAAGTATTTTCAAACCACTTTTGCAATCGTTGGTTATAACTGAATCAGGGTGATGCATCATTAATATAATTTCACCATCTTTTTTAAGCACTCTAAATGCCTCATTTAAAGAGTGTGACCAATTAGAATACTCAAAACCGAATTGGCTAACTAATATATCAAAATACTCATTTGGATAAGGTAGATTTTCTAATGAAGTATTAAACTGAAACTTAACTTTATTAATAGCACTATTAATTTCGTCAACATCACTAGTAATTTTTAACTCATCAATGTTTGCTAAGTCGCAGCCATACACCGATCCAGATATTTTTTTTCTTTTTAAAAGGCATTGTAGCCAGATTGCTAAAGCTCCCTTACCGGTTGCTAAATCAAGATAAACAGCACCTTCTCCTTTTTCTAATACAACTTCATCCCAAAAATTTAACACTTCTTCTGGGTAACCTAGGGCTGTATTTGCATCACCAAAACTAGATAAAGCTTTTGTAAGGTCCCAGTAATGATCCCAGTGCATTTTATTTTCTCCAAAAAAAAGAGTGACTCAAGAGTCACTCTTTATTATATCTAAACTAAAAACTTAGAAAGACTGTTTAAAGTTTAAGTACATTGTACGACCAAAACCTGAGTAAAGATCGAAGTTGTAGTCACGACCGCCAAAAGCGAAAAGTGGTGGCTGTTTACCGAATGCATTTTGTGCACCGAAGCTCACTTTACCGTTCCAAGGTGTGTTGTACGCTACTTGTAAATCATGAGTTACCCATGAAGGAATGTGACCTTCACACTCACCATCTGCAGTAATGTCTTCACACTGGCTATCAATAAGGTTTAGATTCCAAGTGAAGTCAAAATCAGAAATAGAGTAAACGTTAGACAGGTTTAAACGCATTTGCGGTACACCTGGATCATCAACGAAGTTACGACCACCATCTGTGCTGTAATCTACAATGTGAGATAGGTTGAAGTTAGTTCTTAAAGTACCAGCATCACCAAATTCAAACATTGAGTTAGCTTTGAAATCGATACCTGAAGTTTCTAAGCTACCATCGTTACCAAAACCACGAACAAGGCTAGTAATCGCACCGTTTGGTGAACGAGATACAGTGAACGCATCTGGAACAGAGTCACCACGTAAACGTGCATCAATGATAGATTGAGCAGAGAACGCACGGATTCGGTTAGTAATTTCAATGTTGTAGTAATCAAGTTCTACAGAAATAGCGTCTGTTACTTGGTAAACAAAACCAAGTGAATATTGGTCAGATTGCTCTGAACCTAGGTCAGGGTTAGCAATAACTGTAGCATTGATTTGAGATGAACAATCTGCAGCTTCACCAATTGCCAAACATGTAGCTTCATCAGAAACTGAATCAGCTGATTCAGAAGGCTGTTGAGTTAAGTCTGGTAATGAAGGAGCACGGAAACCTTTACCCCAAGATGCACGAAGTACTAAGTCATCGATTGGGTTGTAACGTGCTGATACTTTAGGTGAGAAATCTGAACCATAATCAGAGTAATCATCGTAACGACCGGCAAAGTTAAGCTCAAACTCTTCAGTTACTGGAACTAATGTTTCAAAGAATAAACCACGAACTGAACGTCCACCACCTGCACTGCTACCTGAAGAACCACCTACTTGACCTGCTGCAGAAAGTGAATCGTATACGTCAGCGTAATCTTCTGAACGGTATTCAAAACCTACGAAGCCTTGAATTGCACCAGCGTCAGTTTCCATGATGTCAAACGCTGCATTTGCGTAAAACTCTTCTTGGTTAAACTTACCAGTACGTGAAGTAGTTACCGTCATTGCGCCTCTAACTTCTTCAGATGCACCGAACGGGTCGTTAAGCATGTAAGTACCGTCGTTAATGTATTGACGAGCAATACTACGAAGGATGTAACCTGTACCTACGTTGTGGCTTTCGTTAATTGTTTTACGAACACCTGTTTCAACAGAAACGTCACCAATCATACCTTTAGCGCCAAAACCGATATCTTTAAGCTCTGTAGATAATCTGTTGTCACGGTTACCTAACGCAGCAAAACGATGCCAGAAATCTAGACCTTGCTGTTCCATTTCTAGAGAAGCATCGTAGATTGGGCTGTTAGGGTTAGTTGGGTTGTTAGGGCTATCTGCACTGATAAATACTGTATCAGGTGATGAATCGTAAGCTGTTGTATCAAGACCAGGTGCGTAACGACCAAATGATTTAGTTTGTGCGATGTTGATGTCTGTGTAAATACTCCAGTCATCGTTCACATCGTATGTAGCTTTAACGAAAGCTGAGCGGTTTTTGATTGACGCTTCATCAGCAGATACTGCTGCGAAGTTAAAACCACAACGTGCGCCAATGCGGTAGAAGTTTTCATTACCTACGCCTTCACATGTAGCTTCTGGAGAGAAGAAATCAAAATTACTTGCTCTTTCACCATCTGTAGTTGTGAATGTTGTGAAGTTGTTTGAATAAACTGAACCACCTGGGCTGTACCATGGGAAGTCACGAGCGTAAACAATGTCACGACCACTCCAAGATGCACCAGCAAGTACACGAGAGTTGTCTGAAGAAGCACCGAAAAGTACAGAACCATTTTCACGGTCGCCGCCTTCATGCTCAATACGGCCAGAACCTAAAGTAACTTCTGCACCATTAAAGTCTTTACGTAAAATTACGTTAATTACACCACCGATAGCATCTGAACCGTAAAGTGCAGAAGCACCATCAGTAAGGATTTCAACACGCTCAACAGCTGCCATTGGGATTGAGTTCAAATCTTGGCTTGAACCAGTAAGAGTTGACTTAGGTAAACGACGGCCATCTACTAAAACTAGAGAACGGTCAGAACCTAAACCACGTAAGCTTACTGTAGTAGCGCCCTGAGCAGAACTACCAGACTGCGGACGGAACGAACCCAGACTGTTAAATGTAGTATTACGTAATAAATCAGCTACTGAAGTTTCACCACTAAGCTCGATTGCAGTACGGTCGATAACTGTTACTGGTAAATCACCAGCCATATCAACACGTTTGATACGTGAACCAGTTACTTCAATACGCTCAACTTTTTCTGCAGAATCTTCTTCTGCAGCAAAAGAACTTGCTGAAAATGCAGCTGTAGATGCTGCGCCAAAAGCGATCGCTAAGCGAACTGCTTTTGAAACTTTGTTATTTAACATTTGATTCTCCCAGGAATACATTTATTAATTATAATTTTTTCAGTCTAGCGGTACAAAACGTATTGAGTACCCCAATCACTGTGCCTTCAATGATAATACCTGTCTCTTATACACATCTGACGCTGCCGACGACTCCTTACGTGTAG
>OJAZ01000575.1_pt1 | contig 15096 bp, 11 predicted proteins | sample 1589851 | NCBI WGS metagenome assembly OJAZ01 (sample SAMN05416792, study PRJEB24817) | seawater metagenome | isolation source: Sea water | place: Canada:Atlantic | collected 2013-07 | reverse complement strand
GTACAGCTAAAAATGAAAAAGACAGGCAAGATTTGCATCGTAAACGCTTTAATCAATTAAAGAAAAAAATCAATGGAAAGGAAGAAAAAATTTATGATTTGCTAACAAGATATGCTCAATTATCTCTAAGATAGATTAGCCATAGCACTAACAAAAAGTGGGTATGATGTGGTCACATAAAAGTTGATTACGCTGATAAGAAGTACTTTGATAAGTTGAAAAAGCAATACTTGAAAGTACGTAATAGGGAGGTAATGTCAGCCTAGTCATTATGAGGTGAAGATAACACCTCTAATTAACTGGCAAAATTAACTATGCCACTACACTTTCCCCCATCAACCTATTTCTTAAGGTTAAGCGTATTATATAATGTGATTCGATAAGTAACTGTAATAGAATAGATTTTAAATAACTCCAGTAACTTTAAAGCCACTAATGAGTAATAAGAAGCAATACACCCACAAGGCTTTATAACATGTAGTAGCTTCGTTTACTTACTAACACATATTTATCAAACAAAGAAATGGATGCCTAATTTTGATCGACTTTTCCGCTATAAATGCTTTTAACAAAGGACAGAGAGAGTCCTTTGAAGAACTGATTTGTGTTCTAGCAGAACGTACTCCTCCTGAGGGTGCTCTTGAGTTTCAGCACAACGATGGTTGCGGAGGCGATGGTGGAGTAGAAGCACTTTGGCTTATGAATGATGGTGCAAAAGTTGGATACCAAGCGAAATTTTTCCCTTCAATCGCAGGCCCCCAATGGCGGCAAATGGATGAATCTGTCGAGCAAGCTTTGAAGATTCATCCTGAACTAAAGACGTATATCTTCGCATTAACTCGTGATCTCACCCCTGACCGTGGGGGCAAAGCTCAATCTGGGCGGCAGAAATGGGATGCCCATGTAATAAAATGGAAAGATTGGGCGGAAAAGAAATCCATTAACATCGAATTCGAACTTTGGTCTGAAACCACTCTGAAGGAAATGCTCCTTCGTGAGGAAAACTCCTCTTTGATCAAGTATTGGTTTGGCGGTGATGTTTTGAACGAGACTTGGTTTGAAAGTCAAATTGATGTGGCGAAACTGGCATTGGATGATCGTTTCAACCCTGATGATCACGTTGAAGTATCTATTGAAGACTTGTTTGACACCATAACTCGTGGTTCAGGTATTACTAAACAGTTTAGAAGTGCCTTCATCGAACTTGAGAATTCAAAAGTTCCAAGTTACGAACATACAACCATGGAGCATCTAATAGAACCTGACGAACTATTGAGAGTAAATAGTGCATGGGGAGAGCTAGTTGAACTTAAAGATGCATTTCCACATGATTTTGCTAAAGAATGGGACATTATTTTAGCGACCTCCGCTCTAAACAGTCTTGACGAAGAAATTCGTAATATTCTAAGGGAACATCGTTCTAAAAATACTAAAAATCTTTCGACAGAGGATCAAAATACACTTAAAACATTTTCTCAAAGTCTCCGCAAAATTTCCTCTTCTACCTCTACATTGAGAGAAATATTTCATAGCCCAAATATTCAAGCTGAATCACAACAATGCGCGGTAGTTTATGGTCCAGCAGGAGCTGGCAAGTCTCATATTCTAGGCCAGGTCGCAGTACAAAGAACTTGTGCGGGCTTGCCAACAGTTTTAGTGTTAGGCCAAAACCTTTCAAAGTCAGTTTTTTGGGAACAAATAGGTAGTATTTTAGGCCTAGAAGGAAGAACATCCGATGATGTTTTGGGAATTCTTAACGCAGCTGGTATACGTAAAGGAGAGCGGACCATATTACTCTTTGATGCGATTAACGAAGGTATTGGTTCACAGTATTGGAAGCAGAACCTACCGGAAATTGTCAACGCAATTCAAAAACATTCTCATTTGGCTGCTATATTCTCTTGTCGCGATGAATACCTCCCGTATGCAGTGCCGGAAACTCTGTCTGAAAAACTACCTAAATTTTTGGTCAAGGGATTTTCAACCCCTGAGGAATTGGAACGAGCGGCAATCAAATATCTTGATGCCAAAGGTATCGCTCGACCAAATACACCTTGGCTATCGCCAGAGTTCAGTAACCCACTATTCTTAAAGAGTGCTAGTGAGGCGTTGCATGCTAAAGGGCTAACGGAATTCCCTCGTGGCTTAACCGGAATATCGCAAATTATGGCGTTATATCTCGACGCATTGAGCTGGCGAACGGGGTTAGAAACAATAAATCCCGATACTATTTCTGCATCTATCAAAATGTGTGTTGGCTTAGTCGCCGACAAGATGGCAACTGATGGTTGCGATTTCGTTGAAATTGATTCAGCAATTGCATTTGCTGAGTCTAGCTTTAAGGCTAGAACTCCACCTGAGGGAAAGACTTGGTTACAAGTATTAATTGAAACAAGTTTGTTTAGACGTGATCCTCCGCCTTATTCTGAAAATTCGGATCCATTTAACCCTCCATCGGAGCTTATACGTTTCTCGTTTCAAAGATTCCAAGACCATCTTATGGCGACATCGCTAGTCTCTAAAGTTGCATTAGCTAAAACAAGCTTAGCTTTTAATAAAGACTACCCACTCAACTTTCTATTTTACAATGGGCAACTCGACGATGGATTAAATTATAAATACGCTGGGTTAGTTAGCGCTCTATCCACTATTTATCCAGAAAAACTTAACGTAGAATTTGCCAAAACGTTACCCGACTGGGAGCGTCACTGGAACAATTGTGAACTGCTTCAAAAAGGCTTTGGTGAAAGTTTTAAATGGAGAAGCACAAGTTGTTTTTCAGATTCCACACACGATCTGTTCAGCAAATTGACCGAATACTATGTGGATTACCAAGGACTTATATTGGAAGTATCAATGACTATTGAGCATCCATACAACGCGCTATACCTCCACTCCCATTTAAAGCAGTGGTCAATGCCAGAAAGAGATAGCGACTGGACACGTTGGATAAATTACGCTTCGCGAGAGGAATTTAATCAAGTAGAAAGGATCGTTTCATGGTCCTTATCGATACGTGATAGTTCACATGACGTTAAACACTTGGAATTAGCTTCAGTCGTCTTAGCATGGTCCTTATCATCGTCTCACATGACATTGCGTGACAGAGCAACCAAGGCATTGACTACACTATTTTTGGCGAATACGGGCATTTTTTCTTTTGTTATCGAAAAAATGCACGACTGTGACGACCCTTATATAGTAGAGCGCCTCTATGCAGCAGCTTTCGGTGCTTGCTGTATCAATCAGAACCTTGAGTATTTATCCTACATTTCCAGTATAGTTTTTACCAAGGTCTTTGCAGATAATAAACCACCTGTCGCCCTGCTCACTAGAGATTACGCACTGGGGATTATTGAACTCGCCAACAGTAAAGGCGTATTGAGTTCCGATATGAGGCTTGAGGACTGTTATCATCCGTTTAACTCTGATGCCCCGATATTGAGTTTAACTAAAGAAGAAGTGAAGAAAATTGCCAAAGAGCGCGGTGGCGAAGAAATTTTCAATTCAGCTTCAAGTGAATGGGGTGACTACGGTAAATATAGTATTCCGGGACGTGTAGATAGCTTCTTAACGACTCCTATTAACCAACCAAAGCCGATTCCAAAGGAGGAAGTGAGTAGGTTATTTGTTGAAGAAATAATTTCTCCTCATTACGAACGAGTTTTGGCACTGGAAGAATATGAAAAAGTAGTCAGTTTAGCTCAAACATATAATTTACAACAATTTATGAATCTTAATCAGGAAGGAGTCGAACAGGAAACCTCTGCCCACGAAGAGGCACAAGTAAATTCTCGCATTAATTTAGAAATTTTGCTAAGTGAGAAAGAGAAAAAAAGGCTTTCAGTAGAATTTTTTTGCGATGACGATGATTTTAGCCACGAAGACTTTGACAAAATTGATGTCCAACAGTGTCGGTTGTGGGTCACAAAAAGAGCCTATGAGCTTGGTTGGAGTTCTGAACTCTTTCAGAATGATGGACTCGGTACTAGCTATTCTAGACATGATAATGACTTGGAAAGGATTGGAAAGAAGTACCAGCGTATAGCTCTAGACGAAATCCAAGCTCGGCTGGCTGATAACTTTTGGGAACTCCATAGTTGGCCCGAAGAGCCGTGCATCTACAAGTATAGTGACCAAAATTTTCGTAGAAGTCTTGAGCCGACTATCCTACCTACCGATGCAATATATGCTACATCAAAAAAATCATCCGAAAGTTGGGCTGCCGAACCGGTTATCAAGCTTCCTGAAATAACAGAAGAGAATCTAAAACAGTGGCCATTTGAGGAAGACCCAACACAATCAATTGCAGAAAAACTGTTGAGGGTAGATGAAGAAGGCAAACGCTGGCTAGTATTGTACGATTTTAATATTGATGAGCAAGACTACCAAGGAACCAAGCGAGGGATGCACAATAAAAGATATGAGGAATTTAGGTTCTTATACTGTGTGCTCGTAAAACGGGGAAAAGCAAGCGAGCTAGCTAAGTCATTAGAGGGCCGAATGAGTCTTGATGTTAACTCTTTTAAACCTAAGGAATATACAGATGGCCCCTACCTCCGGGAAGCATATTGGAGAAATACATGGGCAACTGAAAAATTTTCTGAATATTTATCAGAGGGGCCTAATGAATACGAATTTGCAATTCCCGTCGCCAACTATCACTGGGAGAGCCACTTAGATAAATCTCTTCCAGATGGTTTTTCTAATTATATTCCACAAAAGTGGTTTGCTGACGAGCTTGAGTTGACCATGCATGAGAACAAGCCTCAAACATGGCAAAATAAACTTGGTGATGTTGTAATCCAATATCACAAGCCTTTCAAGCGCAATAAAGTAGTCGTGATTGATGAAGAAACTCTCCAATCCTACTCTGAAAAATTTGAAGTCGAACCGTTATGGTTAATGATCGCTGAACGAAACACTTGGCCTAATGGGGATAACGATGAATCCTGTTGGAGAAGATCTGAGGGTGCTGTATGGCTTGATAATGGCACTTGGCAACAAGTTGGATGGAATAAAGATACTAAGCGTTAACGATTTAGTCCACCACTACAAAGAGCTAGGTAGTTTAACGAAAATAGAAATTGATAGCTTAGTGAAAAGTGAAGTATCAGTTGAATGTGAGGCTAATGCTGGTGATATGTTAATCATGAGACCCTTAATATTACATGCCTCTAGTAAAGCTAAATTCCCAAAGCATAGACGAGTTATTCATTTGGAATTTAATGGTTACGATTTATCTAATGATATTTATTGGAAATAAGAGAAAATATAACAATGCCATTCACGCCAATACACATGGGGCCAGGGATCCTGATTAAATCAATACTGCAAGGCAGTTTTAGTTTAATGGTATTTGGTTGGACCCAGATAGTTATGGATATTCAACCACTCATCGTTTTGATTTCAGGCGAAGGTCATTTACATGGTTTTACCCATACATATATTGGTGCAATATTAATTGCTATTATTGCAGCGCTGACGGGTAAATATTTATCTGAATTTGGCTTAAAGATAATGAGGATTTCAAAAAATGACAATCCTATATCAATTGTTTGGTGGGTTGTATTTCTTAGTGCATTTATCGGCAGTTTTAGTCATGTTTTACTTGATAGCATGATGCATTCAGATGTTGAGCCATTCTTTCCATTTACATTGAACAACAAATTTTTAGACTTCATTTCAGTACCGTTGTTACACAAGGTATGTTTATATAGTGGTCTACTTGGTGCTGCAATTTATTATGGAATTAACTGGCGATTAAAGAGAAATTAACGGGTAGTTTTCAATAGGAATAAGTAAAAATGGATTTATCAATTTACCTCAACATGATATTCAGTGCCGCTTGGTATCTGATACCTATCTTCATATTTGCAATCATAATAAAGTCAGCATGGTTTAAAGGTGTACTTGGTGAATGGCAAGTTAACTTACTCATTAAATTTTTCTTAGACAAAAATGACTATCACCTTATAAAAAACGTAACGCTGCCTACCGAAGATGGCACCACCCAGATAGACCACATCATCGTATCAAAATACGGTATTTTTGTTGTTGAAACCAAAAATATGAAAGGTTGGATATTTGGTAGTGCTAATCAGAAGTTATGGACGCAGAAAATATTCAAACACACATCTAAATTTCAAAACCCTTTGCATCAAAACTATAAACATGTCAAAACGTTAGAAGCTTGTTTGAACACAAAGAATGATGCGATTTTTTCAGTCATTATCTTTATTGGTGATAGTACTTTTAAAACTAAAATGCCTGATAACGTAAGGTTTGCACGAGGTGGTATTGAGTATATTAAAAGTAAACGTGATGTCGGCCTTAGTGAAGATGAAGTAACGAACATTATTGAACAAATCGAAAGTGGTCGATTAGAAAGAGGTTTTAAAACTAACCGACAACACGTTAAACATGTCAAAGAAATAATAAAGGAAAAGTTTGATACTAAATCTTGCTCGAAATGCAATGCTGAAATGGTATTGCGAAAAGCCACTAAAGGCAAAAACGCAGGTAACGAGTTTTGGGGATGCTGTACATTTCCAAAATGCAGAAATGTGATTGAAATAGGTTAGTAAAATTTAGGTTTTAATAAGTAATTTCTCTTTCATTAGGTGTCAGGGAAATCAATATTATTTTATATCCGACATTACTGATACTTCTCAGTAAAACCCAATTTCAGACTGAACTCAAGAACATTTCCTTTCTAATACATTGAAACTATGGGATATTAATCAGGTTTGAATTATGGAACGGACACTACTGTGAAGTAGCCATAATATACTGTTAGTTTGCAATCATAATATGGAGTATTAATTGAGCACTAAAGAAACATTGAAAAAGTTACATGAAAATGAACAAAGCTTATTTATTGTTCATTACTCATGTCAGAACTTAAATGATAATAATGAAAATTACTCTCCAAGAATAACTTCAATCGCAGTGCTTCATGTTGGTAGTTCAACTATGCATAGCTTTTCGATTCATTTGATTGCAGAAGTAAACAAGATCCCTCGTGAAGATATCCACGATCATTATGATGATCTTGAAAAAGAGATGTTAGCTCAGTTTTTTGCATTTCTTTCAGATAATGACGGTGGTTTTTGGCTTCATTGGAATATGTCTAACATAAATTACGGCTTTGAAGCTTTAATTCACCGCTATAAAGTTTTATCAGGTGTTGACGGAAAACGAATTCCAGATTCAAAGAAGTTTAATTTGTCTTCGTTAATTCTGTCTCTCTACGGTAAAGAGTGTGTTGAACACCCTCGGATGGCAAGCTTTATGAAGTTAAACGACGGTGAACATCGTGATAATTTAGCAGGTAAAGAGGAAGTGGATGCATTTGCTGCTAAAGAATACGTGAAATTGCATAAGTCTACGATGTCAAAAGCTTATTGGTTTCAGCATATGTATTATCTTTTACAAAAAAACAAAGTAAATGTACATAATAAAAACTGGGGCAATAAGGTTAATACTTTTCTTGAACGACCTACAGTGAAGGCTTTAGGCTTTGTTGCAGTTTTATTCTCATTATTTCAAGCTGGACAGTTTGGTTACTCATCTTTGGAGCTAGAAGAAAAAACTGATAGTACGAAGCAAGAGCAAACTAGCAAACCACTCAAGCAGGACTCATAACAGTTGGCTCGGTTTCGTAACGGCTTAGTGTTAGCTCATAAAATAAAGGATATATTGTGGATTTCGAATTAGACGAATATGAATTAAAGCCTAGTAAAATTGAAGTGAAAATGCGCCCTCGAATAACTGCTTTAGTACGGAAGAAGCTTTTATTTTTTAGTGGTTCATGCTGTATGATGCCAGATTGCCGTAGAGAATTAGCTATTGGTGAGAATGCTTTTATTGGTGAAGTGACTATGATTGAGTCATCTACACCTAATGCTCCACGCTACAATCCAAGTAACTCGACTGAAAAATTGGTCTCTCAGGATAACTTACTCTTATTATGCCCAACTTGTCATAGAGTAGTTGATAGACATCCAGAAATGTATACGGTTGATTGGCTCAAAACGGCCAAGAGGAAACATCTCGAAAGGTTACAATCAATCATATCAACTGAACCGCCATCTGCTTTCAAACTAGATGAACACACTGAGATTTCATTAAAAGAAGCGATAGGTATATGGGAAAGCAATAGAGAAAATCGTTCAGAAGAGTTTTGGCAAGAACTATTAACCAAATGCCCTTCTGTACTCGGTCAAGTATTTCCTAATAGCTCATTTCAACTTGGCGCAAAAAGCTATGTTGGTGGTAAAAACCTGAGAAATAAACAAGGTAATCTTGTTGATTTTATTTATGCTAGTAAGCATACCGATAATGTGGTTCTTGTTGAGATAAAAACACCAACGAAAAGTTTACTTGGTTCTAAGTATAGGGGGAATTCCTATACTATTAGTGATGAGTTAAGTGGAGGGATAGTCCAAGTATTAAATTACAAAGAACAGCTCTTAAAAGAGTATTACAAACTAAAAGACGATGATAGTTCATTTAATGCTTTCAGCCCCAAGTGCTTAGTGGTGATTGGTAATATTGAAAGCGAAATGACAAATTCGATAAAAGTTAAATCTTTAGAGCTTTTCCGAGGTTGTTTATCAGGGGTACAGGTTATTACCTACGATGAGTTATTTGAAAAAGCTAAAAATGTACTGGCCTTAGTGACATAAAGCACATAGCAACTCGTTTAAACGGACGTGCAACAGTGGCTCATGCTCGTCCTTCGCACATTTTAGTCAACAATGTCATGCCGCTTAACTAGGTGCTAGAACTCTCGTTTACAGTATGTACATATAAGGATATTTAGATTAATGGGAAATAAACGTCATCAGTATTCATCAGCACAAAATGTGGCTCTAGTTGCGCAGGTGAGTAGAGTTTGTCCATTATGCGATGAGCCACTCTTCTATCAAAAAAAGGGCAAGAGCTATAAGAATTATGAAATTGCTCATATATATCCACTGAACCCTTCTAGTGATGAAATTGAATTACTAAAAGACGAAGTATGTTTAAGTGAAGATATTAATCATGAAGATAACGTAATTCCTTTATGCGAAATTTGCCATGGTAAGTTTGATAAACCTAGGACGGTTGAAGAATACAGAAACCTTGTAACTATAAAGAAAAGACTAATACAAAGATCTGGACAAGAATCTTTATGGAAGACCTACGCCATAGAAGATGAAATAAGTGAAATAATTGATGCTTTGTACAACGAAGATAACTTTGTTGATGATTGTGAAATCTCGTACTCGCCTAAAAAAGTTGATGATAAATTAAACGATACAATAACAAGACCAACAAAAAGAAAAATAAAAAATAATGTAAGGGATTACTATGTTTTTATTAAAGGAAAATTGGCTTTGTTTGATCAAAATGACCCAGACTTATCTGAAATGATCTCTCAACAGGTAAAGACTTTTTACTTAAAACAAAAACGATTTGGCTATGACCAGCAAGCTATTTTCGAAAATATTGTCGCTTGGATAAATTCAAAGACTAAACCAAATTCTAATGATGCATCAGAAATATTAGCATCATTTTTTATTCAAAACTGTGAAATATTCTAATGATTACACCTAATAAGTTCACATCTTTTGATCAGTCATTGTTAAGTAAACTTCCTTACATATTGGAAGCTCTTACAGTAGCTATTCGACTTACCGATCTATATAAAGAAGTAGAAATAAACTTCGAAGATGTAAGTGAATTTACCGCATGTATCGATATTCTCTATGTTCTTGATCGAATCGACTTAAATAGAGATAGTGGAGAAATAATTAATGTTAAGTGAAATAAGATCTGACGTATTCAAACAAAAAACGATCAAATTCCATAAGGGATTGAATGTTGTATTGGGCGATTCCGTAGCGACTAACTCTATTGGGAAATCTACACTTTTGATGCTTGTTGACTTTTCATTTGGTGGGGAGTCATTTATAAGCAATGATGGAGGAGCTGTTGAAAATTTGGGGCATCACTCATATTTCATAACACACGAATTTGGTGAAGAAAAATTCATCTTCAAGAGAGGGACGTTCAAACCAGATTTGGTGTATGCCTGCTCAAACGATTATGAAGAGCAGGAAGCTATTTCATTAGATCATTTTAAGTCTTTCCTTAAAAACCAATATAAATTGGAGGCCTTTGATTTATCTTTTAGAGCAATTATCTCATTGTTTTCAAGAATATGGGGAAGAGATAACTTAGAAGTTAAAAAGCCTTTGCATGACCACCCAACTAACAATGGTGGAGAATGTATAGAAAAGTTAATTAAGCTTTTTGAAAGATATGGGAGTATTAGGGAGCTATCACAACAGCTAAAAGACAAGAATACTGAGAAAAAAGCACTTTCAGGTGCATTTAAGCAAAACTTCATCCCCAAAATAACAAAAACTCAGTATAAAAATAATTTGAAAGAAATTGATAAAATTCAAGCCGAAATTGAAGATATAAAATCAAATCTTGCGAAGTATGCTATCAACCTCAGTGAGATAGCAAGCAAAGAGGTTTTAGATTTGAAAGAGCAGAAAGACCTATTACTTAATGGAAAGACCTCGGTCACTAGTAGATTATCGAGAGTAAGAAATAACTTAAACCAAAATAAGTATATAAAAAGTAAGCACCTTGATAGCCTTAAAGAGTTTTTTCCTGATGTAAATGAAGACAAAATTGCTGAGATAGAAGAATTTCATTCCGATATTACAAAAATACTTAAATCAGAACTAAAAGAAAGCGAACGAGTGCTTAAAAATGATCTTGACTCAATTACAAGCGAGATTATAAAAATCGATGGAAGAATTAGCGAAAACCTATCAAATTTTGATAACCCCGAAATAATAGTTGATCGAGTGTATGATCTTTCTAATTCACATAAAGAAACAATTACTGAAAATGGCTATTTTGAAACAGAAGAAAGCATAAAGTCATTTGTAAAAGATATTAAATTTGACTTAAGGTCTGAAAAAGAAACAATCCTAAAGTTCATTGAAGATTTGATTAACGACAAGATAAAAAGCTTAGTTACTGTCACATATAGTGAAAAGCATAAAAGCCCAGAATTAGTGTTAAACGATAAAAGTTATCAATACAAGATAATTGATAACACGGGAACAGGAACGGCTTACTCTAATTTGTTGCTTCTAGATCTTGCTATATTTGGAATAACAAAATTGCCATTGCTAGTCCATGATTCATTATTATATAAAAATATAGAGACTGATGCTGTTTCTAACTTTATAGATTTATATCTGAAACAAGATAAGCAATCGTTTATAGCAATTGATGAAATAGAAAAGTACGGTAAAGAAACAAAAGAAAAACTAGAAGAAAATAAAGTCGTTAAACTTTCCAACCAATATGTTTTATATGTCAAAGATTGGAGGGAGGAAAAAAGTTCAAGCAAATAAACAAAGACAAAAAACAGTTGGCTTTTGCTCCTTCGTATCTCAGTTTAGCCAACTATGTTTTATAGGTAACACTAACACCAAGGAAGAATTTCTGATGCAGAATCTAACTAATATAATCAAAGAAGCTACAGAAAGAGTTCCTGAAGGTTATTTCCACCTAAATATTGATGGCGGAGATCCTATTTATCGTGAAAGAGTATATTGTTATGAGCTATACCACCAACTTAGATGCCTTTGGCCTTCTGATACAGAATATTACTTAAATGGTGAAATTGACAAAGCTGCTCATCCTATTTTGAGAGAACTCGGTGCTGATAGAATCAAGCCTGATTTCCTCGTTCATAAACCAGGTTATATGTCCGGAAATCATGCAATTATCGAAGTAAAAAAAGAAGATGTTGACCGTGCTGGTTTAAAGAAAGATCTGCAAACCTTACAGCTTTTTTTACAGACAGTGAGGTATGAAAGAGCAATTTATCTTATTTATGGTTACAACATAAAAGAAGAAGCTTTGCTTAATTTAATTCTTAATGTATATGAAGAAGTTTCGGGTAGCGAAGTTATTGAAATCTGGTTTCATCGGGAAGCAAATCAACAAGCTGAACATGTGCTGTCAATTGGTGTATAACAAGATACTAAGGTTAGTTATCAAAATAAAATCTAATCCAACCCAACCTGCGCACTTAGAAGTAATAACTACGATTGCAATTGGCACAAGCAGAAGTAATTTGCATATCTAAGCCTGCTTATTTGTAATTACTCTTCTTAATAGATAACTCTATGCCCTAGAGCTATCTTCATCATTATTTAATAACCAGTTCTTTTGCAGAGTTTAACCATGCAGGACAAAGTTTAGAAATAAACTCGAACACACAATCACTCTGGCAGAAAATGCTTTAAAGTATTTTTAAAGGCTGTATATAGTAACAGCACAAACCCACCACTAAGACAAACCCCCTTCTTAATAGGATTTACCTGTCCATTAGCAATATGAGCATTTTTAGAAGCCACAGTTTAATATATGAGAATTTAGCCCTAACTGAGAATGCCTAGAATATTCTCATTCCCGACGAGATTAACCAGGCTATATATTTTAACTGGCCTACACAATCAATTTAGAGTAATAACTTTAAGTATGATTCATATAACAAATCATAATAAAAAACCCTTATTTATTACTTGCAGGCATCTTAATTACACAGTAGTGTAAACAGCATCAAAACAAATTATTTTTCTACCTGTTAACTTAATTTTAGATTACCATCAAGTTAACAGCAAATGACCTACTATTAGAGACTTTTTAACCATGATTATTAACCTGAATCGCCGACATCATCACCATCACTACAACTAGCCCATTCAGGTTTACTTAATAAGTAAATTACTGAAGGGCAACTGGCCTTTCAGTGGTTTAAAAAAGCATAATACATCCTCTTAATAGAAGTAATTGTAATTGCTAAACCCCCGAAAGAGTCACGACTCTCTCGGGGGTTTTCGCATTTTGGCGAATAATAAATTGTATATACATGACGAATTTTAAGATTAAAAACGATAGGAATTAACATTATGAGCACATCAGAGCCACGTTTACGCATTGCCATGCAAAAATCAGGACGCCTAAGTGAAGACACCCAAAAACTACTTAAGCTTTGTGGATTAAAGCTAAATTTGAGTGATAGAAGATTATTAGCTCATGTAAGCAATATGCCTATTGATATTATGCGTGTCCGCAGTAGCGATATTCCAGGTTTAGTTATGGACGGAGTTTGTGATTTAGGCATCGTTGGTGATAACACACTCGAAGAAGAAGAATTAGATCGTCAATTGAAAGGTAATAAGTCTGAGTACATTCGCACTACCTCTTTAGATTTTGGCGGCTGTCGCTTTTCAATTGCAATGCCTGAAGAATTTGAATACACAGGTTTAGCGTGTTTAGACGGCCTACGTTTTGCGACAACTTACCCACAATTATTAAATCGTTTTGCTAAAGCTAACGGCATTAATGTAGAGTTTTGTTTGTTAAAAGGCTCAGTTGAAGTAGCTCCTCGCGTTGGCTTAGCTGACGGTATTTGTGATTTAGTTTCTACTGGCGCAACACTTGAAGCTAATGGCTTAAAAGAAGTGGCTGAAGTTTTCCGTTCAAAAGCATCACTGATTCAACGAGCTGACCCATTGTGTGAAGAAAAACAAGCCATTTTAGATACATTATTGCCACGTGTTCATGGCGTAATGAAAGCGAAAGAAAGCAAATACATTATGCTACACGCGCCAAAAGATAAGATAGCTGAAGTCAGCAAATTAATGCCTGGCACAGAAACACCAACTATTTTACCACTTGCTGAGCGTGACAATATGGTCGCTGTACACGTAGTCGCAACAGAGACATTCTTTTGGGAAACCATGGAACAATTAAAAGCTTTAGGTTGTCACTCTATCCTAGTGATGCCAATTGAGAAGATGATGGGCTAAATAAGCAGTATACTTGAAACTTCAGCGGCATTGTCTGCGTTGTTCGTTGCCATCACTTAGCAATACCGAGTAAAGAAGCTAAGCTCAGGCAACTCACAACTTGACAGCTTTGCTGAAGTCACATTTAGTTAGCTTAGTTTCTCAGACAATAACATTGAATATTGAAAATATTAATACCGAGATATAATTATGATAAATCAACTTATCAATTGGCAAGAGCTTTCACCGCAACAAAAAAATAGTGCCCTTGCTCGACCGGCTATTGCCGACAGCGCTTTATTATCAACGCAAGTTGCTAACATCTTATCGCAAGTTAAAAATCAAGGTGATAAAGCTATTCTTGCGTTAACTGAGCAGTTTGACGGTATCGCACTTAGCACATTATCCGTAAGCTCAGCGCAAGTTGCCCAAGCCAAATTAGCATTAACAGATAAACGCTTAAAAGCTATTCACACCGCTTACAAGCAGATAAAGTCATTTCATAGCGCGCAAACAGCTTCTGACATTACCGTTGAAACAACGCCTGGCGTTAAATGCACGTTAAAAACGGAAGCTATTGAAAGTGTTGGTTTATACATTCCTGCTGGCTCTGCTCCATTGCCTTCTACGGTTTTAATGTTAGGCGTACCTGCACAACTTACTGGCTGTCAACGTACCGTGCTTGTTTGTCCTCCGGATAAAAATGGCCAATTAGCTAATGAAATATTAGTGGCTGCCGATCTTTGTGGTATTACAGAAATATATACCGTTGGTGGTGCACAAGCCATTGCGGCACTCGCTTACGGCACAGAAACAATTCCAGCGGTAAATAAAGTATTTGGACCTGGAAATCGTTATGTTACGGAAGCTAAAACTCAGTTATCACAGCAAGTCGCAGGTTTCGCCATTGATATGCCAGCAGGCCCTTCTGAAGTATTAGTTATCGCTGATGGGCAAGCAAATCCAGCCTTTATCGCGGCTGACTTATTATCCCAAGCAGAGCACGGTGTAGATAGCCAAGTAATACTACTCAGTGATAGTGAGTCTTTAATCTCAAAAGTATCAACTGAAATAGCGCAGCAACTTACCTTATTATCTCGCTGTAAAATTGCAGAACAAGCGTTAAAGCAATCTCGCTTAATTCTGACTAAAGATTTAGCGCAGGCTGTTGAAGTATCAAATGAATACGGACCTGAACACTTAATAATTCAAACAGAAG
>OJAZ01000569.1_pt1 | contig 15144 bp, 9 predicted proteins | sample 1589851 | NCBI WGS metagenome assembly OJAZ01 (sample SAMN05416792, study PRJEB24817) | seawater metagenome | isolation source: Sea water | place: Canada:Atlantic | collected 2013-07 | reverse complement strand
GTCGTCGGCAGCGTCAGATGTGTATAAGAGACAGGCAGTGTCAGCAGCATCAACACCGACGATTTTGCGCGCCAAGCTAACTTCGATGTTAGCCAATTACTGCGCACAATACCCAACATGTCAGTGAATCGTGCAGGGCCACTTGGCGCGTTAACCCAAGTCAGAATTCGCGGTGCAGAGGCAAATCACACCTTGGTGCTGATAGACGGCGTTGAGGTCAACGATGTGGGCAATGGTTCGGAATTCAACTTCGCTCACTTAGCTGGCGCAGACATCAGTCGCGTTGAAGTTTTGCGTGGACCCCAAAGCGCCCGTTTTGGCGCAGACACCATTGGCGGTGTCATTGGTATTTTCACCAACCAAGCAACGGAGCCTGGTGTAAAGACCAACGTAAACGTTGAGACCGGTAGTTTCCAAACGCATTATGGCAGCGCCGGCGTATCCGTTGCTCAGCCAGACGGCGACAACCTTTGGACTGGTCAACTTAACGTCAGCCGCATGATCAGCGATGGTTACAGTGCATCAACCCTTGGTAACGAGAATGATGGCTTTGAGGATTCTAGCGCACGCGGCTCACTCGGTTACCGCTGGGGCGACGCAAGCCTTGTTAAGGTAACGATAAGTCAGACAGAAATAGATGCTCAAGGTGACGAGCAAGACTTCGACTTTCCATCTACCGCAACTCAGGGTTTGGTTATAGACGCGGATCAAAACAACGCCTCTAAGCAGCGATTTGCTAACCTTCTTTTGCAAACTGAATATTTTGGTTGGCAGCAACAGCTGAGTGTTAGCGAAAGCAAAAACCGCTCTAGATTCTTTGATGAAGGTACTTTAGTCAGCGGTCTCAATGGCGAGCGCAGCAAGGTAGACCTGCAAACCAGCAAGCTTGTTCAAGTGGGCGACTTAACCCATTCACTGCTGATTGGGGCGCAATACGAAGGCCGCGAATTTGAGAACATTTACCCAAGCATTGGCGGCGCTAATTACGCAGCCAAAGACCGCCAAGAAAGTTTAATTGGGGAATATGTACTACAAACACCTAGCCGTTCTATTGCCCTGAGCGTTAGAGCCGACGACAACCAACGCTTTGACAATGCCACCACTTCTAGAGTGACACTGAGCCAAAACCTGCCGCAAAACTTGCGCCTGCATAGTAGTTGGGGCCAAGGCATAGCTAACCCTACATTCTTTGAATTATTCGGTTTCACTCCCAACAGCTTTACTGGTAACCCAAACCTACAGCCTGAGGAATCTACAAGCTGGGACTTGGGCTTGTCTGGCAGTTTTTGGGGAGAACGTGCGGGTTTTGACCTCACCTACTTCTCTGCAGACCTAACCAATGAAATTGAAACCGTATTCGATATGACTACTTTCACTTCATCGCCTGCAAATCAAACTGGTGATAGCCAACGCCACGGCTGGGAAATGAGCATAGACGCTACAATTAGTGAGCAACTGTCACTCGCCGCGCATTGGAATTTCTTGCACAGCCGGGACCCAGACGCACGCGATGAAGTTAGACGTCCAGAAAAAAGTGGCAGCGTCAGCGCTCACTACAAATCTAGCAATGACAAAGGCCGGGTGAGCTTGCATGTGTTGCACAACGGTAAAAATGAAGACAGCGAATTTATCTTTAGCACAACTCAAGACAGGGTCACTTTGGCCAGCTACACGTTAGTTAATCTAACAGCCAGCTATGATTTAAAACCAAATGTCACCGTGTACCTACGCGGCGAGAACTTGTTGGATGACGACTACCAAGAAGTATTTGGCTATCAGGCTCCAGGCGTTGGCGTTTACGCCGGCTTGAAAGCTAGATTCTAATTTTTAGCCCTTGAGGCAAACTGCTAAACCTCTGAAGAATGCATTTCTTATTTCAATTCTTCTTTCAATTCTTCTTCAGAGGTTGTGGCGCTTAGTCGCCAATTGGCTATCATGGCGTTTATCAATTAATTGAGAAATGCTGATATGCGCATCGCTACTTGGAACGTAAATGGTCTCCGCGCTCGCTTGGAATACATCACTAAGTGGTTAGAAGACAAGCAACCTGACGTTGTTGGGTTCCAAGAATTGAAAACTCCAGATGACGTATTCCCCATAGACCATTTCAAAGAACTCGGCTACGAGGCTTTGGTGCACGGGCAAAAAAGCTGGAATGGCGTGGCTATTCTGAGCAAGCACCCGGCGCAACTGGTGCACACCGGTTTGGCAGGTCAAAGCGAAGTAGGCTCAAGGTTAATTACCGCAGACATTGATGGCAAATTTGAGTTCACAACCGTGTATTGCCCCAACGGCAAAAACCTTGAGCATGCCGATTACGCCGGCAAGCTGGGTTGGTACGACAGCCTGAACAAACAATGGCAGTCCGGCAAAAAAGGTCCGCGCATTATCTGCGGCGACTTTAATATCGTGCCTGAGCCCATTGATGGATGGAAAGGCGAAGCGGCAGATGGCGGCATTTTCCACACCAAGGAAGAAAGAGCTCGCCTACAGTCCCTCATGGACACTGGACTTACAGATTTGTACCGCCATTTTTACCCAGATGAACAGGCATTCACTTGGTGGGACTATCGTGGTGGGTCGTTCCATCGTAAGCATGGACTACGCATTGACTTTATTTTGGCCACCGAAGGCGTGGACGCACTGACCAAAGACGTTGTGATAGACAGAGATTATCGAAGAAAAATAGATGAATTGACCCCTTCGGACCATGCACCGGTTTACGCAGACATCGACTTTTAGACACTTGCCACCCTCTCCCTTTAGGAGTCTAAGAGGGTCTAAAAAAGCCTAATCATCTGGGCGAAATACTGCCCAGATGCCGCGCAACTTCTTCTCATTTTATTTTGCTCACGCCAATTAGTCGGACTTTTACTCAAAAGTCACCAGCAAAATGCTTCAAAACCCCTAGCAGGCTGCCTCAGAGCCACATTTCGCGTGAGCTTTACCCCATTCGGTGGTAATGTACGCGATCCGGAATCCAGCCAAAACAAAAACCTTATATTTTTCAATGGCTTAACACGATCAATCCTACGAATCAGGACCACCTTAGAGAGAACAAATGAAAGACCTGACACGCTATCGCAATATCGGCATTTTCGCCCACGTGGACGCTGGCAAAACCACGACTACAGAACGGATTCTTAAGCTGACAGGCAAGATCCATAAAATTGGTGAAGTGCACGATGGCGCTGCCACCACTGACTTCATGGAACAAGAACAAGAGCGCGGAATTACCATTCAATCTGCGGCGACAAGTTGTACTTGGGACGACCACAGACTCAACATCATCGACACACCTGGACACGTTGACTTCACCATTGAAGTTTACCGTTCACTGAAAGTACTCGATGGCGGCGTTGGTGTTTTTTGCGGATCTGGTGGTGTTGAACCACAATCCGAAACCAACTGGCGTTATGCAAACGAATCTGAAGTTGCACGACTGATCTTCGTTAACAAACTAGACCGCCTTGGCGCAGACTTCTACAGAGTTGTAGATCAAGTGCGTAAGGTACTGGGTGCCAACGCGTTGGTTATGGCCCTACCTATTGGCGAAGAAGACGGCTTCTGCGGCCTTGTGGATTTAATGACCGAAAAAGCTTGGATCTGGGACGACTCTAACGATCCAGAAGCTTACGAGATTACTGATATTCCTGAGGACCTTAAAGAAAAGGCAGCAGAATACCGTGAAGCATTGGTAGAAACTGCGCTAGAGCAAGACGATGACTTAATGGAAGCTTACTTAGAAGGTAACGAGCCTTCTATTGACGACCTTAAGCGTTGCATCCGTAAGGGCACCATTGCGCTAGATTTCTTCCCTACATTCTGTGGTTCTGCGTTCAAGAACAAAGGCGTGCAAAACGTCCTTAACGCGGTTGTAGATTATCTACCTAACCCAACCGAAGTTGAGCCTCAGCCAGAAGTTGACTTGGAAGGTAACGAAACAGGCAGCTTCGCTATTGTTGACGCAGACGGCCCACTACGCGCACTTGCATTCAAAATTATGGATGACCGTTATGGCGCACTGACCTTTACACGTATTTACTCAGGTAAATTGCAGAAAGGCGATACCGTCCTAAACACCTTTACCGGCAAGACAGAGCGTATTGGTCGTATTGTAGAAATGCACGCTGACTCAAGAGAAGAGTTAGATGTTGCACAAGCGGGCGACATTGTTGCACTGCTCGGCATGAAGAACACACAAACTGGCCACACCTTATGTGACCCAGTTAACCCAGCGACACTAGAACCTATGGTTTTCCCAGATCCTGTGATCTCGGTTGCTATCTCGCCACGCGATAAAGCAGGCGCTGAAAAGATGGGTATTGCTCTGTCTAAGATGATTGCAGAAGATCCTTCTTTCTACGTTGAAACAGACGAAGAATCTGGTGAAACCATTATGCGCGGCATGGGTGAATTGCACTTAGACATTAAGGTAGACATTCTTAAGCGTACTCACGGCATTGATGTAGATGTAGGTAAGCCACAAGTTGCTTATCGCGAAACCATTACCAAACGTATTGAAGACACGTATACCCACAAGAAGCAAACCGGTGGTTCTGGTCAGTTCGCGAAAATTGACTACACCATTGAGCCAGGCGAAGTGGGCAGTGGTTACGAGTTCGAATCTAAGGTAACTGGCGGTAACGTACCTCGTGAATTCTGGCCTGCTGTTGAGAAGGCGTTCAGAGTTTCAATGGATGAAGGTACTTTAGCCGGCTACCCACTGTTAGACGTTAAAGTTATATTGACCGATGGTAGCTTCCACGCTGTTGACTCATCTGCAATTGCATATGAATTAGCCGCTAAAGCAGCCTACAGACAGTCAATTCCTAAAGCTGTTCCACAGTTGTTAGAGCCAGTGATGAAGGTAGACGTATTTACCCCAGACGATCACGTAGGTGACGTAATTGGCGACTTGAACCGTCGACGCGGCATGATCAAGTCTCAAGAAGCGGGCATTACCGGCGTACGTGTGAAAGCAGACTGCCCATTATCCGAAATGTTCGGTTATATCGGCGACTTGCGCACAATGACTTCTGGTCGTGGTCAGTTCTCTATGGAGTTCTCACACTACGCACCTTGCCCATCTAATGTGGCAGACCAGGTAGTACAAGAAGTGAAGGAGCGTAAAGCAGCCAAATAATAACGGCAGCTTAACCGCTTAATAAGAACGGCATTCGGGTTTACCCAAATGCCGTTTTTTTTGCCTGAAATTTGAGCAGGCCAAGGTCAGAGCGTTGTTATAAAAAGGGGCTGGGGGATTGCACCGCCAATTACAGTGCTAATAGAGTTTGATACTTTGTAGATAGGTTGCTCACGGAGAGCTTAACGCAGTGCTCACCGGCAGAGATGAAGCGCAGCGTAACAAATTGTCCGACAGCAGAGCCTTGTTATGCATTGCTTTGCTAAGACGCTACTTTTGCAGCCTTTCTACGGTTTTTAATAGTTTCAACAATAGTCTTCAAAGCACATATATCATTTCCGAGATCTGTCGCCGTTGGAACAGCTGCGGCCTTCGCTGATGCAGGATCGTGTGCAGTTACTACATCACAGCTTCGCTTGTGTAGCTGCTCGATCGCTTCATACTCAGGACGATCAAAGCCTACAACATCTTCAAGAAAGTCAACTCGTATCCAGTCTCGATACCGCTTTACAACACCATTAAAAACAACATCCTGAATGACCCGTTCGAGCGTAGCTCGTAAACGGTCGTACTCATGTCTTATTGCGCTAATCTCGGCTTCACCCGGATACGCTGGCCAAGCCTTAGCTAACTTGTTCTGCGCTTGTTCGAGAGCGTTGATTCGCGCTTTGTAGCTTTGGTGATCCCAAGGAAGACCATCGTTTACGCTACCTGGTAAGCCGCCACGCCATTCCAAAAACGATTTTGAACTCGGAATGTCCTCAGCTTCAATTTCGTCGCATAATTGACCAAGAAACGAAGTGTCATGAGTGAACACGATGACTTGCCGACTCTTCGCTTCCTCTACCAACCTGCGTGCCACATTAAGGCGACGCCAATGATCTAAAGACGATACAGGATCATCGAAGACAATTCCGCACGAGTGATTAGCGAGGGCTAATTCGGCAAAAAATGAACCCAGTGCAATAGCGCGCTGCTCACCTTCGCTCAAAATTTCTTCGATCTTGTTTGCAATTGGCAGGTCGAGCAATAGTTGGTGAAACATCTTGCCTCGGATGCTTTTTTCCTTCAGCTTCGTCTTGATGTGACCGATGCCTAGTGCTTTGAACTCTTTGTCGAGGGCATTCCTGAGTTCATCAGTTACAGCAACGGTGGAAAACTCCTTCGACTTGTCAGAAATCGGACGAGTTTTGATAAAGGGCCTACACCTTTCAAGTGCCGCCTTTGTCTTCATGCGATCAAGCAATTCAAGTACGGCCTTTAAGCACTTGGATAGACTTTGCCTCGCCAAAAGTTCGCGGTGTTCTTTCTCGAGCTTTATGCGCTTATCTTCGTCCGCTGCTTTGACCAGCGTACGAAATACCTGCAGTTGCTGCGCGGCAAGCTGCCTAACTAGGCTCTTTGGGGATTCAATCAAAACAGGGATCTCAACCCATTTAGATGTTCCGAGGCGCTCAAGCATCGAATCCCGCCGTAAATCAATGGAAGTTTGGAAATCACTGATTGATTGAAGAACTGATCCATCTAACATTTTTAGTTCATCGCTTAGAGCTTCATCTGGAGTGATTTGAAGTTCTGCCGTTTCAATCTTGCTCCTTGCTGTCTCGACCTTTTTGCGTGCCGCATCAGCAGTTGTCGCGACATCATTCTGGATATACTCGTTAAATCTCTTGAGGCGTTTAGACCCACTTTCAGGCAGCTTTTCTTGGCATAATGGGCAGTCCTTTCCCTCGGCAGAAGATGGAAACGCCTCTCCCGGATACGCGGCTTCGGTTGAGTAGCGTCTGGCTGCTTCAAAGAGCAGCTTCCATTCTTGGTCTCCAGTTCCAGGTAGCAACTCCTCCCCAGCACGTAAGACATCTGCAGCTTTCTTCTCTGCTTCCTCTGCGATAGTCTTTTCTTCGTCGAGTTTCTGAAGTTTTTCAGCTGCTTCTGGACTGACCCAGTTTAGAGGTTTAGTTAGTTTCGCTGAGTAGCCTTCAAACGCATGCCTGAAAGTCGAGCCTCGTCAGCTTTAGCCAGAGGATTGCCTTCCTTGAGAGCTGATTCGAGTTCCGCTAGCCGCTGTGCGTCCTCTGCACTGAAAGTTCCGAGCAAAGTAATTTCGTCAGCGTCTGATTTGACAGAAAGATCTTCAGCTACTTTGCCTACTTCAGTTTCACCAAGAAGGTGCTCGAAACGAAGTTTGCTGACATCTATTCCCTCGACCTCTGATTCAAGCATCTCAGAAAGTCTCGGGAAAACTTGATTTGCGAGGTTTTCAACAATATCAAGGCCGTAGGGGAGATAGGCGACATCCTGCTCCTCTGTGACATATGAGCGAGCGCACTTTGAAACGAAAACGGAAATTGAGGAGAGGCGTTCCGGCGGTGTTGAGTCGCGTGTCCATGCAACCTCTTCTGAGGTGCCAGAAATTATTATTTCAAACTTTGCCGTCGGTTCTTTCGCGGCTGCAGCGGGATCATGTGCATTGGGATGGATCAGCTCCGATTGACCTCTAGCCCGGCAGGCTCTCTTCATAACGCGTGCATAGCCTGACTTGCCAGATCCATTCCCCCCATAGATAACCGTCATCCCTGCTTCTGAGAAATTTAGGGCGCGATCACTCGGGATCTGATTGACGTTTTTCAAGTCCCGTAAAGCGACAAGAGTAACAGTGTCACCGGAGGCTACCTCGGCAGGAAGATGATCACCGGTCAGTGGGACTGGAACAGGGGCATCATCAATCTGTATTCCGTTCTCAGTCTTGAGGAGACTGTAGAGTTCAGAGTAATCGGCTTCGTCTAGTTCAGCTTCTTTCTGGAACAGGCGACGACATGCATCCCTTTGCCATGTTGTAAGAGATTCAGTCCATTTCAGTATGTCGTTGAGAAGGGCCATTTAGTTTCCAGCGTAGCTACATTGTTGCATCTGATGAAGGTCGAGCGTCTTGCATAACGTCGCGTTCACCGGCTTGTCCGGTGCAACGCTTTGTTAAGGCTGGTCTTCTTCAGCCGATTGAGATTGAATTTGAGAGTATTGCCTCTCAAACATTATTAGAGAGTTTGTGATATCAGGATCTCCTAATCGAGCCTCAGCCTCTCGCAACTTCAGAGAAGCATCTTCAAAAACAGTCGGGTCTGCTGCTCTCTTAAATATTTCTAAGCCAACATCGCAATATGTTTTAAGAATATTCTTATTGTTTTTGTATCGATCCACGGCCCTGATTGCTTTATCTCTTGCCATCTCCAAGATAGCCATACGATCTTCACCTAATATTCCCTTAGCACTAGATGCGCGAACCAACAAGAGAACAATTTTAAACCTCTCTAATGGCCCATCAGTTTTGAAATCATTCTCAAAAAGTCTAATTTCTGTCTCGGCTTTTTCCAATTCGTTTACATCGATCAAATAACGAATTAGCCTATGACGTGGAACCCTTTCGCCGGGGGCTTTTGAAATCATTTTTCGTAATAGTTTGTTGCGAAGATGCTTATCTGGAAACCTACTTATTCCATCATCAAACGAACATAATTGTTTGATAGTTCTAATCTCTACATCATAGGTCGGTATTATATTATCAATAACCATTTCAAATAATTTGTAATACTCTTTCTCGTCTACCATCTTGTATTTGGCGACAATACCTGTGATAACGGGGTGTCGTCCTCGCCATCCATAAATACCTTCTCGATCGCTTATCGTGTATTCGTGAATGATGTCCACCAAATTTATAAGGGAAGCCGATACTGCTTCAGGTGTAATACCAAGAAGTCGAATTACGAGCTGTCTATGAACATTTACTCCTGCACTCTCCATTGCGGAAACCAGTTTGTAGATATTCTGTAAGTTGTCATCTAGCTCTGCATATTCTCTTAGAACAATATCGTCAAATTGCTCTGAAGCAAATATATTTTTTAAACATACAAAAGTATCAGACTCACACTTAGCCACCAATCTTCTCTTTCTTTCGGAGCGCGAAAACCCAGAAAAGCTACTCTCAATCAATGGCTGTAAATCTGCATGGGTCTCAACTAAGGAGAGCAGTCCTTCAACCTCAGTTTCATCTAACTTATTTAGGATGAATTCTTTACCTTTCGAGAAAATATTTGGTGTTTTTATTCTTGGATACCAATGATTTCTCGTTGATGTAAGGATAAACTTTAAATGAAAGTTGTCATCAGTTGAAAGTAAATCGATCAGGTTGTTGATCTCAAACAAATGATTGTGTGCATCATCGACGAACAGGATTCCCTTTTCCTTTCTGTTTTTTAAGTCTTTTGCAACTGAACGCCATTCCTCAAAAAGCAGCTTATGGATTCCTTTATGCTCCCAACAATGATAGCCACTATCTCTCAACCTAAGTACAACCTTTCTTGCCGAGGTACTTTTTCCCATTCCACTTGCACCCAATAAGTATGCGCTTAGCTTGGCTTCATCATTTATAGTGGACTCCAATTCTTTTATAACTGTTCTATCAAATGTTAGCTGCGCCTTGATGTCTGAGTATGTAGCAGGCCAACCTTGAAACATTGCACTAACATTTTTGTCTACATTTTTTAATTCGTCATCAATATTCAACGTTACTGGCTGCAAAGCAGCATGATTGTCTAGAGGGTCTCCAGTAGATGTATAAACTATTGAGCTGAGTACATTTTTCTTTTGCAGTTCGATAAAAAAGTCATCCACACTACCAAAGGAAACCTTCACCCCCCGTCGCTCCAACAACAGAGCTCTACTTTCATCCTTGGTATAAAGAACCAAATTAATAGTAGCTGGCGAGTGTGATTTGTTGTTAATGGAAATTGCCCTATCTACTATCTCTTTAATATGCGGATCAGCCAGGGAATATCCAATGATAACTATATTACTGCTATTAAGGTCGTGTTTGAATGCGTCCCATAAATACTCCCGATATTCCGAAGTGTTATCATAATCTGCCTCAGATATGATTATTCTACTTTGATTTCCGTCTGAAATATCTTTATCAATGCAACCATGAAGCTTATAGAGTTTGGCTGCCTCAGGATATTTTTGTTCTCTAAAATCATAGTTTGAAGAAACTACTGATAATGGCTTATTCTTCTTTTCATACGACTGCTCGACAAGCTTGTCATAATTAGTAGTATAGATATTTTTCCAACTATAAAGAGGTAAATTTAGTAATGCGCCGGTTACATGTATTTTGTTGAACATTGACCGAAGACAGCCCACCAATTCGCTTCTGGATTTTTTGACTTCCGCTATACTTGTAACTTCTGTTAGTGAAAACCCTTCCGTATCTATATTAAACTCACGTCCAACGCGCTCAATAATTTTTGCTACGCTTGGGGCGCCAGACGGCACTGATGAACCGGACCCAAAAAATAACACTGTGTTGGATGGGTCAACTCCTTCAATCATCGTTGATAACAAAATGCTCATAAAAATCCTATTTGAGATAACTATTCTTGACTAACAGCGAGATCCTTAACATTTGTATATTGCGCATGCGCATTTAGTTGCTTTCTCTAATCTAAGTAGTCATCACTAGACCCGCGGTTTTGTTGAACATTATTCAAAACAAAGTGCGCATGCGTAATAATATTCGCACCGGTGTGCGTTAGTCCTCTAAGCTAACAGAGAACTATGGATGCGTTTTGCACTCACTAGGATTCAGACAATTGGAATGCTTTTTACGCCAGACGGCATCCGGTTGGAGAAACTAACCACGGGGATTTTCCTACTTATAGGCCTGCGACAACTTTAAGCGCAGCAGCTAGAGCATAGTGATGTGAAAATAATGGGAGTTATACCCATACATTTTGAGGGAACGCGAAGTCCGTTGCCAGCATATTGTCGGCGGTGCTAGCGCGGCCGTTGTAGCCAACAACTGTTATTACATGCCTAAAATTTCTGCGGTGTATCTGCCGCATCGATATGGGTCAGTACATGGTTAGGATACTGCATATAGCTGGGGATAAGGATTGAGGGGCCAAGTGATTCCTGCTGGCAGAACTTCAGCCAACAACTACGAGTCTAAAAGTCGGCTGGCTCACAAGCGATCGCTTGCGAGCCAGAATTTGTATGGCGCTTTTTCTGCGTTATACGTTGAAGCGGAAGTGGAGTACGTCGCCGTCTGACAATACGTACTCTTTGCCTTCTAGCCGCCAACGGCCTGCATCTTTGGCACCGGACTCTCCACCTAAGGTGACGAAATCCTCAAACGCTATGCATTCTGCGCGAATAAAGCCTTTCTCGAAATCCGTGTGGATCACACCCGCTGCTTGAGGTGCTTTGGCACCGATGGGCACTGTCCATGAGCGTACTTCTTGGGGCCCTGCGGTAAAGTACTGGTGCAGCCCAAGCAACTTGTAGCCTGCGCGTATCACTCTATTTAGACCCGGCTCAGAAAGGCCTAACTCTTGTAGAAATTCAGCGCGTTCTTCGTCTTCTAGTTCCGCAATATCTGATTCAATTTTATTGCTCACCACCACTACTTCTGCGCCCTCAGTGGCTGCAATGCCTCGCACCACCTCAACCAATGGATTATTTTCTAGGCCATCTTCGGCAACGTTGGCAATATATAAAATGGGCTTAGCGGTAATGAAGTGGAATTCGTGCAGGGCCGCGTGTTCCTCTTCTGTGAACTCTACCGAGCGCACTGGATCTCCTGCTTCTAAAGCGACTTTAACCTTGTCTAACAGCAGCAGAGAGGCCTTAGCCTCTTTGTCTCCGGAGCTAGCAACACGACTGACTCTGTCATGCACTTTTTCCATGGTATCCAGATCTGCTAGGGCCAATTCAGTGTTAATGATTTCAATATCATCTGCGGGCGAGACTTTGCCTGAAACGTGCACTACGTTGTCGTCTTCGAAGCATCGAACCACGTGGGCCAGTGCTTGAGTTTCACGAACGTGGGCTAAAAATTGATTGCCCAGGCCTTCGCCTTGAGACGCACCTGCAACCAAGCCTGCAATGTCTACAAACTCCATGCTGGTTGGAATAATTTTCTTTGGCTTAACAATTTCGGCTAGCTGCAGCAGCCGTGGATCTGGCACGGGTACAACGCCGGTATTGGGATCAATTGTGCAGAATGGAAAGTTCTCCGCATCAATGCCCGCTTTGGTTAACGCATTAAAGAGTGTCGACTTGCCTACGTTGGGTAGACCTACAATGCCGCAATTAAATCCCACTATTATTCTCCTAGAGAAATTCTGACTAATACATTTTGAAGCTTGCCTGCATTTATTACTTATTAATGCAGGCGCGTTTCATCTTTTAAAAATGCTGGGTTAAGTACCCTGATCGGTGTCTTTAGCCGCCTCGATGGCTGCCTTTTTCATCTTTAGATCTGCATCTCTTTTGCTTTTGAGCTGCGCCTTCTTTTCCGCTTTTTCTTGTAGCTCTTTTTCTGATAACGGCGGCGAATGTAATGCGGTCATTGCACTTTGCCAGTTGCCCGCCACCATATCAGCAAGCAATGCCTCAGCAAAATGACCAGATGCCGCGGTCAACTCGCGCTCGCTTTGTTGGGGTGTTTGCTGAGTGAGGTAAGCGTTTACTTTGTCTTTGGAGCCTGGATGACCTACCCCAATACGTAATCTATGAAACTGATCTTGATTAGCGCAACCCGCTCGAACACTCTTTACGCCGTTATGACCGTTGTCGCCACCGCCACTCTTTAACTTCACCACGCCGGGTTCAAAGGCAACCTCGTCATAAACAACTAATATTTCTTCTGGCTCAATCTTATAAAAACGCGCAACCGCGCCACTAGAGTCGCCACTCAAATTCATAAAGGTACTTGGAATCAATAACCTGAGATCTACACCGGCAATAACCCCACGGCCTATTTCGCCTTTGAACTTGGTGTCTTGAGCAAGCGGTATATTAAAACGGTGAGCGAGTTCTCTAACCCAAACTGCGCCCACGTTGTGGCGAGTTTTTTCGTATTGAGCACCGGGGTTACCCAGGCCTACGATGAGCTTTATGGCGGTCAATTTGCACGACCCACAGTCATCAGGTTGGAAATTTTTGCTGGTAGCAGCAGAGGAAAATATATAGCTGGAGGCAAAGCACAGCAGACTTTGCAGCAACTCGCGCTAATGAAATTGTGCGAATTGCTGAAAGTCTTAACTGGGACGAACGGGTAGTTAACCCTCACCGCCTTCATCATCAGCAGATGCTGGTGGTACAGCTGGTCCGTCACTGATTTCTTCATCTTCACCAGTACCACGACGTGCGGTAACACTGGCCACTGGAATGTCACGATCTTCGCCAAAGGCGAGTGCCGCGATAGCAACGCCTTCAGGAATGATCAGTTCGCTGAGGTGGATAGAAACACCGGCAGCGACCTCTGCCATATCTACTTCGATATATTCTGGCAGCGCTGCTGGCAAACAAGTGATTTCCACTTCGGTCATGTTATGCGTAAGCGTTCCACCTTCGATCTTCACACCAATACATGCTTCTTCATTAAGGAAGTGCAGTGGAACACTTACGTTAATAGTCTTGTTAGCGCTAATGCGCAAAAAGTCGATATGCAGTAGACGTTCATTGGCTGGATTACGCTGTAAGTCACGTACAACCGCCTGCTCTTTTTTACCGTCTATGCTGAGATCGATAATTTGCGAGTAAAAAGCCTCTTGCTGCATGGCTTTACCCATTTCGTTAGCCGAAAGCGTAAGCATTTGAGGATCTTTGTCCTCACCGTAGATTATACCGGGAACTTTATCTTCCAAACGACGTAGACGGCGGCTCGCACCTTTCCCTATGTCTGTTCGAAGTTCCGCGGACAGTTGAATATTATCTGACATCTTGTGTCTCCAAAGTCTTAATTGTAGTTGCTGGCTGATCTGCGACCGATCTGCCGGCTCTTTTACACCAAGGGCGAGAAGCTTCGGTTATCGAAACATCGCGCTGATGGATTCTTCGTTGCTTACTCGCCGGATAGACTCGGCCAGTAAACGATCTAAACTTAACTGAAAGATCTTGTTGCAGGCTTTCGCTTCTGCTGACAAAGGAATGGTGTCAGTCACCACCATTCTGTCTAGCTTAGAGGCGGCTATGCGCTCAATGGCTGGGCCAGAGAAAACCGCGTGAGTGATATAACACACTACTTCTTTAGCGCCTTCAGCTTTTAACGCTTCAGCTGCAGTACATAAGGTCCCTGCGGTATCTACAATATCGTCAACAATGATGCAGGTCTTACCTTCCACATCACCGATAACGTTCATCACCTCAGTAACATTTGCTTGAGGACGACGTTTATCAATAATTGCCAAATCAAGATCGTCGATCTGCTTAGCTATTGCTCTGGCTCTGACCACACCGCCCACATCCGGAGACACGACGATGGGGTTAACATATTTCTGCGCCAAAATATGATCGACTAAAACTGGCGAGCCATAAATATTATCTACAGGGATGTTGAAAAAGCCCTGAATTTGGTCCGCGTGCAAGTCTACGGTGAGAATTCTGTCTATACCCACTGTGCTGATCATATCCGCTACAACTTTGGCACTGATCGCAACGCGAGCCGAACGCGGCCTGCGGTCTTGGCGTGCATAGCCAAAGTAAGGTACCACTGCGGTTACTCGATGAGCCGATGCGCGATGACATGCGTCAGCCATGATCAAAAGTTCCATCAAGTTGTCGCTGGTAGGCGCACAAGTTGATTGCAGCAAAAACACGTCTTTGCCACGAACGTTTTCGTGAATTTCTACAGTAACTTCACCATCACTAAACCGGCCAACATCTGCGTGCCCAAGGTCTAGGTGTAATTTTTGAGCAACTCTGGCAGACAAATCTTTGTTCGCGCCGCCAGAAAACAACATCAAATTAGCCATTTCACTTTCCCCAAGTGTTTTCGCAAAGACCGTGATCTCGAACAAATAACAATATGAATGGCTGGGGTGGCAGGATTCGAACCTGCGCATGCCGGGATCAAAACCCGGTGCCTTACCGCTTGGCGACACCCCAAGAACTTTTGTGCAATGTGTTCCCACCTGTCTCTTATACACATCTCCGAGCCCACG
>OJAZ01000568.1_pt1 | contig 15147 bp, 3 predicted proteins | sample 1589851 | NCBI WGS metagenome assembly OJAZ01 (sample SAMN05416792, study PRJEB24817) | seawater metagenome | isolation source: Sea water | place: Canada:Atlantic | collected 2013-07 | reverse complement strand
AGATTCGCCTTAGTCTCGTGGGCTCGGAGATGTGTATAAGAGACAGCTATTAAACATGATGTAGTAAAGGTCATCACCATCATGCCAAACACGAAACTCAGCACGTTGACGGTAGTTTAAAGTTGGTGAAGGAAATATTTCAAATGTTGGTAAGTCAAATTGAGCAAAAGTGCTTGAAATACTTTGCTCTTTTTCGTCAAGCTGTTGTTGATAATTATCGGGATGAATATGACTAAACATTGAAATACCTTGTTGAAAGTGGCCATCGCTAATTGATGAGGCGAAGATTCTAGCGAGTGACCAATTTTTGTCTACTAAATAATGGCTGTATTCTAGAAGAATTCGCTTTTTAAGCATAGCCTTTAGTCAAACAAAAGGTGTTAATTCTACAAACAGGATAATTTGAGGTTTAAAAAAATGAGGGAATGTAAAAAGGTTAAAGCCAAAGTAGCTTTAACCTGTAATTTACACCAAGGTTTTACGGTTAAACATAATAGCTAATTCTAAGCAGGCTTAATACTTACCTACAAGGTTGATAAACCAGCCTTTGTACTCATAATCAGTGAGTTTTAAGTCATCACTAAAATCAGTGAAGTTATAACCAACACCCACTTTAAAGTGCTGACCTATATGACGATCTATACCTACAAGCCAACCATTACGCGTTGAATTATCTTCAACAACTTTTAAGGTACGAAACTCTAGCAATGCATCCCACTGCTTAACGATATGGTAGCGAGTTTGTAAGGCAGAAAAATTAACCGTGCTTTTAAAGAACTCGCCAATACCACGGCCAGAGCGCAATTCACCTGTTCTTCGACCTAACTTCGCGGCAAACTCCCACACAGGGTTGTAGCGATAGGTACCTTCTAAGGTATAAATTTGTGATTTTTGATCGGTACCAAAGTTAGTTTGTGCTAAACCGCGTAAATCGTACAAGTAGGTATATTTACCTAATAAGTTCCAACGGTTGTTATCAAAAGGACGATAAGCAAAACCTACACTCGCTTCAGTAAATGTGGCATTTGCATCAGGGCTAATTTCGTCTTCAGTATCTGAATAGTTATATTTAGCGGCGATACGCCATGAGTCATTCACTAAGTAGTTTAAACGGTTGGTGGTTAGCCATTGCGTGCGTTCTTCAGCGCCTTGGTCTTCACGATATTCTAACTTAGTTTGCCATTGCATATCTTTGTCACGAAAGCCTAGCGAAAGGGTTGCTGCATCGCGTTCTACATTGCCGGCAATTAATGCCAGCTCACCGTGTTGCAATGAACCGCCCAAATTCCAGCCTTGACTGAGCAGGTAATTAACACCAAAAACATGCACAAAACCCGATTCATTTCTTTCGTTGATGGTTTGGGTTTCGTTAAATACGTTCAGGCTATCAGTCACTCTTGAACGGTGACCAAATGTAAGACCATTAGTATCGTTAGAGGCAAGTAACGGGCTGGTTGTATCGGTTGACCAACTGTAGCGACTATAAAGGTTGTGATCGCTATTGACTTGGTAATCAATATCAAGTGCTGCGGTATCACCACGATGACCCGTTGCATATTCGGCACCTATACTAGAGCGACTTTCAAGTATGTACTTACCACCTAAGGTTATTAAATCGTTGTTTTCATAACCGTCATCAGCTTCTAGTGTGCCTTGGGCAATACCGTAAAGTTCAAAGCTTGGTGTTAAACGTTGACGGTAGCCAAGTGCCGCCAGTAAACCGGTTTGAGATTGACTATTTTGTTGCTCTTTTATTTGTTTAATCTCGGCGCTGATGTTACCGCTGTTATCAAGGTTTTGCTGAATAAAGAAACTGATTTCTTCGCGTGCATTATTACCCGACTCTTGCTTGGTTATGCTGGTGCTGTAATGGCCTGTTTGGCTATATTGTCCACTGACTTCAATGCCTTGCTCGGTAATGTCTTCGGTTAAATCACGTCGGGCAATGGAAAACCCAGCACCGGTATTTTTGTGCCATGCCGCTGCGGTTAGTTCTTGCTCTGTGTATCCTAAGGCTTTTAGGTTTGCTCTGGCTTCAAAACTTAACGCATCACCAGATTTATCACCACCCGTTAGCTCTTCGTCAATAATATTCATTTGCTGAAAGGTTAAACCACCATTGTCAGAATAGAATATCGGCGCTTGGCTATTGCGGGTATTACTGTGTTCTACTTTAATGTAGCTACCTTTGCCTGCTTGTAATGTTAAGTCGGCGCCCGCAAGTTGATAATCGTTACCTGCACGGTTCTCGTCAACGTAGCTTAAACCTACGGCAATATGGTCGTTAAACCAATGTTTGGCACGTCCACCTGCCGTTAAGTGATCAGCACTAAAACCGTTAGGTAAATATTCGTAATCAACTAATAACAGTAATTGATTACCGTCGAGTGGTTGGTCACGAATAATGCTATTTTGGCTATTACGTGAAAAACTCAATAACGGACGCGATAAAATAATACGCCCTTGTATTTCATCAACTTGGTAATCAGCGTCGCGGGTTAAATCGATACGGTCAACGGTGATACCGGTATCTGGGTTTCTAACTTCTATCACTAACTTGTCAGAACCCGCTAATATATCGGTATGTTTTAAGTAATAAATACTACCACCTGTACCTAAAAATTCACTGTGGCCTAGCGCGGTTTGTGCTTCCGATATAAAGGCTTTTAATTGGCTTTTTTCTTGACCATAAACATTTGATTCGGTTGATTTCCAGTTTAGTGCAGCGCCGTATAAACTACGATTGTATTGGCTGTATTCTGTATCGGTCATGCCGGTGTTGTAATTACCCCATAGTGCTAATGACTTGTCCCAATCAACACGAACGTAAAAACGTCCTTGAGTGTCTACGTCACGTGTAGTGGTTGAGTCGTCACCATAAACAGGATAATACTTGTCAGGGTCTAAACGTCTAAAAATATCTACAGGGTCTTTATCTAAAAAGCCATTGAACAATTGAGATAATTCACGCTCTTGAGTATCAGCATGTGCTGTTATTAGATATTTTCCTTTCACTTTACCTTTTAAATAAAACGCAAGGCGGCCTTCGATAAGTAAGTCGTCATCGTATCGATCGTCACTGGAGAGGGGTTCTATATTTCCGGTGACTTTGTTTTCACTGATGTTGATGTCGGCAAGGGCGGCTAAAAACATATATTTGCCGGTAACATCGACTTTCAGTGGCTTAGTTATTGTGCCTTTTTCACCACTGAGGGTGAGATCAAATACATAATTACCAATAGGCAGTAAATGTTCACTGGCAAATTTACGCTCTAAATCTATCGGGTAATTTTTGCCATTAATTTCAATGTTGTAACCTTCAGGTATATCTTGACCAAAAATACGTACACGGCTACCTGTAATAGGAATATTTTGCTTTATGAGTTCATTAGTGCCAAAGCTGCCCGTGTTTGCTGAGTTGGTTGCCGTGGTGATATTAGTAGTCGACACTTGCGCCGTGTCTTGGCTACTAAATTGGCTTTGTGTTGAACTAGGTGCTTGAAGCGATTGTGAGTTATTACTTTGACTAAGGTAAGTACCACTGTCGTATGCCTCAGGTGATACTAGCTGTATTAACTTACTCTGGGTTTCGTCCATATTACCTTGGGCATCAAAGGCACGTAAAACATAACGTAAGTTGTCGCCAGCAATCAAATTACTTAGGATTGACGGCTCAACTTGCCATGAAATTTCGCCATGACTATCAAGCTCGATTAATTCACTACTAAAGAGCGGTGTAATTAAATCAACATCATTACCTTTGTACACCACTAACTCTAGACGCTTTATAAAAGCAGGGTAGTTGGTAAAGTAATTAAATTTAGCATCGTATTTGTTAACGCCATCAAACTTTATTGCTTGCGGTGCACTGATGCTTAACCGTGGTGAGGTAATAGCTGGGTCTTCTGTCGCCCAAAAAATACCACCAAGCGGCATTCTAACTAAAAAATCGCCTCGCACTTCTGTTTTCGCTTGTTTTTCAGCAGAGCCTTTTTCAGTGCTTTGCTGACTAAGTGCTAATTCAACACGGCGATCATTTGGTCCGTTGTTGATGCTTGAAGATTGTTCACCTTTACTGATAATTTCAACACTAAAGCCTTTCGAGGTTTTACAAGCCGCAGGAGGGCATAACGGTTTTTGCTGCTTGGCTTCAATGGCAGTTTCAATCGATGTTTCAACTGCCGTTTCAGTATTGTCAGGCTTTGCGGTATTAGCAAAAGCCTGAGTTGCTGTGCCGGTTAATAATAAGGCAACCGTGAGTGCTAATGAATGATGTTGGATAAAGTTTCTCATTATTTATCCTCCGTCATTGAATTTTCTGTTTTTAGTTTTTGTATTTTGATGGTCAATTTTTTCCATACTTCTGCAGGCATGCGTGTTTTTAATTGTTCGAATACGGCTTTAGCTCGGCGTAAACCTAAGCCAAGGTTATAGTCAGCAGATGCAGTGCCATCGGCAAAGCCTGTTATAGCTAAGTGGCCACTTTCGGCACTCGCTAATTGCATAGCTATGCTATCTAGCAAGGGTTGATATTTCGCTTTTACCGTACTTTTGTCAGAGTCGAACAGTATTTTCCCTAGTTGAGTTTGCGTTGAAATATTAACGATTGGTGCAAAATGTTCATTTACTTCTTCCACGAGTTCAACACTAAAAGCAGGGCGAAGATCTTCACGAATTAATGGTAATAACCACTGATAGGTGTTGTTAGCTCGCTGATAAGCCAAGGCTTGTGTATGCGCTTGAGCTGTAATTTGTATTGTCCCGCCTTGATATTGATTTATGGCATCAGACATTTGCGTTAACCATGCTTTATGCTCTGTATTAATTTCAGCGCTGTCTTCGTTAAATAACAACTCACCTAATTTGACTAACGCATGTTGCTCACCACCACCTAACTGTTGCTTAGCTAGCTGTATAGCAAAGTCGAAACGTGTTGGTAAACCTTGTGTAATGCGTTTTACCCTTGGGTTTTCACTGACGAAAATTGTTTCTGGCGGCAAGGTCGCTTTATCAACTTTCATGTAGAAATTTCGCCCACGTGCTAAATTAGCTACGTCGACCGCTTCTAGATGAAAACGCCCGTGTAAATCGGTTTCAATATATAAACCTTCTACGGTAGCAACTCGAACACCGGGTATACCAATCTCTTGAATGCCAATGTTTTGAATAACAAGGTCAACTTGATAGTTACCATTCGCTAACATGGTTATGTGGCGATTAATGCGTAAGTCTTGTGAGCTAAGCCCATCAGCCATTTCGCCAATTGGATTTGCTGTACTTTCGCCTTGGTTACTCATCGTGATATGTGTGCCTTCTGCGGTAGTTAACACTAAATCATTGGTAAAGACTAAATCACTAAGTTGCTGACGAATAATTATTTGATGGTTAGTGGCTTTATCAGCTTCGCTACTGCGACCCGTTAAATCACCTAAATCAATACCATGATTTAGCGGCGCACTAGCATCGGCTAATTGGCGCTGACCATCGGCATCAATAATGAAAGTACTGTTGGCTATATAATGACCTTCGGTGATACCGCCTTGAATAAATAGCGCAGAGGCATTAGCGCTGTCTTGCCAATTATCACTGTCTCTGTCGTCAAATACTTTGCCAAGAATTGTCACTTCTTCAAAGTCTGGATCTGCGCCAACGATAACCGTTGCGGTAGCTTCATTACCGATAGGCGCACTGCCAAGGTAAGGAGATACGCGGTTAATATGTTTGCCGCGTGCAACACCTGCACCTACGCGCAGAATATAAACAAACTCAACGCTTGATTCTGCCGGTACGTCAATACCTGAAACCGTGAGCGGTTGCTTACTGGTTATTTGCATAGCGCCGTCTGCATCGTTGGTATATGCCGAATTTTCTACATAAGTGAAACCCGCTGGCAGGTAATCAATCAGGGTGAGGTTTTCAACATCAACTTCGCTGATATTTTCAATTTGAATGTTATAGCGTACCAATCCACCAATGAGTGTTTGCTTAGTATTAGCACTCTTTGTTAAACGGATCATACTTGGATTTACACCAATTTTATCAACTGGGATATGGTTGTTGATCACATCAGGATCACCTTGCGCCAGAGTAAATTCCATGTAATAAGTTGTGTCTTCACCTATTGCAGGCGCCAAAGCTGAATTAGACAATGCAAATGGATTCTGCTGACCCGTAGGATCTAACGCGCCTACTTGTGGCAATATTAAGTTTGAATGGCTTGGTTGATATTCTTCTTCTGGTGCTGTGACAACTAAAGTAAAGCTGTCGTTGTGCTGACAAGCAGGATCAGCGCCTAAAAATAATAAAAAGAAATAATAACCATCTTCACCAGTAATTTGGTCCTGCTGGTTTGGTAATAAACAAGCATCAGGTAGCAATGTACCAGCTTCATTAATAATACTAACTAATGAGTTAGCTACAGGGATGCGGGTAATTGAGTCGTAAACTACACCGCTTGGGTCAACCGGTACTGGAATATTGACTGATTCATTCGCCGGAATTGACGCTACTGTACTGAAAAAAGTTGTGCCGTTTGGCGTAATAAAGTCAACGGTATAGTCACCTTGTGGCAAATTCTCAATTAGAAAGAAGCCGTTTTCATCGGTTAATACGGTCGCCACTATATTACCATTGGTGTCAGTGACTTGTATGGTCCAGCCAATGAGTAATGGTTCACCTTCGCTAATAACATCATTTAGATCAGCGTCAATCCAAACAATACCTTGTAAACTGCCGGCAGGTAGCTCAAATGGTGTTGGATCGTCGATACCACCGCTTGAGTTACCTGGCGCACTAGGGTTGTCACCACCGGTACTCGGGTTATTACTCGCGTTGGTTCCACTATCAGATAAATCATTGACTTCCATACCACCCGACGAGGTGCCTATGGCTTGTGCTTGGTTGGTAATTATACCTTTTGCTTCTTCAGCACCAGGGTTTAACTCAAGAGTAAAGCTGATATTAAGGCTTTGCCCTGGCATTAATCGACCACTGGTACCATCAAATAAATTAATGGGGAAATTAGCATTTAGGTTTGGCGTTTCTTCGGCTGTTGTTGCAGTAATCTCTGCCGCTTCACTCACACTCACATAAGCACTGCCAAACCTTGCGCTTAGATCATCAACAAGCTGAATATTAGTTAGTGGTACGTCACCGTTGTTTTGTATAACCAAAGCAAATGGCACATCAAAGTTACCCACACTACCATTAACAGTAGGCACTATTTCACCGCTTACTGTTTTAGCAACACCGATTGCCGGCGCTTCAGTAAAAGTAACTGGAGTTGGGTCGTTATCGGTGCCATCGCCATTATCACCGGCAGTATTACTACCGTTATCTGAGCTATCATTTACATCTGCACCACTTGGACTTTGAGCCGAGGCAACAGCCGTATTGTTGTAAGGACCAAGGTTTGCACCTGGTGTTACGGTTAGTTGTAGTAATAAGGTATCTTTTGCCGACACAGCAAGGTTTTGGTTAGTAGCGAAAATGTTGGTATCGGTTTCGCCGTCGAAATCAGCATTAACCGTTAAGGTATTTGCGCTTAATGCGTTAACCACAAAAGTGGCTGGAGCAGGGAAGGTGGCGCGTAAGTCTTCAACAATTTGTACATTACTGAGTGAAATATCACCAATATTTTCAACCACTAATTGATAGCTTAAGTTGTAACTACCATCGCTGTTGTTTACGGGCTCAGCTACTAATAACTTGGCGATACCAATCGCTGGCGCTTCGGTAAAGGTAATTGGCGTTGTATCATCAAGACCCCCTTCACCGTTATTACCTTCAGGGTCGATACCGTTATCAGATGTGTCGCTAATATTGCTGCCACTTGGACTGTTGCCTGATGCTTGTGCACTATTATCATAAGGACCTAAGTTATCAGCAGGTGTGAGCTCAAGTACGAGGGTAATAACGTCACTTGCGCCTAAGGCTAAGTTTTGGTTAGCCGCTAATAAGTTAATATCGCTATTACCGTTAAAGTTAGCGTTCACCAATAAAGATGCACTGCTTAATGAGGTAATAGTGTAAATATTTTGATTTTGGAATGTCGCCATCAAATCATCAACAACCTGTACATTGGCTAGCGCAATATCCCCGGTATTTTTCAGATTAAAGGTGTAAGTAAGTGCATACGTACCATCACCATTATTGGTGACATTCGTCATGGCTTTCGCAACGCCTATGGCCGGCGCTTCAGTAAAAGTAACAGGTGTTACATCATCATTGGTGCCTGCGCCATTATCGCCTGAAGTATTACTGCCATTATCTGAGTTATCAGAAACATCATCACCACTTGGACTTTGACCAGAAGCAACAGCCGTATTGTTATAAGGACCAAGGTTTGCACCTGGTGTTACGGTTAGTTGAAGTAATAAGGTATCTTTTGCTGACACAGCAAGGCTTTGGTTAGCGGCAAAAATGTTGGTATTGGTTTCGCCATCAAAATCAGCATTTACTGTTAAGGTATTTGCGCTCAATGCGTTAACTACAAAAGTAGCTGGAGCAGGGAAGGTGGCGCGTAAGTCTTCAACAATTTGTACATTACTGAGTGAAATATCACCAATATTTTCAACCACTAATTGATAGCTTAAGTTGTAACTACCATCGCTGTTGTTTACGGGCTCAGCTACTAATAACTTGGCGATACCAATCGCTGGCGCTTCGGTAAAGGTAATTGGCGTTGTATCATCAAGACCCCCTTCACCGTTATTACCTTCAGGGTCAGTACCGTTGTCTGATACGTCGCTGAAATTATCACCACTTGGGCTGGTTGACGATAGTGTAACACTGTTGTTATAAGGACCAAGATCATTAGCCGGCGTTATGATGACGCTAAGGTTTATCGTTGCTGATGCGCTAGCTTCGAGAGTTTGATTGAGGTCTAATAATCGAGTGTCAGTATCACCATCAAAATTTGAATTTACGGTTAATTGGGTACTGCTCAAACTCAAGACACTAAAAGTGTTAGCATCTGCAAATATATTGGCTAGATCCTCTGTTATTTGCAGATCTTTTAATACTATATCACCCGTATTTTTGGTGTTAAATTGATAACTAACTTGATAACGTCCATCGCTTAAATTAATAACACCTGTCATGGCTTTGGCAATGCTGATGGCAGGAGCTTCCGTAAAGGTGATAATTGTTGGGTCGTCATTACCCGCATCACCATTATTGGTGGTTGGGTTGCTACCGTTATCAGAGTTATCGGTTACATCATCACCACTTGGGCTTTTGCCTGAAGCGACTGCTGTATTGCTGTAAGGGCCTAAGTTACTGCCCGGAGTTATGGTCACAGGGACTAAAATAGTGGCAGAGGTATTTATAGCTAAGCTTTGACCTAAATCAAGCAAGTTACTATCGCTATCACCATTAAAATCAGTATTAATATTTAGATCAGCACTGCTGATTGTACCAACAGTGAAACCAGCTCCATTAAATGTGCTTGATAGTGGCTCTACAACTTGTACATCGCTCAATACAACATCACCAATATTTCTTACGACAATGCTGTAAATAAGGCTGTAACTGCCATCTTCATTATTAGTGACTGGACCGCTAATTTCTTTCGCGATACCAATCGCTGGTGCTTCCGTAAAAGTGACAGGTGTTGGGGTGGCTAAATTACCATCGCCATTATCGCCATTGGCATCAGTACCATCGTCAGAGTCATCACTAATTACCGCTCCGCTTGGGCTAGTACCATTAACTTTTGCGGTATTATTATATGGACCTAAGTTAGCTCCCGGTGTAATGGTTACTGTAAGATCGAGTGTTGCAGAAGATGAAGCCAAAGCACCTGAGGTGAGTGTTTGATTCGCCGCTAGTAAATTTTTATCACTATAACCATCAAAACTCGCATTTAAGGTGAAATTATTGCTGACAACATTATTAACTTGAACCGTCGCAGGTGAAGGATAAGTAACGGCAAAATCTTCAAAAATTTGTATTGCGTTTAATTCAATATCTCCATTATTTTGTACTAGCATCGCATAAGTTAAGGTATAACTACCGTCATTGTTGTTAACGACCGCTGAACTAATTCTTTTCGCAATGCCTATTGCTGGTGATTCATCAAAATTTACCGTGGTGGCGTCATCAAGGCCGCCAGCTCCGTTGTTACTTTCTGGATCACTACCAGCATCAGAAATATCGTTAACCGTTGCACCGCTTGGACTATTACCACTACCCGTAGCACTGTTGCTGTAAGTAGCAGTACTTCCTGGTGTTACTGTAACGGTAACCGAAATAGTATCTTGTGAGCCAACACTTAAACTTTGATTTGCCGCAAGTAAGTTTTTATCGGTATCACCATTGAATGCGCTATTAATGTTGAGAGAGCCAACCGTACTTTTTGAATCAACAACATAAGTAGCGCCACTGAAGGTTGTATTTAAATCATCAACAACTTGTACACTGGTTAAGTTAATTGCGCCGGTATTTTTTACGACTAAGGCGTAAGTTAATGTGTATGTACCATCACCATTGTTGGTTGGGCCTGCACTAATACTTTTTGCAACACCAATCGCTGGGTTTTCAACAAAACTGACCGGTGTGCTATCTGAAAGGCCACCGCTACCATTGTTGGTTTCAGGGTCAGTACCGTTATCAGATGTATCGTTAATCGTTGCACCACTTGGGCTTGTTGCCCCTGCGGTTGCGGTATTGTTGTACGCACCTAGATTAGTGCCAGGTGTAACAGTGACAGTTAGGGTTATCGTTTCGCTCGCACCGACCACTAAACTTTGGCTTGCGGCTAATAAATTTTTATCAGTACCACCATTAAATGCACTGTTAATGGTGAGTGTACCGCCGGTGCTTTTCGCATCAACGACAAAAGTGGCACCACTAAAGGTTGTGGTTAAATCATCAACGACTTGTACATTGGTTAAACTGATATCACCGGTATTTTTAACCACCATAGAATAGGTCAGGGTATGTGTGCCATCGCCATTATTGGTTGGTCCTGCGCTAACGGTTTTAGCGACACCAATAGCCGGTGCTTCAGCAAAAGTTACCGGTGTTACATCGTCGTTGGCGGTATTACCGTTGTTGGTTTCAGGGTCTGTACCGTTATCAGATGTATCGTTAACCGTTGCACCACTTGGGCTTGTTGCCCCTGCGGTTGCGGTATTGTTGTATGCACCTAGATTAGTGCCTGGAGTTACGGTGACGGTTAAGGTTATCGTTTCGCTCGCACCGACCACTAAACTTTGGCTTGCGGCTAATAAATTTTTATCAGTACCACCATTAAATGCACTGTTAATGGTGAGTGTACCGCCGGTGCTTTTCGCATCAACGACAAAAGTGGCACCACTAAAGGTTGTGGTTAAATCATCAACGACTTGTACATTGGTTAAACTGATATCACCGGTATTTTTAACCACCATAGAATAGGTCAGGGTATGTGTACCATCGCCATTGTTTGTTGGTCCTGCGCTTACGGTTTTAGCGACACCAATAGCAGGAGCTTCAGCAAAAGTTACCGGTGTTGCATCGTCATCGGCGGTATTGCCGTTGTTGGTTTCAGGGTCTGTACCGTTATCTGACGTGTCGTTAGCTGCACCATTAGGGCTACTGGCTGAAGTGGTAGCACTATTGTTATAAGTAAGGGTTGAGCCAGGTGTTACTGTGACTTCTAAACCAATTGATCCACTGGCTCCTACCACTAAACTTTGACTTGGCGCTAGTAAATTCGTATCTCCGACACCATTGAAACTAGTATTTACCGTGAAGTCTGAACTTGTGGGGGTGCTAATACTAAAACTATCAGCACTGGCAAAAGTACTATTTAAATTATCAACTATTTGTAGATTAGTTAGATTTACATCACCGGTATTTTTAATATTAAACTGATAGTTGAAAGTATATGTGCCATCTGCATTATTTTGAATTGACCCATTTACTGACTTCGCTAATCCTAAATTAGGATCAACGGCAAAGGTTGCAGGCGTTGTGCTAGTGTCATTACTAGGGCCATCGTTCGCTGGATCAGGGTCATTACCATTTACAGAAGTATCGCTGGTGGTATTTGTATCATCACGGGCACTTTCTGCCGCTGCCGTAACACTATTGTTGTAGGTGCCAAGATCGCTACCAGGACTAACAGTAACAGTAATATCTAAGGTTTTAGTTACACCAATTGCCAGTGTTGAAGGTGTAGTATTATCGATTAATGTTTTGTTGGTAATACCGTCAAATGTACCATCAACCGTAAAGTCAGTACTGGTAATTGAGGTAACATCTATATCGCCTGATGCGATAGGGCTAAAAGTAGCGGCAAGATCATCAGTAAGTTGAATATTTGTTAATGAAACGTCGCCACTATTTTCAACATAAAATCTATAAACAAGATCAAAAGTACCGTCAGCAGGATCAAAAGTGTTACTGATTAGCTCTTTTGCTACGCCAATAACCGGTGTTGATGTAGTCGTTACAACACTTGTTGCGGTTTGTGTGCGGTAATTATTTAATGGTGCGCTGTTAGAGGTAACAGGGTTATTACCTGTGCCGGTGCTAATATCGGCAAAGTTACGTACGTTTTCAGCTGCGGCACCTGTTTGTTGTCCGGCATAGTCTACATCGGTATTGGCTGTTAAAGTTGAACCCGGTTTGACCGTAGATTGCAAGTTTGTATTAAAGGTAATGGTGAGTGTTGCCGCAGGGCTCATGGCAAAAGTGCGATTAATACTGAGTAAATTACTGTCGGCACCGCTTACAGTAAAATCTGAAGACGTTATAGTTGTTGTAAGGTCGGTGTTATCAACCACACTGCCAGTATTTGAAACATTCAATGAGGTAATGTTTTCAACGCCATCAGGTAATTGAATTTGCCAGTTAGTGTTGTCACCATCTTGCACTTGAAATGCTTGTGCTAAACCATCATTTTTCAGCACTAATGTCCAAGCAAATGTTGGTGTTTCATCCGTTCGATTATCAACGGAGCTAGGGGTTGTTGCACTAGTAAGTGATAGTGTTGGCTCAACTAATTTAGCTAACACGGTGCTAGAAACTGAGTTTTGTACTGTGCTTAATAATACTTCAAATTGGTTTGATAATATGACATTTTGTTGGTTTGATAATTGGTTGCTAACCAAAACAGAAAACTCAATAACAATATATTCAGTGTCGCCATCAGCGTCGCTGTTTGTTACGTTACCAATATCAAAATCTACAGAGTTTCCTGATGCTCCTAAAGTAGGCGTAATCGCACAGTCTGGGCTTACATTAGGATCCGTAGATGTTGCTACTCCACCAGCACAAAGGCCACTACCATAACTAGAGCTTAAACCACCATTACTTACCAACGAGATAAAGGCCTTCGTATTAACATATTCAAGCCCTGTAGGTAAATTATCTCTGACGATAAAGTTATTGGCTCTACCTTCTGGTACGGTTACTACCAATCGATATTTAATTTCTTCGCCAATTGAAAGTAAGCGTTCTGAGCCGCTTGCACCTGTGCCTGCTTCGCTAGTATGGATAATATTAGTGCTAACTATAGATTTTTCTGAGGTGGTTAATTCAACCGTAACGGTTGCTGAATCAGTTGTTTGATAGCTTTTTTCAGTGCCCGGACTCGAGCCTGATAAAGTACTACCCGACCCTGCTAAACTGGTCCAATCCAAGGTCGCATTGTTAGTAATATCTTGACCAGGCGAAGCGGCTGATGAAACATTCGCGTCGTAGGTAAATACACAACTTTCACTGACCGCTAGTTTATCAACAGTGAGTTTAATGCCGGTCGTATTTGGATTTGAGACGTCAAAAGTGGAAATACCTGCACAGGCTCCAAATGCCGCACTGCCATTTTTATAAACTAACTCGTTGGGTAAAATATCAACTAATTCAATATCAAAAGCACTCGAGTCAGAACTCGGTGGAGCGGTAATTGTTAATGTGTAAGTTATAGAGTCACCGGCATCACCACCTGTGTTACCCGCATTTTTGCCTAGCGTTAATGTTGGGTCGACACGTTTTAGGTTTATAGCACTTGATGTATAACTACCTGTGCTGTCAATGTACCGACCTTGGTTTGAAAAATTAACACTGTCACTATCTACTTTCACCGCATTAATTTCGAGCACGATATATTCTACATCACCGTCATCATCGCTATTGGTTACTGTGCCTAAATTAAAATTAGGATCAGTACCAGCACTAAAAGAGGCATTGGTCGCTGTAATATCACAGTCAGGACTGGAACTAGCATTTGCTAATGTGTATGTACACGTACCTGCACCTGGATCAGTGACCTCACTAGAGTTTAAACTCCCGCCGACAAAACCAATTTTCGCACTACCATCATTTTGATAAATCAGTTCAGGTGGTAATAAATCCCTTAGGTTTACTGTGCTATGAACCCCTTCAGGTATCGCGGTAACAATGCGAAAGCGCGCTATTTCACCAATGGCTAATTCAGTGCGGCTATCGCTAACGGTACTATCCGTTTCTGATGTGGAAACTAATGTTTTTTCAACACTAGGGCTTATACTCGTTGCTGAAATTGTACTTTCGCGCACTGGAAAAGCCGCTTGCATTGAGCCTGCGGCAAAGGTCATTTGCGCGGTATTATTTATATCTGTGTTAGCTCCAATGCTGCCATCAATATTACATGAAAAAGTTAGTGTCGCCGTTTCTGCTGCGCCAAGAGTATTATTAAGAGTAAGGCCCGTCGCAAGTGTACCTGATGAGCCACCACTAACGCCCGCCAATACAGGAATAGTACAAGAAGATGAATTAAGTGTGCTTTCAAAGACATCGGTAACGGTTACATCAAAAGCGTCAGCCCCACCGATATTCTCTAAAGTTATTTTATAATCAATTTGATCGCCAGCATCTAAATCGCTTGTATCACTGGTAATTTCTTTTGTTATTGTAACATCAGGAGCTCTTACCGTTATTTGTGTAACTGTGTTGTTAGTTGCGTTATCAACGGCGCTATTATTAGTTGAAGCGTTTAATAGGTTAGCGAGGCTTAAACCATCAGCGTAAGGTTCATCACTAGCGAGCGCATAAACATCAATAACAATATTTTTTGAATTCGCTGTGCTTGTATTAATGTTGCCAAAGTTGATGTTGATACTGTTTGAGCCCTGTCTCTTATACACATCTCCGAGCCCACGAGACTAAGGCGAATCTCGT
>OJAZ01000567.1_pt1 | contig 15178 bp, 14 predicted proteins | sample 1589851 | NCBI WGS metagenome assembly OJAZ01 (sample SAMN05416792, study PRJEB24817) | seawater metagenome | isolation source: Sea water | place: Canada:Atlantic | collected 2013-07 | reverse complement strand
ATCAATATGATTGCGGGTCACTTATCAATAATGTTTGGCCTGCAAGGTCCTAATATTGCCATAACTACAGCGTGTACGAGTGGCGTGCATAATATTGGCCATGCTGCCCGTATGATTGCTTACGGTGATACCGACGCAGTTGTTGCCGGAGGTGCTGAAAAAGCGTCCACAACACTAGGCATGGGCGGCTTTGGTGCTGCTCGCGCTTTATCTCGTCGAAATGATGACCCTGAAGCGGCATCTCGTCCTTGGGACAAAGATCGTGATGGTTTTGTTCTTGGTGATGGTGCTGGTGTTATCGTTGTTGAAGAATATGAACATGCAAAAGCCCGTGGCGCAAAAATTTATGCTGAGCTAGTTGGTTTTGGTATGAGCGGTGATGCTTACCATATGACTTCACCACCTGAAAATGGTGATGGCGCAGCGCGTGCTATGCAAAATGCTATTAATGATGCGAAAGTAGATATTAGTAGAATTGGTTACATCAATGCCCACGGTACTTCTACACAAGCCGGTGATATGGCTGAAACTAATGCGGTTAAGACTGTATTTGGTGCTGGTGCAAAGAATGTAATGATGGGTTCTACCAAGTCTATGACGGGACATTTGTTAGGCGCTGCAGGAGCTATTGAAGCTATTTTCAGTATCCAAGCACTAGTGAATAAGCAAGTTCCACCGACGATAAATTTAGATAACCCTGATGAAGGTTGTGATCTAGATTATATTGCTGGTGCAGCACGTGATGTTGAACTTGAATATGTACTTTGTAATTCGTTTGGTTTTGGTGGTACTAACGGCTCATTAATCTTTAAGAAGATTTAGTTTGTTCTAGTTTACTTTTGATTAGTTATTCACAATTAATGTAAACCACTTGAAAAGTAATGAGTAAGCCTGAATACTAACCTCTATGCGGAGGAAGTCTTCAGGCTTTTTTATGTCAATAATTAATGTAGCGACACTCAATGAAATATTGCTCTATAAATGGTCAACAACAAACAAATATAGCGGTAACTGATAGGGGACTTGCTTACGGTGATGGGCTATTTACCACAGCTAAAATCGTTAATGGCACAGTGGTATTATTAGAAAAGCATATCGAGCGATTAACTCATGGCTGTCAGCAATTAAAACTGCAGCTACCTTCAAACATAAGTTTAAGAGAACAATTGGCATCGGTCGTCAAAGGATATTCGCTAGCGGTACTTAAAGTAATGATAACTGCAGGCAGTGGTGGCAGAGGTTACTCTAGAGTAGGGCTAAGTGATAATGCTGCAAACATAATCATCATGATATCTGATTTTCCAAGTCATTATGAAACGCTCGCTCAACAAGGAATCAATGTAGGAGATAGTAAATATCAGATTGCGACTAGCTCAATGCTTGGGGGGATTAAACATCTCAATAGACTTGAGCAGGTATTATTAAGAACTGAAGTTGATGAGCGCAGCGAGGATGATCTTATTGTGACTAATTGCCAAGGCGATGTTATTGAGGCGACCAGCTCAAATCTATTCTATTGGTTGAATGAACAGTTATGCACCCCTGAAATATCGACCTCAGGAGTTGATGGTATTATGAGACAGGTGCTTATAGCCAAAAACACAGAAATAAAAGTATGTAAAACCTCATTCGAAGAACTTAAATACGCACAAGCTATGTTCATCTCTAATTCTTTGATGGGCATAATGCCGGTAAAAACGTACAATAATCGCCTACTTGACGTTGATGTTGTATTGAAGCTTCAAAGACGAATGAAAGGATTTATTTAAACGATTTTTTTGTCGTTTTCTTGTCAAATTAACTAAGGACAAAGCGTGCTCAAAAAACTTATTATTATTACTTTGTTGGCATTACTTGGTGCAGTAGCCACCTTAAGCTATCAATTTGATCAGGCGTTACATACCCCTTTAACAATAGAAAAAAATACTTATTTAAAAGTAATGCCTGGCAGCTCTGTTAGCTCATTTGCCAAAAAATTAGCACAAAAACAATGGATACCAACCCGTTTGTGGCTGAGAAATTATGGTCGTCTATTTCCACAAAAAGCAAATATTAAAGCGGGTACCTACTTAATAACCGAAGGTACAACCTTAGCGCAATTATTAGTCCAGCTCGTTGGTGGAAAAGAGCACCAATTCTCTGTCACTTTTATCGAAGGGACACTTTTTAAAGATGCATTAGTTATACTTGCAGGGCATCCTTATATTAAACAAACAATTGATGATAAATCGATTAGTGAAATAGCGGTAAAACTCGGCATTGACTCAATAAATCCTGAAGGGTGGTTATTTCCTGATACTTATGCATTCACAGCTGATACGAAAGATATAACACTGCTTAAACGTGCTAACGTCAATATGCAGACGCAATTGAGTGCGTTATGGCAGAGCAGAGCGGAAAACTTACCTTACAAAACACCTTATCAAGCATTGATTATGGCCTCGATCATAGAAAAGGAAACAAGTTATATTGCCGAACAACCCATAATATCATCGGTTTTCGTTAATCGCTTACGAAAAAATATGCGTTTACAAACCGATCCTACGGTTATTTATGGTTTAGGTGATCGCTATGCGGGAGATATAACCCGTGCACACCTGCGCGAAAAAACGGCTTACAATACTTATAGAATTAATGGTTTACCGCCAACGCCTATCGCAATGGCGGGTTTGTCAGCCCTACAAGCTACATTAAATCCAGTAGCGAGTGATTATTTTTACTTTGTTAGTGGTGGTGATGGCAAACATGTTTTTAGTAAAACGCTAGCTGAACATAATTTTGCCGTTAAACGTTACTTAAAAGAGCAAAGAAAAAATAAATCAAAGTAAACATATGACTGAATAATATAAACTATATAATTGATTACACTCATCGATACAACTGTCAAAAGGTAAAAGCTCAGGTATGTCTACAGGAAAATTTATTGTCATTGAAGGCATGGAAGGTGCTGGTAAGTCCTCGGCTATTGCAGTCATTGAAAGTACCCTAAATAAACATGGTATTGAGTATATTAATACCAGAGAGCCCGGTGGAACCCCTTTAGCTGAATCCTTACGTGATATGGTTAAATCGGTAGATCATCAAGAAAAACTTACTGTGGAAACAGAGTTACTCCTTATGTATGCCAGTCGCAGTCAATTACTTGCCAATAAAATATTACCTGCTCTAGCTGCAGGAAAGTGGGTGATAGGCGACCGTCATGATTTGAGCTCGCGCGCTTATCAAGGGGGAGGTCGAGGGTTTGACGAAACGATAATGAATACCATCAGTGATATCACGTTAAAAGGCTTCCGTCCTGATATTACCCTTTATTTAGACATAGACCCGCATATTGGCTTATCTCGTGCGAAAGCAAGGGGTGATCTAGATCGCATTGAATTAGAAAAAATGGAATTTTTTATTCGTGTTCATAATAAGTATCGAGAACTCGCCGAACAAGATGACTCCATTATTACCGTTGATGCAGCACAAGCAATGTTAAAAGTGCATCAAGACGTAGAAAAAGCTGTTATTGGCTTTATTACTAATACGGATAAAGGTTAGAGAACGAATATGCTACAAATTTGCCACGAAAAGCAAGTGCAATTGAGCCGACAATACCAACAAGATACCTTAGCACATGCCATTATCATTCAAGGTATAGAAGGTGCTGGGCAAGGTGCATTGGCAAAGTGGTTAATTGAGTTGTTAATATGTCAAAATCCGTTATCAACAACTAATGCTGCTGGAACTGAAACCATCAGTGAAGCCTGTGGTCAATGTAAGGCCTGCCTGCTTAGGAAAAGTGATAACTATCCAGACCACTTATTGTTGAAGAGCGAGAATAAAACTTTAGGGGTTGACGACATTCGTCGTGGCAATGCATTTCTAGAAAAGACTGCCCACCTAGGCAAGGTGAAAACGATATTGATACCACAAGCTCAGGTAATGACTATTGCTGCAGCTAATGCATTACTAAAAACATTAGAGGAGCCAAGTGCCAATAGTTATATTGTATTAATTACAGACGATCTTGATAGCTTATTACCGACAATAATAAGTCGGTGTGCTGTTTATGTCATTAGACCTATGATAGGCGAGGCCTTGTTGGCACAGCTCAAGGTATCGAGCCTTGGTGATGCTAAACTATCAAGTAGTGCTACTTTGGCTAATAAAGCTAATGACACTGCTTATATTAATTTATCTCATTTACCTGAATTAACCGATAAAATTGTTCATCAAGAATTTCAGGTTTTTAATCAATATTTATTAGATTATTTACTACATGGTCAAAGTGAAGAAAGGTTATTGAGTCAGATTGTTGATAATAAGCACAGTTTACGTTGGTTAGAAAAAATAACCTGCAATCTAATGAGAGAATATTACCTTGTTAATGCAACGGATCAGACCTTATTGCTTATTAAACAGAAAATTTCAGTGCAAGTGCTTAATCAAATATATCAAGCTATCATCACTAGTAATAAACTGATAAAATCTTATCTTCAAGCTAATCGACAATTCGTCGGTGAACAGTTACTTATGACGATAAATGATATCGTTAGACCATAGATATAGGAGAGCAACTTGGTTCCATTAAACGTAGAGTTTTATTCCGACCGTGATTTATATCTTGGCTTTATGCCCTTTCTTAATGAGGGTGGTATTTTTGTACGTACACCGCGTCAGTACGACTTAGGCGATGAAGTTGAATTACATATATTATTGCCAGATGCACTAGAAGAGTCCATCGTTCAAGGTGAAGTTTGTTGGCTGACTCCCGTTGGTGCGCAAAATGGTACACCTCCTGGTGTTGGTATCACTTTTGTTAAAGATCCGGAAAAAGTTCGTCATCAAATTGAGCAAATAATTGCTCGACATTTAAATTCTTCAGAGCCAACACTAACTATGTAGTTTGGCTTCTTGTCCCTACTTAATAAGTAACAAACGTTCATTATTAAAACATTATTTTAAAAGCACAGGAGCTCCTCGTTGTTTATAGATTCTCATTGTCATTTAGATCGACTTAACTTATCGCTACATGATAATAAACTGGATAATGTTATTGAGGCGGCGACAGCAGCTAAGGTAACTAAACTACTATGCGTTAGCGTTACATTAGCTGACTTTCCTGAAATGGCAGCCAAAACAGCTCATTATGACAATGTATATCTTACTTGTGGTGCTCATCCTTTAAATCAAAAAGATGAAATTATACCTGAGCAGCTATTAGCATTAAGCCAAGATGACCGTGTTATAGCGATTGGTGAAACGGGGTTAGATTATCACTACGCACCTGAAACAAAAGCGCTACAGCTTGATTCATTTAAAAAACATATTCATGTGGCCAAAGAATTAAACAAACCACTGATTATTCATACCCGCGAGGCACAGCAAGATACTTTAGCGTTACTTCGAAGTGAAGGGGCTGATCAGGTAGGTGGTATACTTCATTGTTTTACCGAAAGCTGGGAGATGGCTGAGCAAGCAATTAAAATGGGTTTTTACATCTCTTTTTCAGGTATTGTTACCTTTAAAAATGCCACAGCATTAAGAGAAGTCGCTGCTTTAGTACCCGATGATAAATTTTTAATTGAAACTGATGCACCGTACCTTGCACCTGTTCCTCATCGTGGTAAAGAAAATCAACCCGCATATGTTGTAGAAGTTGCCAAACATCTGGCAAGTATTCGAGGTCAATCGGTTGAAGAAATAGCTAAACTCTCAACTGACAATTTCAACCGTCTTTTTAAGTTATAAATAACTCTTGTTTTGATTAAATCTAAATAAATATGAATAAGTTGAATAAAAAAAAGCCCAAACAATCGTTTGGGCTCAAAGATTGGCTCAGGGGTTTGAGCCGTGCGCTAATGAACCATTATCTGGTCATTAAGATAAAAACAAAAATAAACTAGGTTTGTAACACAATTAACTAACATCTTAGCAACAAAAACCTTACGTCATGCCAAGCTTGTGTAATTAAGTTTAGTGTAAGTTATTTAAATTGCTAATCTTTTTTTGTTTATTTATATTTACCTTTTAAGACAATGCCTTAGCTTGCTTGTAGTGTAACTTTTATTTCTTTTATACTAGTAATTGTCATGGTGATGATACTGGTTTCCCACCAATATCGCATTAGCTTTGCACTGTTTCTGACCTAACTGGTTTAATAAGGTAAATTGCTATGATATTTCCCTATTTATCGCATTTTTTTAGGCAATAAAGCGAGGCTTTCCTCAGCAAAACCTACCCCAGCCTCAGTATAAAAGTTAAAGACTTTATCAATGCCGAATGCTTCTAGTTGTTTGCGTTCATCATCGTAGCGGGCTACCGCGGCAATTTTTCCTTTATAATTTGCTGCCGTTAGCTGTTTAGTAATATTAATAATATCTTGTACTGAAGGTAACGCGAGTAACACAAGTTCGAGTTGTGATAGATCGATACTTTCCCAAAAATAGATATCTTCAGCATCACCGTAATAGGCTTGCATCCCTTTACTATTTAACCACGTTATTTTTTCCTTATCAGCATCTAAGCCCCATGCAGGACTAGTACCGTGACTATTAATTGCTTGATAAGCCCCCATTCCAACACGACCCATACCGATGATAACAATAGGGCGCTGGCACGGTTGAGAAAAATTATCTTCTTCAAGTTTGGTTTGTCGTTCAAAACGGGATAAAAATCCTCTATGTTCGGTAAAAATCGTATGGGCGAACCGATAAATTATATTGGTTAAAATAAAGGATATAGCCATGCTTAATGCAAGGATCACCAACCAATCATTACTTAGCCATCCAGAAGATACGCTTAACGCGCCAACAATTAGCCCAAACTCACTGAAATTACTCAAGGTTAGTGCGCTTAAGAATGCAGTACGACAACGTATTTTTAATAGGGTAAAAATACCGTAGAACATCAAAAACTTAATAGGAACCAATAATATTAATAGTGTCGCTAAACCTAACATCTCTAATGTCGGTATCGCCGTAAAACCAATAGAAAGAAAGAAGCCAATTAAAAATATATCTTTAAAGTTCATTAATGCTTTATTAATTTCAGTCGCTTTAAGATGTGAAGCTAAGAACATACCAACAAGCAATGCACCTAAGTCACCTTTAATATTGACCAACTCAAATAACTCATAACTACCTAGTGCGAGAAAGAAGCCCATTAATGTAATTAGTTCACCATGGCCAACATGATTAATAACTCTATTAATTAAGGGTTTAATTAAAAATAAACCAAGTAACGAAAAGGCCCAAACCGAGGGTATCTTACCTGTGGCAAAAACTAAAAAAGCAACAGCAATGATATCTTGAATGACCAGAATACTGATGGCTAACTTACCATGGCGAGTACGCATCTCTCCATTTTCTTCTAATAGTTTTATTACACAAACAGTACTACTAAAACTCAAAGCAAAAGCGATCAATGCAGCGGTCATTAAGTCTAAATCACTGAAGTAATTCACCGACATTAACGCGAGTAATTTAACAAAAGTTATGGTGACAACAATCCAAAGTAAGGTATGTAAAGAGCAACCTAACCAAACTTCCGTTTTGAATAGGTTTTTTACGTTAAGCTTCAAACCTATGGTAAACAACATGATGGTAATACCTAAGTCACTTAATACGCTTAAGCTTTCATCGGCTTGATAACCTGCAATGTTTAGGATAAACCCCGCGGCAAGGAAACCGATAGAGGGGGGCAAAGAGATTGTTTTTGCTGCCAAGCCGCAGATGAAAGCGAAAAGTATCCAGATAAAGTCCATAGTATTACTCTAGTTTGCGTTGATTTACTAAACAGAAATGTTTTGGGTATTATTGAAATTATGCAGGTATATATTTTGATAACTATAAATCAGCAGGTGCTATTTTACTCGATAAATACCTTAGAAAGTACTTACCGTATTACAGTTAAGTTTACCTTAAAAACAACCTGTTAGACTAGCTTGATTTAACTATTCATGGTGATTTGGTCGATACCCGTTGCCAATCAAGATGCATGTTTCAGAGTGCATGAGCAATTTCAATACAAGGCGCGCCTTTGTAGTAATAGTTATTCAGGAGAATATGCTCCTGCATTCTCTAATATGCTACATCCATGTAGCGTCCTTACAAAAGGTGCAACGATGTAGTGATGTTGCTCAAGCGCTTCTTCAATGGGGCAAAAAGTGATTTATACGGCGTTATTCATTTGAACAAGGGAGTAACCATTGTTTTAAATTAAATGCCTTGCCTAAAGCACTTTTAACTCCCACTGAAATCATGCACTTTGTATGGTTACGGGTATATATTAGTCTTGTAACCATTTATCAATTTCGCTATACATAAAATCACGGATGATAGGTTGTGCTTTTGCATTGGGGTGTAAGTTATCATTGAGCATTAGCGAAGAATCAATGGCAACATCTGTCATAAAGTAAGCCATAAGATGGGCGCCCGTTTGATTGGTCACTTTGGTATAGCTATCAGTAAACATTTTACGGTATCTCGGCCCCAAGTTAGGGGGGATTTGAATTTCCATTAAAGCGACTTTCGCGCCATATTGTTGACTCTTGGTCACCAGCTCAGTTAAATGTTTTTGCAGTAACTTCACTGGAAAACCTCTGATACCATCATTACCACCCAATTCAATTAGCACATGGCTAGGCTGGTGAGTGTCAAGCCAAGCATCAATTTTCAATAAGGCATTATCCGTAGTTTGACCACTGATCGCTGTATTTATGATGGTGACAGGTTTATTATCTTCTCTATATTTATTTTGTAACAAATGAACCCATGCTTGTGCTTGCTCAAGTCCATAGCCAGCGCTTAAGCTGTCACCAATAAGTAAAATTTTATCATTTGCCATGCTGGTAAATGATAGGTTTGTCAAAATTAAAATAATAATAGATTTTAGGATAAAACGAGTCATGTCAGTACTTTCTCAGTTAAATGTTATTCAAGTGTCAGGGCTTACTAAGCGTGTTAGTACACTTGAAGGAAGCCTTACTATCCTTAGCGATATAAACTTTTCTGTCAAGTCGGGAGAGTCAGTAGCTATTGTTGGTGCTTCAGGCTCAGGTAAATCTACGTTATTAAGTTTATTAGCTGGATTAGATGTTGCGAGTCAAGGTGATGTGCATCTCGATGGCGAAGCCTTAAGCACACTTGATGAAGAAGCGCGTGCTCAGGTTAGAGCAGAGAAAATTGGCTTTGTTTTTCAATCATTTATGTTAGTGCAAAGTTTAACCGCACTTGAAAATGTGATGTTGCCGGCAGAGCTCGCAGGCGATCATGATGCTAAAGCCCAAGCAATTGAGTTATTGGATAAAGTAGGACTGTCACATAGGCTTGAGCATTACCCATCTCAACTATCAGGAGGTGAGCAGCAGAGAGTTGCAATTGCGAGAGCATTCATTGGCTCACCTAAGATACTTTTCGCTGATGAGCCTTCAGCGAATCTCGATAGTAAAAATGGACATCTGATTGAAACATTATTATTTGATTTAAATAAACAAAATGGAACTACGTTAGTACTAGTGACTCACGACGAACAGTTAGCGAAGCAATGCCAGCGCATTATACATATTGAAGGTGGTCAATTGGAAAAAATTAGTGAAGGAGCAGCTGTCAATGTGGGTTAAATTGGCTTTTAAGTTATTCTCACGAGAGTTCAGGCGTGGTGAATTAACTATCATCTTTGCAGCAATAGCGTTGGCAGTACTTACCGTTTTTAGTTTGTCTGCAATTACAGAACGAATTGGTTTAAATATCGCACAAAAAAGTAGTGACTTTATTGCCGCCGATCGCCGTTTGTCTAGCAATCACGCTTTTGATCCACAACTACTAACAAAAGCAAACGAACTTGGGCTAAAAACGGCAAAGGTACTCTATTTTGACTCCATGCTGTTTGCTAATGATGAATTGGTATTAGGCTCAGTAAAAGCGGGTTCTAATGCTTACCCTCTCAAAGGTAAGCTTACTATTAAGGACAACTTAACCAGCCAAGCATATGAAGTTGCTACTGGTCCTAAGGCGGGGTCAATTTGGCTTAGCGAAGGTTTATTTTATACCCTTAATGTAAAGGTCGGCGATAATGTTGAATTAGGTGCGGGGATTTTTAACGTCAGTAAAGTGTTAGTGAAAGAACCTGATGCGCCATTTTTCTCTTTATCTGGTAATAAACGCGTACTATTAAGCTATGAAGATATTCCTGTCACCAAAGCTGTTCAAGCGGGCAGCAGGGTATTTCATCGCCTACTTTTTGCTGGAAATGAACAACAGCTGAGTAATTACTATGCTTGGCTTAAGCCACAACTTAAAAGTAATCAAAACTGGGAAGGGATTAAAGATAGACAATCCCCTTTGGGAAACAATTTAGACCGAGCAGAGCGATTTCTATTACTCGCAGGTTTATTTGGCATTATGTTAGCTGCCGTTGCGATGGCAGTTTCAGCGAAACGTTATTGTGAACGACAATATGATCCCGTTGCTATGATGAAAACGCTCGGCGGTAGTCGTAAAGTTATTCGTAATATATTTCTTTTGCACCTTAGTTTAGTGACCGGCTTTTCTATTATCGCCGGTTTACTGTTAGGCTTTATTCTGCAAACCATTGGTGCTGATTATTTAGCAAACTTCATGGGCACTGAGCTACCACAAGCAGGCATGCGTCCTTGGTTATTATCTGGTTTTATTGGGCTAATTTGCGCGTTAATGTTTTCCCTTAAACCCTTACTCGATTTATTTGATATTCCTCCACTGCGTGTCTTACGTCGAAACTTAGGTGATACCCTCGCACTGAGTCGACTTCATCTTTTCCTCTCGTTTATGACTATTTTTGTTTTAATGTGGTTATTTAGTGGTGAGATCGTTACCACCTTAATTTTATTTGCCTCTACTTTATTAGTGATTGCTGTTTTATTTGGTATCTCTCGATTATTATTTGCTGCTGGGCGCAGTTTAGGGCTTAGACCTGGCTCTAGTTGGTCATTAGCGATAGCGACATTACAAAAAAGAGCCAATGCTAATGCGATTCAACTGATCAGTTTCGCGTTAGCAATTAAGTTAATGCTATTTTTGGTTGTTTTAAAAAATGACATCATTACAGACTGGCAAATGCAAGTTCCACCTAATGCACCTAATATGTTTATCATTAATATTAGTGAGCAAGAAGTCGATCCAATTACGCAGTTTTTTACCGATAACAACATTGCCCATGAAGCGTTTTATCCTGTTTTTAGCGGACGAGTTGATGCGGTTAATGGTGAAGAGTTTGCTCGAAGCGTCTCAAAGCAAGAAGGCGAAGAAAAAGATGAAGACGCGAGAGAAGGAGTCAACAGAGAGCCTAACTTAACTTGGTTAGAGTCTTTACCAGAAGGTAATGAAATAACGGAAGGTAAATGGTTCACGAATGGAGATACTGGTGATGAGATTGAAGTGTCCGTTTTTGATGGTTGGCAAGAAACGCTCGGGCTAAAGCTGGGCGATACCATCACTCTATTAGTTAATGAACAACCAATAGAGGCCAAGGTTACTAGTTTTAGAAGTGTTGACTGGGGATCACTAAAACCTAATTTTGTTATGATTTTAAGCCCGAATATGGCTGGTAAGATACCAGTAACCTACTTTAGTGCTGCGAAATTGGAAGATAAACATACCAAGGATATTAGCCATTTATTACAACGTTACCCAACGATAAGTATGATTGATATCAAGTCTCAAATAGAGCAAGCCCAATCGATTATTGCGCAAGTCTCCTTAGCGATAGGCTTTGTTTTATCAATTGTATTGATAAGTGGTGCTTTAGTGCTTGTTTCACAGGTGCAAGCAAGTTTGGCAGAACGTATGCAAGAAGTGGTGATATTACGAACCCTAGGAGCTAAAGGCCGACTGATCAAACTCGCAACGCTTTATGAATTCATGCTATTGGGAGCTATCGCTGGCCTAGTTGCGGCAATAGTAAGTGATGTGGCTTTACTGGTCATTCAACAACAACTCTTTAATGTTGAAGGCCGAATGCATCCATATATTTGGTTATTAGGACCGTTAAGTGGCGCTATTTTTGTTTCTGCTATTGGTTATTTTATGGTGGCAAGAACTATGAGACAAAATACCCAAGGCCTATTAAGAAAGATTGCTTAACCTAAGTAATAAGTGCTCTCAGCTTATTACTGAGGGCACTAATAGCTATCTGATAATACTCGATTTAAGGTGAGTACATAACTAATTGATTACTTGGACTTAAGCATAAGGTATATTGAAACGATAAATAGTTAAGGAATAATTTTCATGGTTTCAAGTTCAAATAATAGCTCTATTGCGAAAGCATTTGTAACAGTCGCCGCTATTTTTATCATTTTTGCGGGTATTAAAACCGCGGCTAATATTTTAGTGCCGTTTTTACTATCCGTATTTATCGCAATCATCTGTAACCCATTAATCAATAAAGCCAGTGAGTATAAAATACCAAAGGCTGTTTCTGTCATTTTTGTTATCGTGGTCTTTGTTACTATGGCTGTGTTTTTAACGGGATTAGTAGGCAGCTCTTTAAATGAACTTTCTCAGCAGATACCTCAGTACCGAATACAACTCAAAGAACAATTTACTTGGTTAACAAGTTTCCTTAATAGTCATGACATCCAACTTTCTTCATCGATAGTGACTGAATATTTTGATCCTGCTGCAGCGATGGGGTTAGCGGCTGATATGTTATCCAGTTTTGGCTCTGTGATGACAAACTTGTTTTTGATTATTTTAACTGTTGTTTTCATGTTGTTTGAATCATCGACGATTCCACATAAATTACATTTAGCATTAGATGATCCTCAAATGCGTTTAAATCAAATTGAACGGTTTTTATCTTCGGTGAATCAGTATATTGCTATCAAAACCTTAGTTAGTATTGCTACTGGTTGCATTGTGTCACTAATGTTATGGGGCTTTGGTTTAGACTTCTTTTTACTCTGGGGAGTATTAGCGTTTCTGCTTAATTACATACCAAATATAGGCTCTATTATTGCCGCAGTGCCACCAATGACACTCGCTATATTACAATTAAGCATAGGGGAGGCCGGCGCTATCGGTTTAGGTTTTGTTTTAATAAATATGGTAATGGGTAATATTATTGAGCCTAGGTATTTGGGTAAAGGTCTAGGGCTATCCACTTTAGTTGTTTTCTTATCTCTAATTTTTTGGGGATGGCTGCTTGGTACTGTTGGTATGCTATTAAGTGTGCCACTGACCATGATATTAAAGATAGGGCTAGAAAGTTCACCAGAAGGTCGTTGGTTGGCTGTCATGCTAAGTGATGAAGTTGAACTGGTCGATAAAACCGAGCAAGCTTTACTTGATTGAGAGCTTGATTAAGATGTTGCTCGGCTAACTTTCTAAAGAGTGGGATTAGTCGTTATAATTTTACTGAGTTCGGTGATTCTGTTCTGGCTTGATTGTACATAACAAGTTTTATAGACCAAGTCCGCACCTCTTTCGGGCGATACTGCTAGGTATTGCCAACGACAATCATTTTCCCTATAAGTAATAAAGTTATTTTGCGAACGCTTAAACATTTTTAAGGCAGAGTAACGGCCATTTACTAAGGCTTTTTCTTCTAAATTAAAGGTATGTAAATTTACCCAAGTTTGTAACTCTCGATCGACAAGGGATATCACACCATCTAAACACCTAGACATTGGAGCAGAAGATATTTTCTCAGCATTTTGTTGCTGACACTCTTCAATGTTTTTGGCCGCATGAACAGGGTTAATCATCAATAAAGGACATAAAAATGCGGATGCTAAAAGTATTTTATTACGGATCATTTTTCAGTTGTAAGCTCTAGTTGATATGAGTTTAATTACGCTAATGTTTACTCGTTATTTTACAAGTGAAGGAGTAAACATTAGGGCTGAGTTTAGTTGTTTATTTTATTTATTAAGCAGGTAATACTTTTTTATAAGGTTTAACCGTTACTTTTTTATAAACACCAGCACTGATATAAGGATCTTCATCTGCCCATGTTTGTGCGGCAGCTAAGCTATCAAATTCTGCAACAATTAATGAACCAGTAAATCCAGCCTCACCAGGATCTTCACTATCAATAGCTGGACATGGACCCGCTAGTAACAGTTTTCCTTGCGCTTGTAAGTCTTTTAAACGTCCAATATGCTTGTCGCGAACAGATAGGCGTAAGCTGAGTGAGTTTTCAACATCTTCACTGTATATAACATAAAACATGGAATGGTTTCCTTTAAACAATAGGTTAGTTAGCCCGTTTTAAATAGAGCTGTTAAGTAGATTCTTTAGTTTTTTCATTGTTAATGGTATCGGTATCATTTATCTCTTCTTCTACCTCTAAGTACTTGTATAGAAATAAAATAGAAGTGATAGAGAAAAGAAACATTAAGCCGGTTAGACCAAAGACTTTAAAGTTTACCCAAGTATCAAGGTCGTAATTAAAGGCTATATAATAATTTAGTCCCGAGCAAAATAGAAAGAATAAAGCCCAAGCGAGGTTTAATCTTGACCAAATATTTTCTGGTAGTGATAACGACTCAGCTAAAAATTCTTTAATAATATTTTTGTTGAAAAAGGTATTACTCACTAATAATGCAGCAGCGAAAAAAGCATTAATAATGGTTACTTTCCATTTGAGAAAAGCATCATTTTGCAAGTATATTGTTAGGCCGCCAAAAACAACAATCAAACCAAAAATTATCCATTGTTTAGCGGGAATTTTTTCTTTCTTGATTTTATAGTAAAAAATTTGCACGAAAGCGGCGACAATTAAACTGCCAGTAGCCCAGTAAATTCCGGCGATTGAATTAATGATAAAGAAAATTAGAAGAGGAAAGTATTCAATAAACAGTTGCATATAATACCGAAATTAAAGATGGACTTAGAGCGATATTAAAAAGTATCGCCTTCGAATAACGTGATTTTAACGAATGCGAGTTTAATAGCCAAGCTTATATTTGTTTAATACCTAACTATAAAGACTTTATTTTGCCATTGTCATTGATCTTTATCAACGAAGCGGCTTTGGGGAATTGTACTTTGGTCAATAGCAGGGTACTTTAGCATCAAGTTTAATAACCACAGATAATCGTCTCCCATGGCAACTGACAAATTATTTTATCAAGAACAAAGCAATGAAGTATCATTATTTAACTATGCTTTTGAACATCAACTTCCTGTATTGATCAAGGGTCCAACAG
>OJAZ01000555.1_pt1 | contig 15359 bp, 6 predicted proteins | sample 1589851 | NCBI WGS metagenome assembly OJAZ01 (sample SAMN05416792, study PRJEB24817) | seawater metagenome | isolation source: Sea water | place: Canada:Atlantic | collected 2013-07 | reverse complement strand
CGAGATTCGCCTTAGTCTCGTGGGCTCGGAGATGTGTATAAGAGACAGATCAAGTACATTACTCACTAACACATCATCTTCTTTACGCTCGTTATAGCGTTCAACCAATGCTTCAAAGCGCTTTGTAAAGTCGATACCTTGCGTTTGATTTACTTTTTTCAGGTCGCCAATGGCTTTTGCCAATAACATCTGAAGCAGCTTTATTTTGGTATTGGGGAGTTTTATTTTTTCTATTTTTGCAATGTAATCATCATCGAAAATATCAATCTCACCACCTTCTTCATTACCCAATTTAAATATTTCTTCAACACCATCACTTTTTAGTGCTTCAGCAATCATTTCGCGTACTTTGGCATTCATCTGTGCGGTATCAGGTGCTTCGCCCTTGGTGAGCTTGTAAACAATTGAACGAATAGCGAGATAAAAGTGAATATGGTTACGTTCGTCCTCACTAATTTTTTCACTGCCACAACAAACGTCATAAGCAGCTTTCAAACGTTTCACTAAATCCATAAAACGTTTTTGCTTTTTATCGGTAGTCAGTACAAATTCCGAGGCATGATTTAAACAATTCAACTGCGCAACGGCTTGATTACTAAAGTACGGAGATGTGTCAAAGGTATGGAATAAGCCAGCGAGTAAAGATAAATGGTTTTTCACCTCAATCACCGAGGCGGCAACATCTTCAAAGTTGGTTTCATCTGTTTTTGAATATTGAGCCAAGGCTTTGTTCATTTCTGATTTAATGCCGATATAATCGACCACTAAACCCTTATCTTTACCCTCAAACTGACGATTTACCCGTGATATGGTTTGAATCAGGCTATGTTTTTGAATCGGTTTATCAATGTACATGGTATCTAAAAAGGGTACATCAAAACCGGTTAGCCACATATCTACTACGATGGCTATTTTGAAATTTGAATTTTTGTTTTTAAACTGTTTATCGAGTTCTTTACGTTCGTCTTTACCGCCTAACAGCTTGTATAGACGCTCAACATCGTCTTTACCTCGTGTCATCACCATCTTGACTTTCTCTGACGGTGAAGCAATACGACCTTCACTGATAGCACGCTTTCTGTCTACTTCAGACAGTGCTTCTGCGTTGTCAGTATCAACAACATCAAACCAATCAGGCCGAAGTTCTTCTAACTCTTGATAGAGCTGATAAGCAATATTACGAGCACTACAGACAAACATAGCCTTTCCTGCGACCGTAGAGCCCTCTTCAACGCGTTTATCATAATGTTCAACAAAGTCTCTGGCTAATACTCGAATACGGTCAGGATCGCCTAAAATCGAGTTCATATTGGCAGTAGCTTTTTTGCTATCTTCTATTTGTAATTCATTACTGCCTGAATCAGCACATTCTTTATAATACGCCTCAATTTCTCCCAGCTTACTATTGTTTAAACACACTTTAGCCGCACGACCTTCGTAAACGATACGTACGGTTATTTCGTCTTTAACTGACTCGGTCATCGTGTAAGAGTCAACAACCTCACCAAATACATCTAATGTTGCATCAACGGGAGTTCCCGTAAAACCAACATAGGTGGCATTAGGCAAAGAGTCGTGCAAATATTTTGCGAAGCCATAAGTCTTCTTCACGCCTGTTTCTGTCACTGTGATTTTTTGATCTAAATTAACTTGGCTGCGATGCGCTTCATCAGATATACAAATGACATTATAGCGATCCGTCAATAGCTCTGTGTCTTCGGTAAACTTATGAATAGTAGTTAAGAATACACCGCCACTGTTACGGTCTTTTAACAGCTCTCGTAAGTGAGTACGGCTAGTGACTGTTTCAATGGTGTTATCACCAATGTAGGTTTTAGCATTCCCAAACTGTTGTGATAACTGATCATCTAAATCAGTTCTATCGGTAATTAAAACGATAGTCGGGCTTTTAAACTCAACACTCTTCATTAACAAGCGAGATAAAAATTGCATGGTGAAACTTTTACCACAACCCGTGGCGCCAAAGTACGTGCCGCCCTTACCGTCACGAAGAGAATCACCGCCCTTACCACCAGGACCTTTTTGGTGCAGTTTAATATTCTCAAACAGTTTTTTTGCCGCGTAATACTGTGGATAACGCGGCACAATTTTTATTTCCTTTTTCCCCGTGTCAGGAAAATAGATAAAGTTTTGCATCACATCACGTAAACGCGCTTTATCGAATAACCCCTGCAATAGGGTATGTAAAGAGCTAATACCTTCTTGTGAAACTACCTCCTGCCCTGTGACTTTCCCCCATGAATAGAAGAATTGATAAGGTGCAAACAGGTTACCCATTTTATTGTTCACGCCATCGCTGATCACACACAAGGTGTTAAATACAAACAACTGAGGAATATCACGACGGTAACGAATAGTTAACTGTTCAAAGGCTTCAAATATAGGGGCCTTTTCACGAATAGCACTCTTAAATTCAAACACCACAAGCGGTAAACCATTTACATACAAAATGCCATCAGGAATACGCTTCTCACCCGTTGAACCTTCTATTTCTAGCTGATTAACAAAACGGTAAATATTATCGTCTGCTGTATTAGCAGAATAATTGCCTTGGCTTTCCGCTACTTTATCTAATTCATCAAGTTCAGGATCAGATTGAGACTGAAGTTTAAGCTGAATTACAGGCGCTTTAGTAAGCAAACTTTCTTTAACCACTTCTGCTACATTGTCAAAATCTAGCAATTGAATATACAAATCTTTTTGCGAGGCACTGCCAGCAACACTACCCGATTCTCGTTTTAGTAAAAAACCATCACTAAGCCACTTACAAAAGGTTTTATTGCTGTCGTACAAATCACTTGCCGGTAAGGTTTCAAGTTTACGAATAATGGTTTCTATTTCACCAGTTGTAATATTCGCATGTTCATAGCGCTTCGTTAAAAAGGCACGTAAATCATCTTTAATCAGTACTTCGCTATTATTTCGTTGTAGTTCGCCACCATTTAAGTGCGGATAACCTTGCTCGCCCAATAATTCAATAATTGCTTGTTCTAACTTAGCTTCTGTAAATTTCATTTCCAATCTCTACTTAGTTACCTGTTAGAAGTTAATGAGCCGATTAAATTTGGCTTGTCGTGTGCAATCGAACCTTCCAGATAGTTATTTACTACCTCAGAAATACGTTGAATCAGTTGTTTATCTTGTGTGAAATACCCTAAAGGAATATGAACTGGGCTTAGGTCAGGCATTAAAAGATGGTAACAAACTGCAGCAAACTCATTCTCCAATAAAAGCACTTCAACACTACCGTCGAATAAACCATTTAAAATACCTTCACACGAAGATACGTTACCAAGTTTTTGCTTCCATTCTCTGGTGGCTTTTTCTTTAGCTTTATACTGGTCATCACATGGTAAATACATAGCCAATTGGTAGTTACTACCTTTGCCATTTTTTTGATATGCCTGCAGACTTTCTTTTACTTTATTGAAGTTTTCACTTATTCCCCAATAACGCGTATTAGCGCCTACCCAACTTAATTCTTTTATTTTACCTTGTTGCTTTGTCGGTTTTAATTGCTTCAGGCATTGCTCGATTTTCGTCCACGGTTGATTACCATAAATAGGGCCTATCAACAGCTCATAAGGTTTGTTTCCTGAGCTATCCGCCATTTCAGCAATCATTCCCCTAAAATCAATTTCGTCTGGCTTTATAAAGCGAGATACCGACATATCTTCAAAAGCATTCCATGCTTGTTTAATACTTTCGATATTATTTCCCAATCGAAGGTTATCAGTATCTTGTGAAATTGCATGGCTAATGGCTTCGTCGATCTCATAAATCTTATCGATATAAAAAGGCTTTATTTTATTATCAAAATCTATTTCAAACTTTCGCTTTATCCTGTGCGCGATTGTTCTCTTTCGAGTTACCGCATCTACGGAATAAAGGCTTGGCAGTGAGTGATCATGAGTTCTTATATCCCCTAGTTCACCCGATTCAACAAACCGCTGAAAATTCTTGGTAAACATACTCCTAGCATGTTGTTCACTCATACTTTGAACTTCATGGTTTACTGCCAATCTTAGCCCCGTATTCCAACCTCCATGCTGATTAAGGACTTTATTGAACCCTACTAATTCAAACGTAACATTCGACGTTCGCGATTGTGGTTTTTCAACCATAGGTTTATCTTCTAAAGTAGAAAAATAACCTTTAGCTAATGCAGTAAGACATAGTCTTCCATCTTCTAAATATGACACTTCACTTTTACTAATTGGCTCTTCTATAGCAACATTTAGCTCTCGTTGATTAAAACCAAAAAAGGAGGCTAATTCAAACTTTGATAGTGGTGATATATATAATGTTCGAAGTAAAAACTCTTTAGTAAAGGGAAAGCCCTGCTTACTTAAATAAGAGTATTCAATGTTATAAATTTCAGCTGGAACAATGTAGTCCACTTCATTAAATTCAATGTGATGATTTTTCATAATATTTAAGCCGCCTTGTTATGCTTTTTAGTGGTTACATTTACAAAGGCGTATTGGCCATTACTGTTATTTTCTTCCATGAATTTAATGACACCACCAAAAGGTAGGTCACTATTTTTTCCTTGCCACATCCTTTTATCCCCCACAATAACAAGGCGGTCCATTGCGCGTGACAGCGCAACATTAATTCGATTCGGTAATCGTAAAAAACCTGGGCTCTGTTTATGCTCAGAACGGGTCACAGATAAAATGATAATCCTGTTTTCTTTACCTTGGTAACTATCCACAGTATCAATTTTTAATAATGCAGTGAGTGCTTCTGAAAGCCCGACCTTTTTAATTTTTTGTCGTATGCGCTTTTTTTGCTCTGCGTACATACAAATCACACCTATGGCAGCTTCCCCCTCTTTAACTTGTTCGTATAGTGAGCTAACAAACTCTTCATCCTCATCAACTTGTAACAGCAAGTCTACAATGGCATCAGCTTCAGCATCGTTAAAAATACTGGTGCCAGATCCTTTTTGATGATGTGCATTTTTACCTAATGATGAAGTATCTAGCCAAGTTGCTGGGGCTGCTAATTGCTTAGGAACATTGGTATAAATATCAGGAATGATACGTTCCCCGTTTTCGAGTTCACCTTTATAAAAACATTGTGAGACCAAAGTGCCTATTGGTGGCGCCATACGGTATTGTACTAATAATTTAGCTCCTATTTGCTCACCGTAATGAGAATTGAAAGCACGAGCAAAATCACTTTCAATTAACTCATCAATATCACCACTCGATTTAATACCTAACTTTCTCGCAAGCGCCTGTTTGTGTGGTTCAGAATACAAAGGGGGTAGTTGTTGATGATCACCAACCAACAAAACTCTTTTGCCTACTTGCATTGCTATAGCTAGTTCACTGGCAATTGAACGTGCAGCCTCATCAATAATTACCCAGTCATACTGATTACTCGCTATATCAATATGCCAATTTCCAATACCAACACAGGTACCTGCAACTAACTGGCGAGAACGCGCTAAAAATTCATCAAGGTTTGCATTTCCCGAGTTCATAACTCTTAGCATATCTTTCGACAGTTCAATTATACGTTTTACACTGCTAGCAATGTGAGGCTCAATGGCATAGTCATGGTTTAAGTTCTTGATCAAAGAATCACCAACTGCACTTAAATCATCATGCCAATCTTTATTAGCTTTTGATTCCATTGATAAGCGGCCATTAATTAAAGACTTTCTCTCGCCAATTTGTTTTTTAAGGTCTTTTCTTTCTTTACCTTCTAGCTTTTCATCGTCTAACTTGGTTAGTGCATTAAGTTGTTCATCAATCGCGGATAACACCAACTTATCGAGTTCTAAAAATGCTTCTAAATACTCTTTGGGAGCTTTTAAAGATTTGGCTAATGCCATCACTCGAAATTTCAGTTGCGTAGAAAATTGTTCAGCTTTTTGGCTCAAAATATTGCTTGAAAGTGCATCTTGTAGTGAACTTGATACGGCTGACTCGCGACTACTAAATCTAACAACATCAAGCGGCGTTTCAAGACGATTACAATGTTTACGAATTCGCTCTGCAGCTGTATTTACCGCCTCGTGTGACTGACTCACCAATAAAATTCGCTGTGTACCTAGCTTTTCCACCAAGTAATGTACAAAAGCGGCTATGAACTCTGTTTTACCGGTTCCTGGTGGCCCTTGTAACATTGATAGCGGACCAAACCTTAATAATTGTTGAAACGCTATACGCTGCTTGTCATTAAGTTTAATAACATTGCCATTGTCATCCGTTCTATCATAACGAGCAAAGTCCTCGCCAGTAACGATATGTTCGTAATCAATAGGATCATGTAAGCAATCAGGGTCAAAATAATCGACTAAGTTCTCAATCACAGAATCATTTTCAATAATACGAGTGAGTGCGTTTTTACGTTTGTTAAAAGAAGATTTATCAGCCTTACTTCTAAAGAAAATAGTATCTTCTTCTTTTAGCCTATGAACACGACTGGTGTATCGTGAAAGGGTTACTTTATTCAGACCAGATTTTGCTAGATTCACTTGTCCGATAAAAAAATCGTTATCTCCATCAAGAATAATCGCCTCAACCTCATCTTTTGCAGTAAAGGCATCAAGCGGATCTTTCTCCGCTTCATAAGGCAATACAATAACGTCTTTGTTATCCTTATGCTGCATTGGCTCACCAGTTAGTTCTACATTGGGGTGAGATGCAGATTCCGTTTGAATAATAGCTTGCCAAAGTTCTCGGGTAGAAATAGGTTTTACACTAGTTCCAACAACTTGATTTTGAGATGGTTCTAAGTGCGCATCACTAATATTACCAACACCAATATTAGGTAAACTAGCTGCCTTACGTTTTAGTTCGAATTGCTGAATAGCATTTTCAAAGCTATATAGCTGCTTAACTCGGCGATTTAAATTATCTAATTGACTTGCTCTTCCTTGGGTAACTTTGATGGCAAAAGGTACTTCAAAATCGGCATTTTCTATTTCCCGTCTGGAAATACTATCCCTCTTAAGAGGTGACATACCGTGTTCAAATTCAAAACGAGCTTTATCGAAAAATAATTTTTGAATACCGCCTATTCCACAAAAGCTAATAACTAACCCTGAAGATTTATTGCGACTTTCTTCTATCGACACATACAACTTACCGTTATCCGGATAAATAGTAAGTGACTCAAAATTTTCTCGACTACCAATCTCAATATTTATCGTTTCAATGGCAACTTGCAGACTTTGCTCAGGGTTAAAAACAGCGTCTTTAAAACGTGTTAATTCTTTAAAACCATAATCAACATCTTTCAACTCTTCAATTATTGCAGCGCTAATCGCTGGGTGATTAGCACTTTCTTGTCCCCACTCAATCCATAATAACTCTGCACATATCTTCATAACTGCATAGTTATCACGTTCAAATGCTGAGCTATTATCAACATTGACAGGGCTATATTCAGAGTTATAAACATCTTCAGCATCATGATGGAAATCTAAAACATCAATAATGAATACGTCACCGGTGTCAGCTAATATTATATTTTCAGGCTTTAAGTCGCCGTGTGAAAAGCCAAGTGAATGCATGTGCATTACATGTGAAACTATGGCTTTAACAACCTTTTCTGTGCCTCTACGCCTTACTGTAGGATCAATGGCAGCGCCAGGTATCCACTCGCTCACCAAATATAAAGCACTATCCCAAGAGGTTATGCCAACATCTATTACTTTTGGCACAAAACTTAAATCAAGACTTTGCAGTTTTTCGATACGTTCTAAAAAGAACAATGTTCGTTGCCCAAGCCCCGCATTGATTTCGGAAGGGTTAATGTTATTCCACACCTTCACTAAACCAGAGTCGGCCTTGTAAACCTCTTTACTGCCATTCTCTGAAACTAACTCAACTTCAGGGTGTAAACGACTAATCTTGCCATGTTTAATAAATCGTTCCAGTTGTTTACTTGAAAACGAAAACGCTTCTTCTTGACTTGGCTCACTTTTCACTAAGGCATCTAGCAACTCAGCAGCATTAGCATAGCTTTCACCATTAAAGGCGTTAAACAACACCGGGGTAAACCAATCGTCACAATCGGTAAACTGCTTCGCAATATTTTGTTCAAATATAGGAGTTAATCGCTCGGCTCTAATAATCGCCCATGCAATGATTGCTAGGCGAGAAACATCGTAATGATAATGGCTTTGAAATTTATCTTTCTGTTCGTAAACAGATAACTCATCACGTACTTCACCAACGGTTGTTTTTTTACGTTCAAAAGCAGAAATGAAATTAGATAGCGCAACGCGTTGCCCAGTACTTAGCCAAACACTATGACTACCTATATCTCGGTGAGCTAAATGCAATTGATGTAAGTCGGCAAAACGGGCAATTAACACCTTCACTAAGTTCACCCGTTCATCAATTGACAGGTTCTCTCCGTATGCAGTGATAAAGTCATTAAGGCGTTCTTGACCTTGAGGCAGTTCTACAACTTCGTTGTATTGAGTGGTTATTTTATCTTTAGATGGAATGGTTAACGATGAAACACAGTGATCATATAAATCACGGTTCTCGCGTTTAATTTTGGTTAATACTTCGCGCTCTCGCGATACTATTTTGAAACGTCCATCAGGGGTTTTAGCTTCAATGTTTGATAGCTTGTCAAAATCCCAACGACGAATAATAGCGCGGTCATTTTTATCTGATTCACTCTGCGCATAAAACTCTGAGTAGCATTCTTTCGGGTGCTCAAATATTTTATCTTGACCTATCCAGCCGTCCACCGTTAAAGGTTTAGATTCAACTTTATTATCATTTAATAAGCGTTTCTCTAATAGCGGAATGTCATTGAGTAAAACCGCTGAGTCAGGATGAGGCGTAAAGCGTTTGTTAAAAGCGTGTTCGTTAGCACACAACTTACAAAACTCATCTAAGCTGATGGTCTCTGCAAGCTCATTTTTTTGTAGTTTAGAAAAGTTACTCGTACCTGTCATTACCACTAAAAAATATACGCGCGGTGTATGCTTGCCATTACTAAATTGACCTTTGAAATTTCTTTGTTTTAGTAAGTTATCTAACAAGAATTTTTTATTTCGGGTTATATCAACAGGAGATTTACCTCTGTCGTCATTACCAAAGAACCATTTGCTGTTATTTGAGGTTATCGGTTGCCCATTCCAATGTTTCAATTCGACAATCAAAATATTGCAATGCGTAACAATCAATAAATCTATTTCGCCTTGCTGGTTTTTATTTATAAAACGAAAACCCGCATAACCTTTCCAACCAGCATTAAAGGATGCTTTTACCGCTTTAAGTGCATCAAAGCCTTGGCCTTGTTTTTGACCTTTGCTCTTCTGTTTTTTTGGGGCACTTAAAACATTTTTAATTTTTTCAATTGCGTCTATTTCGTGGCGTTCAAGGCCACCTTGCCAATATTTGATATCCATATTTTTTACTTCTTTAATTTTTAATTTTTAATCGTGATTATTTTCTCAATCGTATTAATGTCTACTAAGCGACTTCTGTAGCGCTTTCAATAGGTACAACGTTTGATGTTTGAATAGTCACTTCCTCTCCCATCATCATCTGATAATGTGCTAAGTGACCTGAGTAATTAAATACATTCTTGAAAACACCAATAAATTGCTCTGTCGAATCACCAACCTCCTGAATAAACAGATCATCGGGTAAGCAATGAGAACCATCATTTATCCAATACAGTAGTGATCTACAAATCTGTTGTTCTTCAACACTGTCAAATTTCTCAACAATATCTTCATCACTAAAATCACCAAGTATCTTAAAGTAATTTTCCAGTATTCTTCGCATAGTGTTTTGGATAGTTATTGATGAGCCGGGTTTACGATCTTTAATTTCTCTCCACAATAATTCATAAGATGAAGAAATAGGGTTTTTATCGTTATAAGCTTGGATACTTGTGATGTTATTGGCTTTTCTTAGAATCCAAAAGTGGGTTTTATTACAACCGTTTGAACGACCACCTTGATATGAAGCTTCTTTATGAAAATACACATTATGGGTGAATAGTAAAAGCTGCTTAATACTTGAACCCTCTTTTATTTCTCGGGTTAACTTCTTGATAATTGCACTGACGATATAAAGCACATTGCTATCTAAACTAGATATTGGATCATCAATAACCAATACCCTGTCCTCCGTTACACCTTCTTGTGTTAATGCGCCATTAGCTAATTGAATAAAATAAAGAAATGTAATGAAGGTAACCTCTCCTTCACTCAATGTCATTAACGCTAAGTCACCATTTTCTCGTTGTATGCTGTAATGGTTGGGTAGAACTGTTGATGGGACAATACTAAAATTAGTAAAACCATAAGCTTTAAGCATTCGATTAATTTCGTCTACAGCAGGCTGTACACTAGTCATATTTATGCTTAATTCTTTAATTTCCGTATTAAGTACAACTATTTTTAATCTCCGTTGCTCTATTGATTTGCTTATACTATCAACAGCTTTATTCAAACCTTTCAACTTTTTCTTATAATCGGTAAGAGCTGTTTTAACCTGCTCAACCAAAAATAACCAAACCTCAGATGTAAATATTGAGATTTCAGAATCGTAATTTATTGCTAATTGATTATGTGAATCTATTAATACATTAGCAGCGCTGATAAGTTCTTGTAGTTGTTGTATTTCAATTTTAGTGTCATCAATATCTACCTGCAAGCTGACCTTCTCAACTTTTGAACACATACTCATATGATTAGATTTAAACTTGCTTTGCAAAAGCGTTAAATGGCTATCAAACAGATCAATCTCAAGCCTACTTTCAGGGTTGTTTTTTTCTGTTTGTTGCACTTGCTCAAAGTAAGTCAATAAACGGTCAACCTCTTCTTTATAAGCCTTTTCAAGAAACAAAACCCTTTGGCTTTCTTTAATAAATGTCTCATCAAAAAAAGCAGCTAAACTTTCCTTAAAATCATTATCTATTGTTTCTTTTTGACAAAAGGGACAGGTCTCACCATCTATAAATTGTTGTCCTGCACTTACCCAGTCATTACTACCTAAATGAGTGATTAAAGCTGCAATATCTACGTCGCTCTTACCTACAATGACTTTTTGCCATATATCACTTTTTTCATGGACATTAATTATCGAGGGAGTAATCCTAGGGAGCTTAGGAAAAGTAGATGGCCTTTCACCTAAAAGACTTGTCGCTTTATTTAACAAACTCTCATGTTCGTGTAGGACTACCGAAGTTCTATCTTGGCTATCCTCAGAAACAACCTTATGCATAAATGCTTTTTTGCTACCAATAGAGCCTTTTAAAACTTGTTTGAAGTCGCCCTGATACTGCTTATATACATCCCAACACACGTTAGTAAAATTAGCTATAATCTCTTCTTGCTCTAACGTTTTCCCGTCTAAGGTTGTATTCTGCTGTTTTTGTAGCTGATTTAAATTGGTAAATTCATCTTTCTTAGTTTGGATTAAAGCTATTTCTTCCGCTGACGCTTGTCCTAAACTAAATACACCGGCTATATCGTTAGAACCAACAAAATTTTCATCTCGAAATTCTTTGTTATAGACAAGTGTTTTTAACGCCTGACCACCATCCCAATTAACGGTACAATTGGCAAATTTAACATTCCATGACTCCGCAAGAAAATTAGAAGATGTTGTTTTTCCACAACCATTAGCGCCATAAAAAAAATTAATAGGCTTAAGACCATTAACTCTTATTCCTGCAGCATCATAGCTAGCGACACTTTTCAGTTCATAGCTTTCAATCATTGCTCACCCCCGCTAAACCTTTCCACATCGATAACTTGCATTTCACTCGATACCTGTTTGGGTAAAATCGTTTCTAAGAGTTTGGTTTGCTCTAATTTGTCGGCTGTGAATTTCATAAATGTCCTTATTTTTAGCGCGTCGCTTTTTTCTTTGAGAACTTTCTTATTAGCTCTTCAATTTCTTTAGCTTCATCTTCTTTAGCTTTGATATATTCTGTAGACGGTTCCTTCCAAGCTCCAGCGCTTTCTGAGTCAAAGAAGACAACCTCTTTTATGCCAATTCTATTGAGTTGCTTTTTAACTCTACCCATAAACACGATATCTTTTTGGTATACAGAGACTGCAACTTTTTCAGGTCGGCTTTTACCTATTTGTTCAAGAATATGTTCATCTTGCTCAGCCATTGCCCAGCCGTAGATAACAATATTTTCTTCTAAACTAGGCAGCACTTCATAGAATACCTTTTCAAGGTAATCACAACTTGATATGGATTGTGCTTTGGACTCTTTAGTACCTTCACAAACAAACGCAGGTGCTAAATCCCTTTTTTCCCATTTACCAAGAATACTTTCAAGCAAATCATCAGCTTTACCAACTGTTATTTTCTTAATACTAGAAAATTCATGGTGATGTAACACTAAATTTCCATGGGGATAAAAGAACAGAGTTGCACTTTCCGCTCTACCATATGGTTCAGCACGTTCCCACCACTCATCATAAAAATAATTAGGGGTAAAACAATCTTTAAACCATGGTCCAAGCTCTCGATTACCGAGCATGGCTGCCCAATACACGATTAAATCATAATTAAGTGAAACCACTTTTTTGAAAGGTTTCATAAACTGGTAAATATGCTCTAAGTGGTGTTCTGCCTCTTGATAAGTGACATGGGTATCACGGACTGTTGCTATTAGCGCTGTTCTTACTTGTTGGTAGGATTCTTCTACTTTTCCATGCTCAATTTTTAACGCTTTATTAACTAATTTAGCTTGCCAAAGTCTTCTTAAAACCAATTCAAAATCTTCAACATCAAAGCTTTCAAAAACCTTTTGCACAGGTTTACTTAAGTGTCCTAATTTAGCCGCTTCGTCAAACAGTGAGTCATAGCCAAAGTTATCAGAAACAGCCATGCTGGCACCGTTACCCAATATCAAGCTACCCGCTTCAAAATCACCTTTAATATCTTCCCACTGTTTAACTTTTGTCATTAAGCAGTTTTCTCGTTAGAGGTTATTACATCAGGTATTTGTAACTCTCCAGAAATTAACTTTGGTAATAACGTGTCTCGAAGTTTGGTTAGCCTCTCTGATTGCTCTAAATCTTTACGATTAATGAAGTTAATAACAATGTCATAAAACTTGCTTAGTACTTCTTCTTTAGGAATTAAAACTATTTCTTTCTCCAAGAAGTGTTTTGTTTGAAAATTAGAAATTCCAGTGCTTTGATTTTGGTATTCCCAAGTTTTCCCTTCGTCATATATCTTCTGTAAATGTACAGATGCCAATAATCCTATTTTTTCATTTAGAGGTCTAAATTTACGACAAAAACTAGCAGGTTCAATGATCCCCCCTAGTCTTTTTATAATGCCCTCCGACATGAAAACAGACCTACCCGTTGGCTGAGTTGGACTACCACCAGAAACTTCAATTATTATGTCAGCAAATTTAATTTCCCTGGTTTTAAATTTTTTCTCCTCAACCCACCTAACGGGAGCTTTGCTTTTGCTACCATTTTTTAAAGGTGGGATATCCGTTCCTCGAACAATACATGATTTGATTGTATGTTTTTCATCGGGTAACTCTTTACCCCAATCACCACCAATTGTATTTTCTAATAAATCACCAAAAGGTTGCGATTCCCATCCTTTAGGAATCCAACCTAGTTGTTCGTTATGTTCGAATTCACTAGGGAAATGAGCATGGGTGGTTGCATGTTGCATCAATATTGTAGGCGATAGCGGCGTTGAACCTTGCGCTAGTGCTTTTAACGAGGCTTTCGTTTTATCTGCTTCTGCTAAGCCATTTAAAGCAAGTAGACGAATTTTGGCTGTTTTCACTAGCCCTTCAGGTAAAGTGCTTTCGAGGTTTTCTATTTTAAAATCAGCCTTAGCCAGTAGGTTGTCGAATACCGGATCAAAGTCGACAAACCAGCTTTTAAACAACGTTTGTGCCATACTTTCAAGCGTTTGGTTGGTTTGGCGGTTAAGTTCAATTTTGTCACTAATCGCTGAAAGTTGCTCACAAATTTTTATTTGTTGCCATTTTGGTGGCTCTGGTATTTTAAATTTTGGTATATCACGACATTTTAAACTTTCGAATATAGCTCCAGGATTTAAATATTTATTGACCTCATCCCACCACTCTGTTCCTTGTACTGCCCAGCGAAGGTACTCTGGGTGAAGTCGCTCACCTGTCGGGCGTAGTAAAACCAAATTTTGTCCCAGAGCAAACTTTGCATTCTTAGGCACATAAACAGTTTCCCCTGAAGTACACCTTCTCGATAAGATCACATCCCCAAATTTTGGATCTGCTTTTCTAGTCCATGTTTTAAAGTCTTCTTCAGAAATTAAGCGTGGTTTTGCCTCGAAATTTATACGTCCATTATCCATTTGAGGAATACCAATATACGGAACCCCATCTTCTACAGCTTTTGGTGTTTTATGATCACAATCAATAAGCTGAACACCTAGTTCTTCTAAAGAGGTAGTCTTCCACTTATTTTGCATAACCCAGCGCCTCCAAATTTTGACTAATCGCTTTATCTAACTCGCCTGCTTGTTGCATTTGACTATAAAGTGTTTGGCTGAGCTCAGTCATTTTGGTTTCAAAGGGAATACCGTCATCTTCAATCTCAGCAGCCCCCACATAACGACCGGGTGTGAGTACATAATCATTTGCCTTCATGTCTGCTAGGGTTGCTGATTTACAATAACCCGCGATGTCTTGGTAGGTCTTTTGATCAGCGCTTTGACTCTTTTCATCAAGTGATGCTAACTCCTCACCACGCCAAACATGATAAGTTTCAGTAATGCTGGCAATATCGTCATTGGTTAATTCTTTTAAGGTGCGATTCACCATTGAGCCCATTTCACGCGCATCAATAAATAAGGTTTCACCTTGGCGGTCACGACGTTTTAATAGGCCTTTTTCGTCATTTCCCTTTTTATCTTTACTGATAAACCATAAACAAACAGGTATTTGTGTGGTGTAAAACAGTTGTCCTGGCAATGCGATCATACAATCGACTAAATCGTTTTCGATGATTTTCTGACGGATATCACCTTCGCCGCTGGTGTTTGACGACATTGAACCATTGGCTAATACAAAACCTGCTGTGCCATGCTCGCTCAGCTTTGAGATCATATGCATGATCCACGCATAGTTAGCATTACCCGTTGGGGGGGTTGGGTAACCTGCCCAGCGTACATCGTCTACCAACTCGTTGTCTGCTCGCCACTGTTTTTGATTAAACGGTGGATTGGCCATAATGTAATCGGCTTTCAAATCGGGGTGTTGGTCTTTAAAGAAACTGTCGCCTGCGACGTCACCTAAATTGCCTGAGATACCGCGTCTGTCTCTTATACACATCTGACGCTGCCGACGACTCCTTACGTGTAGAT
>OJAZ01000552.1_pt1 | contig 15390 bp, 9 predicted proteins | sample 1589851 | NCBI WGS metagenome assembly OJAZ01 (sample SAMN05416792, study PRJEB24817) | seawater metagenome | isolation source: Sea water | place: Canada:Atlantic | collected 2013-07 | reverse complement strand
GCGTAGTACCTTGTATTCTGGCTCGTTTACCCAGCATTAATGCCATATCTAGGTTATCTGCATAACGCCCAGCCAACATGGCGAGGTAAACCACAATGCCATCGCGCTTTAGAATGTGAAGGTTCCGATTTAGATAATCGCCCCCCACTATATCAAGCACCATATTAACGCCTTCAGGCCAATTAGCTTTTATCTCTTCAGCAAAGTTTTTATCTTTATAGTTTATCAGCAGGTTAGCGCCGTTTTGCTGGCAGTGTGCTAGCTTTTCTTGGGATGACGCGGTAACGGCACTTTCTACTCCCCAATAATGACAAAGCTGAGTAGCAGCTAATCCCACACCACTAGCACCACCGTGAATGAGTACTCGTTCTGCTGGTTTTACATTCGAAATAAGGCGCAAGCATTGAAATGCAGTAAGAAACACCTCTGCAAGGCCTGCTGCCGAGCTATACGGCATGTTCTCGGGAATAGGCATTAGATGTAGTGGATTGACGGCAACTTGTTGTGCATAGCCGCCGCCTGCGACCAATCCAAAGACCTTATCTCCCACTTTCCACTCACTGACTGTAGCGCCAACCTCTATGATCTCACCGGCAACCTCAAGCCCTAAAATTTCACTTTCACCAGGGGGCGGTGGATAGTGCCCTTGTCGTTGCAGTGTATCGGCACGGTTCACACCAAAGGCGTGTACTTGCACTAGCACTTTGTCGTCGGTGAGTACGGGTGCATCAACCTCTGCTATTGTTAGGCCTTCTGGTGCACAGCCTTTTTCGAAGTTTACAAATTGCATTAGTATCCTCTTTTTTGGAATTTCACTGGGGGTGCAGTGTGTCTTTGCACGTTAGTGATAGCATGAATAAATACGTTAAACTATGACTACGTGGATGATAATTTTAAGTGCATAATTGAGTTCGCAATTTTAGCCTCATACCGCTAACAACTGGCTTATTGTGCAAAATTAGACTTAAAACAATGTAACGTAATGCTATTAAAACAAAACTCATGATCACCAATAGTTTGCTATAACTTTATGTGTTACCTAACGGCTGCGCTGCCTAAACAAACTTACTTTCAAACTTAATAAAATAGTTAAGTTCTGGTCAGTAAACGGGGTAATCATTCGCATAGGCAACGCTTTATCGCTATACTTCGCCCCGCCGCTTACGTGTGGTTGCAAGGGCCGTTCACTTGCTAAAGGCTTTTTATTTGGCTAAAGGCTTCTTATAAGGCTAAAGGCTTTCAATGCAATACCCACTTCCTAGCTAATTCAAGAAATAGAGTACGTTTCATGTCATCACAAGTTATATTGCATCCTAATAGAGATAAATCCCTTCGTCGTCGCCATCCTTGGGTGTTTGAAAGCGCCGTGGCAGAACTAAAAGGTAGAGGGCGCAGTGGTGACACTGTTGATGTGTTCGATTCAGAAGGTGATTGGTTAGGTCGCGGCGCTTACTCTCCTACTTCGCAAATTCGCGTACGCATGTGGACCTTCAATAAAGAAGAAAGCATCGATAACGCGTTCTTTTTACGTCGCATGGAAATAGCACTTAAATTACGAACCCGTTTATTTGACCCAGAAGTGACCAATGCATTTCGCTGGATTGCATCTGAGAGTGATGGCCTTCCAGGTGTTACCATAGATTTGTACGACAACGTAGCCGTATTGCAACTATTAAGCGCTGGGGCCGAGAAGCACCGAGATAAAATTGTGTGGGCAATAAACAAGTTAAAGCGCGGTACCCACGTTTACGAGCGAAGCGATGTTGATGTACGTAAAAAGGAAGGTTTAGAGCCCGTTACAGGTGTGGTGAGCGGCGAGCCACCTATGCAAGTTACCGTGAAAGAAAATGGGCTTTCTATCGTTGTTGATATAGAGAACGGCCACAAAACAGGCTTTTATCTTGATCAACGAGATAGTCGTGCTGCCGCTGCACATTATGCCAAAGACGCTGATGTACTTAATTGCTTTAGCTATACCGGCACCTTTTCTTGTTACGCACTACAAGGTGGTGCAAAATCGGTTACTAATGTGGATGTTTCTCAGCCTGCACTTGACCTTGCTAAGCAGCATGTGGCGTTAAATGGTTTAGATGAAAGCAAATGTCATTACGTCAAAAAAGATGTCTTTAAGCAGTTGCGTGAATACCACGAACGTAAAGACCAATTTGATATGGTTATCCTCGATCCCCCCAAATTTATCGACAACAAAGCATCACTTACCCGTGCTGCCCGCGGCTATAAAGATATAAACCTGTACGGTATTCATGCGGTGAGAAATGGTGGATTACTGCTTACTTTTAGCTGCTCTGGCTTAATGCCAGCCGATTTATTTCAAAAAATTGTGGCTGATGCCGCATTGGACGCAGGAAGAACCATCAAAATTATTGCGCGACTTAACCAAGCCACCGATCACCCTGTGATAGGCAGTTATCCTGAAGGGTATTACTTGAAAGGTTTGGTTTGTGAAGTCACTGATCTGTAATTTCTGGCGTACTTTTACATCCAACGAAATACACGTCACAGACGAATAAAAGCAAATTAATACAGGGTTACTGTTTAATTCATTAAGCATAAAAAAACGTGGCGCTAAGGTTTTATTAAGTGTTATTAGACTTGACTCACCTTTAGTGCCACGTTCTTCGAAAATTCAAATAAGAGGCAAACTTAGGAAACGCTTATGATGCCAATGTCATCTCATTTGAAGCAAAAGCCTGATCAGGACCACTACGTAGTTGCTGATCGCTAGCTTGCTCTTTAGGCTGGTTCTCAAACTTCTTCCAGACTCGCTCGTGAAAATAAAATACCACCGTATTCACAGCTGGCTCAACTAAGGCTACTGCCCCACCCACTACTGCACTACCTGTTAATAAATATGCCACTGTAAAAGCGACAGTGAAGTGCATACATGCAAAAGTGATTGTCTTTTTCATAATGATTGACCTAATAAGTTTGTCTCGAATCGTTAATGAGAATTATTATCGATTAGACACATTAAAGACAATTGATTTTTACGAAGGGCGCCATCGACTTATTCGATTTCAAAATTATGAAGGGCGTTGCTTAGCAGGTTTAAAACAAGTCATATACGCGCAGTCATAATGTGAAGAGATAAGCCAGTGAGATAAGTCAACGAGATAAATCAGCGGCCATTAAAGCGCGTGAAACATACGCCGAGGAAGTCGGCAAAATGATTGCCAATAATTTATTGATGATTAAATGTAATTAGCTGTGAGAAGCTGTGAGAAAAAGGCTAACCTGACTCAAGAGAGACTCACGAGAGACTTCGTGAGTCATTGTAATGAATATACTTAGGCTTGCGAAAACACTATCAGCCTATTTCATTTCTGTGATTTCAACCCCAATCAAACAGCTAGATTCCGTGTCTGGCTCACAGCGAACCACAGTAGCAATGGCTGCTAGTGAAGGTACTTGAGAGCTTGGAGAATCTATGGCAACGCTAACTTGCGTACCAATTTCTATCGAAGGTTCATCAACTTCTAAAGACATGCCTGTTGCACTTATATCTTTACACATTGCTTGCATAGTGCGGCTCGATTCATCATCAGTAACCTGTAACTGACAAGGCGAATTAACCATCATCCTGAAAAAATTTCGCTTATCGTCGTATCCCAACATTTCTACATCTCCACTACGTATTCAAACCACATGTTGCTCTACCTGTTATAGGGCGAGCTTGGCTGCTTGTCAATCAGCCTGACCAATAATTGTCCATTTATATTTAGAAAATTAGATTCTGTCATTTGGGAAATTAAACAAGCCGCTTAATTTCCCAGCTAGAAGTCAGCTAAAAACAGTGAGATACGCTTTGCCGATATGGGGTAAGCCGTACCTAATGCTTGGGCAAATAAAGACACCCTTAATTCTTCAATCATCCACCGTGTATCTAATAATGCTTCTGGTACTTTGCCTTTAGGGTATTTACCACACGCTTTTTCCCATTCACTTAGGGCTTTTTCAACGGTGAGTTGATGCATTCTGTCTTTATTCGGATCAATCGGTAGTTTTTCTAAACGACGAGACAAGCCTTTTATATATCGGTTCCAATCGTTAAGCCGTGCTTCACCTATATCCGATACAAACCCTGGGAATACCAAGCTAGAAAGATGCCCTTTGCAATCGCCCAATGCGTTTATCATGTTAAGGGGCACATTGCCTTTCATTTGCTTTTGGCATTGATGTGCGAGGGTTAAGCCCTGCTCTACCTGCTTGGCTATTTCTAATACTTTGTCGTTTATTTCAGCGCGCACTATATCTACGCAGGCATCGAAATCCGCTTTGCTACGAATATCTGTGTTGTGCTTTTCACAATATTCGCCCACCAGCGCATCTATACCGGCAAAAATACAATCATCAATAAGCGCTTTAATTTGCCCAAACGGATTAAAGTAAAGACCCAACTTCGCTTTATTGGGTAACTTACTTTGCAAGTAATTTAGCGGGGACGGCATGGCGTTTTTAATCAACACGTTCACACCTTTTCGGTGCATTGATTGCGCTTTTTCTGGCTCGTCTATAAGCGCGATATCTACCTTGTCGCCCTTTTCTACTAAAGCGGGGAAAGCTTGTACTTCAAAGCCACCCATTTTTTGCGCAAAAGTAGTAGGCAGTGTGTCGAAATCCCAACTTTCAATACCACTACGCTCAAGCTCAGGCGTAGCCGCCTTTTCAAAGGTTTCTTTTACTTGCCCCGCACATTGCTGTTTAAGAGCGTGTAAATCGTCTGAGCGCGCAATGGTTTCGCCTTTATCGTTTACTACCGTAAAGTGCATAATCAGGTGTCTATCCAGCTGCGACAGATTCCATTCATCTTCTTCTACGGTAATACCGGTCATTTTACGAAGCTTGGCGGTAACCGCCTCTACAAGGCTGATGGGGCGGCCATTTCTATCCGTCTCGCTGATATCTGCAATGCAGGCATCCGCAAAGTTAGGCGCAGGCACAAAGTTGCGGCGTAAGCGCTTTGGCAAGGTTCTGATCATCGACACTATGCGTTCATGTCGTAGCCCTGCCACTTGCCAATCAAAGCCAATATTTTCCACTTGGTTGAGTACCGGCAAAGGAATAATCACGCTAACACCATCGTCATCCGCATTCGGCTCAAAATGATAACGAAGCCCCATGGTGATGTTGCCCTGTCGCCATGCATCCGGAAAGGCGTTCTCTATGGCTTGTCCAGGCTGTTGGCGATACACGTCATCCTCGGTAAAGGTAAGCACGTCGCTTATCTTTTCGGTACCAGACTTTTCGCCGCCCGCTTGCTTAACTAACGCTTCTTGGTTTTTATACCATTTCTTAAACGCGGCTTCGTTGTTCGCTTCTACCGGAATACGCGAGGCATAAAAACGGACTAATTCGTCGTCATCAACCAATAGATCTCGGCGTCGGGTCTTTTGTTCAAACTCATCGGCTTGTTCTAATAAAGCTTGGTTCTCTTTCAAGAAACCAAAATTCAGCCGCGTATTACCTTCAACTAAGCCTTCCCGAATAAAGAGTTCGTGACATACCGGCGGGTCAATTAGGCTATACACTTTGGCTCGTTTCATCACTATAGGTAAACCAAACAAGGTCACTTTTTCAAACGCGATAACTGCACCGCGTTTTTTCGACCAGTGGGGCTCAGAATAACTATGCTGACTAACATGCCCAGCTAATGACTCTATCCACGCGGGGTCTATTTTTGCCACCATCCGGGCGAATAGCTTAGAGGTTTCAACGAGTTCAGCCGCCATTACCCATTTAGGTTGCGATTTAGAAAGCCCAGAACCTGGGAAAATCATAAAGCGGGTGTTGCGCGAACCTAAGTATTCTCTGTCTTTATCTTTAAAGCCAATATGCGACAGCAATCCACTGGCAATGGCTTCGTGAATAGCTTGATAATCTGGCTCGTTTTTCACAATGCCAAAGCCCAGTTCGGCCACCGACTTTTTAAGTTGGCTAACAATATCTTGCCATTCGCGCATACGCAGATAATTAATAAATTGGCTCTTACACCACTTACGAAGATGGTTCTGGCTTAATTCATTTTGCTGCGCTTTAAACGCGTCCCACAGGTTATACAAACTAATAAAGTCTGAATCTTTATCGGTATATTCGCTGTGCTTTTCATCCGCCTGTTGACGTTTATCTTGTGGGCGCTCACGAGGGTCTTGAATAGATAGCCCCGCGGCAATTACCATGACTTCCATTAACGCATTGGTACGCTGCGCTTCAACCACCATGCGGGCGTAGCGAGGATCGATAGGTAAACGGGCAATCTGCCTGCCCATTTTGGTAAGCTGCATACGGCCTTTTTGTTTCACGATGGCCTGAATTTCTTCTAGTAACCTAAAGCCGTCGTTGATGTTGCGGTTATCGGGTGGCTGAACAAACGGAAAATCAGCAATATCCCCCAACCCCAACGCAAGCATTTGCAAAATAACCGAGGCCAAATTAGTACGCAGTATTTCTGGGTCGGTAAATTCAGGGCGGCCAAGGTAATCATCTTCACTGTATAAACGAATACAGATACCATCGGAAACACGTCCACATCGCCCTGCCCGCTGATTCGCAGACGCTTGCGATATAGCTTCTATAGGCAACCGCTGTACTTTACTGCGAGCGCTGTAGCGTGAAATACGCGCCACACCTGGGTCGATAACATACTTAATGCCCGGCACAGTTAACGAGGTTTCTGCCACGTTGGTAGACAACACAATGCGCCTACCGGTGTGAGATTGGAAAATACGGTTTTGTTCTGCGGCGGAAAGCCTAGCATACAAAGGTACTATTTCAGTATTGCGGTATTGCCTGCGCATGAGCGCATCTTGGGTGTCGCGAATTTCACGCTCCCCACTTAAGAACACTAAAATATCGCCCGGTTTCTCGGTTAATAGCTCATCAACCGCCCCCACAATGGCGTCGGTTTGATCGGTATCGTTCTCATTGTCTTCAGGGCTGTGATAACGAATTTCAACCGGATACGTACGTCCGCTCACTTCAATAATAGGCGCATTATTAAAGTGCTTCGAGAAACGTTCGGGGTCGATGGTAGCCGAGGTAATAATGAGTTTAAGTTCAGGGCGCTTGTCTAATAGCTGCCTTAAATAGCCCAGCAAGAAGTCGATGTTTAAGCTACGTTCGTGGGCTTCATCAATAATAATGGTGTCGTATTGATTCAAGAAACGGTCGTTTTGCATTTCTGCCAGCAACATACCGTCTGTCATCAGTTTTACGTAGCTTCGCTCGCTAACCTGATCGCTAAAACGAATCTTGAAGCCAACCTTTTCACCAAGCGGTGTGTTGAGCTCTTCGGCAATACGAGTTGCCACACTGCGAGCAGCCAATCGACGTGGCTGGGTATGCGCTATCATGCCGCTGACACCACGGCCAAGCTCTAAACATATTTTCGGCAACTGGGTAGTCTTCCCCGAGCCGGTTTCACCCGCTACAATCACCACCTGATTCGCTGCAATGGCAGCTTTAATATCGTCTTTTTTATCGCTAACCGGCAGTGGCGGATACGTCACTTCTGGCAAATTCTTAAGCCTAAACGCACGCTTATCTACTGACGCTTGAATATCGTTAACAAGCTTTTCATATCGATTGGCTAGTTTACTTTGCGGACTATCAGCAGCATCAGTTTGGTTATTATCCTTTACCTTTTCACCGCTATTTAGCTGCTTCGTGAACTGCTGAATACGCCGTTTTAACGGGAATTTATCCGCCGACAGACAATCATCGAGTTGTGCATAAAGCGGTTTAATTTGAAAAGCGACAGGCGACGAAGGCGCGTTAGGTGAAGACAATTTACCATCCTACTTTTTAATACGAACTGGGTGATGCGAACTGTACTATTTGTATAATCTGTATAATCTGTACTTGCGGTCTGTACTTACGAATTATAGCTGCGGTGCTTAATAGCAAAACGTGCTGTAAACCAATGTTGTAAAAACAACCTAAGCCGCAACTATACCAACCTATACGGCTAAACAGCGGAGAACGATCCTAGAAGAAGTGGCGCTAAATTTCCACCGTTAATCACGCTAGTTTGTTGCCTAGCTATTTTTGAGTTAGCGCGACTTCACAACAGCCTATGCTTCTGTTAACTCATCGTCATTTTTTTGTTCAAAGGTGGGAAAGTTGAACCAGATAGCCAATAAGCCAAACACGAAAATAAGCATGGGATACCAGCAGTAAGGCGTAATGGCAAGCGGCGATATACCGACTACCGCAGCAGCACTTAATAACTGCGCCCCGTAAGGCACCAGCCCTTGAAAGCTACAAGAAAAAATATCGAGTAATGATGCAGTACGGCGAGGATCTACTCCATACTTTTCATTTAAATCGCTCGCGATAGGGCCAGCAGTGACAATCGCAATGGTATTGTTAGCGGTAGTTATATCTAAAAAGCTGACTAAACCAGCAATACTAAACTCTGCGCCCTTTTTGCTAGTAACACGTTTAGTCAGTCGGTTAATCAGCCAAGTAATTCCACCGTTCGCATGCATCAAGGCCACAATCCCGCCAATGGTAATGGCTATCATGGCTAAGTCTTGCATCCATCCCATGCCTTTTTGAATGCTGTGCATCATGGTAAGCACGGTAAAGCTGCCTTGCAGCAAACCAACCACGCAAGCACTTGCAATACCCACTGCCAAAACAGTGATAACGTTAAAGCCTGTTAGTGCAAAACCAATAATGAATAAATACGGCAATATGCGCCATACATCGTAATCTTTAGTTTCAATAAGCTCTGAGGTATCTACATCAACAAAGATTAACAGCAGTATCATGGTGGCCAAACAAGCTGGTAAGGCTACCATCAAGTTTGCACGAAATTTGTCTTTAAGCTGTACACCTTGGGTTCGAGTGGCCGCAATAGTGGTGTCTGATACAAATGACAAATTATCACCAAACATAGCGCCGCCTACTACCACGCCAAGGGCAAGCTCAACCGGTAAGCCTAAGCTGTTTGCCAGCCCCGCCCCAATGGGTGAAAGTGCAGTAATGGTGCCCATAGAGGTACCCATGGCAAACGAAATAAAGCAGCAAATCAAAAATAACCCGGGCAATATCATGGCAGTAGGTACAAATTGTAGTGCCATATTTACCGTAGCGTCGCGCGCACCAATATCGATGGTGACCGCGTAGAAGGCGCCAGCAAGAAGAAATATCAGCACCAGTAGAATAATGTTTTTATCGCCGCCGCCTTTGCAAAACGTTTGTACTTTTTCTGAGAAACTTACCTTTTCGCCTTTAGGGTTTAGGCATAGCCCGTAACCTGCACTAATAAAAAACGCCACCAAAATAGGCATAGCGGTAATATCGTTAGTAATAAGGCCTGTAGCTACCACCAAAACAACAAATAATAAAATGGGCGTTAAACCCATTGGGTTGGGCTTAGGTTGGCTACTTGAAATTGATTGCTGCACAGAAAACTCTACTTCTTTAAATCAGAATGGGCACGGCGTAAGGCCGACGATTATTGTATCTATAAGGCGCTTTACGTCTAAATAACTATAAACAAACAGGTTTAGGTTAGCGCGCTTACATTGGTAGACATTTAAACAATAATGTAAAAACGAGTGAAAGGATAAAAGGTTTTGCACCTAATGCAAAGCAAATTAACGGGCGCGCAGCTCACTTGGGGTCAAACCGGTTAATCGTTTTATCGTACGGCGAAAGTTAGGCAGGTCGGAAAAGGCCATTTGCGAGGCGCTTTGTTCGTTGTTTAGCTTTTTAAGCGCCAGCAATACGATGGCTTGTTGCCGCCGTGCTTCTTCGCTTAGCCCGCGGTAAGTGTAGTTATGGTCGCTTAGCTTTCGTTTTAACGTTGCGGTACTGCACCCTAAATTTCTCGCTAAATCCGCTAAGCCTTTTTGAGGCTCTTGTAATGTCTGAATTCTTATATAATCGAGTAAGCTCAAATTTGGTGTGTCTTGAGGTGAAGCCGGGGTTTGCTGATATGCCAAACTACGCTGTGCCTCGCCTTGGATATCACCCTGAACATCACCTTGAATATCGCCTTGAACATTGCATGCTTTCTCATCGGCAAACGGGAAAGCGGAAGTCATACAAGATTTGGGGAGGGTTATAGACATCAGGGGCGAATGAAAAGCAACCCGAAGTCCTAGGTAAGTTTCGAAATCTTGAACGTTGCGTGGTCTTTCTGAATCTATTGTAAAACTCAAAGGTAAACGGGTGCCAGTCCATTGTTTAACTAGGGCCACCAGCATGGATAAATACAACTCGGCAATAAATGGCCAAAGCTTATGGGCACCTCTTTTTTCACACCCCATAGTGTCTTGTAACACCCAAATATATTTATCTTGCAGCGAAAAGCGCTTAAACGATACCAAGGGAATACTCCCCCACCGTATTGCTGTAAGTGCTTCAATGGCCTGCTCAAGGTTTTGGCTTCGTTTAATATTGGCTATATCTTCACGTAGCCATATCCCACCTAAACTTTTACCTATCAAAAAGCTAACATCATTACCCTTGCACTGCCCTCTTACATTTGAAAATAAGGCTATACATTGTTTGGCACTAATACGCGTGTTTACCGTAAGGCTATCGTCAAAAATGCCCGTACCACGAAGTATTCTGTCTTTACTTGCGCCGCGGGGAATGGCCACGTCCAGCACTGCATTTACAAGGTGATAGGCAGGTATCACTTTGTCTGACTGAGTCACTGGTGCTGGCGAAAGTGTTTGCACAGGCCTTTGAGTTGGCCCTGAAGTCACCACTGAGCTAGCTATCACTATGCAGCGTTCCTGCTGCCGTTTTTATTGATTTGGGCGCTGTTGCTGTCTTCAAGCTGAAGCAGCAAATGCTGCAAAGTGTCGGTGAGCGATCCTTGTTGAGTAAGTGGCGCAACCACTGCGCGCGCACTGGTATAAATGGCGGCCGTGTCTTCTTTATAGCGAAACGCTACATGGCTAATACTGGCTCTAACTTCTTTTACAATATCTTGGGCTTCGGCTTCATTTACATTAGGCAGCAATAGCGCAAATCTATCGCCGGCATATCGACATGCTAAATCTTGCTGTCTTAGGTTCATCACCACCAGCTGAGCGACTTCGTGCAAGTAGCGGTCGCCTTCGGCCTGCCCATAGCGCTGATTAAAATAAGAAAATTCATTAATATCGATAATGGCCACGTAGCCATCATTTCCCGATGCTTGCAATGCGGTAACCCGTGATTGCCAGTAATCGCCTCGATACAACTGGGTAATAGGATCTATTTCTTGGTGGTCTCGGTAGTCCCATTCTCGGCGCCGAAGCTGTAAATTGATTGCACGCTGTTCTAAATGCCATAGGTAGAGCGCCGCAGTCATGATAATCATGCCAATAGCGGCGGGTATCGACTCAATCATGCTGAGCCACAACGCGGAATCAGGGTAACGTAAAAACTCATCAAGTAAGTCGAGTGTCATTGAGAATAAGAAAAATACTAACCCCACAATTAACAGGCTAGTGACCTTACCTGGCGGCCGACTGGCCAATACGGCAACAATCCACCCTAGAGTCAGCAGTACTACACTGCCCTCACCCACGATGTCTAGGCCAGATATAATGGCGAGGGGCTTGGCGTTGCCAAAGGTCAGGCTCAAAGAGCTCGCCAGTGCAACCGTAGCAAAAGTAAAAAATAGCCAGCCTTTGTGATGACTGAACTGTGTGGCATTTCGTAAGGTAAACATGATGTCGCACTCTTATGGGTAGCAAACTGTGCTTTTCCCGCGATTACCAAGCAATCGGGAACAAGCAGTAAAACAAGACTCAGGAAATATCCCATTTTTAACCTGATTGTCGAGGGTCAGTTTGGCTCATCAATGTGACAAATTAGTGGCAACGCACCTTTGAAATTAAAAAAAGTATCAAAATACCTAAACTTATTAGCATGTTACTAGCAGGTCAATTTAGCTCATCTTTCTTCCATTCTGATCATATTCGCCATTTCTGCAGGTGTTGATAGCGTTCTCGTCATGTAATTGTCATATCCACTTTTTACCGTATTCGGCATCGAACATGGCTCATACACATTAATCATCAAACTACTTTGCACACATTGCTCACGGATTAAGAATGAAAATTAAAACCCGCTATTCTACATTACGCATTGCCTGTATTGCCGCCCTTGGCCTTTCACTGTCTCATCAAGCCTTAGCCGCTAACGGCGCAATTACCGGCACGCTCAACGACGCCGCAGAAGCGCGAGTGTACGTAGGCGCTAAAGTGAAACTTGTAGAGCTGAACTTAACCACAGAATCTCGACGCGACGGTAGCTTTCGCTTCTCGGGTGTACCTGCGGGTACCTATACCTTAGAAGTTTCTTATTTAGGTGAAGAAACGGTCACGCAGAAAGTCACAGTAAGCGATGATGACACGGTACGCCCTACAATTGAGCTGGGTGAAGGTGACGAACTTGAAGAGTTACTAGTACTAGGTCAACGTAGTAGCCAAGCTAGCGCGATTAACCAACAGCGTGTATCTAACCGTATATCTAATGTGGTATCTGCCGATGCCATTGGGCAATTCCCCGACCAAAATGCCGCAGAATCGTTGCAACGTTTACCAGGCTTGTCGATAGAGCGCGACCAAGGCGAAGGCCGTTTTGTAGGCATTCGTGGTATCGACCCTAACTTAAACAACGTGACCATTAACGGCTTAAACATTCCTTCACCAGAATCTGGTGTACGTTCGGTGGCATTAGATGTTATCCCTTCAGAGCTAATTCAAACCCTTGAAGTGTCGAAGTCGGTTACCCCTGATATGGACGGCGACGCCATTGGCGGCTCTGTTGAAGTGACCAGTGTTAGTGCGTTCGACAAACAACAAGATACGGCGAGCATTACCGTACAAGGTAGCCAAAATGACTTACGTGACGAAGTCAGTCCTAAAGTGTCTGGCACCATTACAAAGAAAATAACGCCTGATTGGGGTATTGCTGCTGCCCTTTCATACTTTGACCGTGATTTCGGCTCTGACAACGTTGAAAGTAATGGCGATGATGAGGTAGAACAACGCCAGTACACCATTACTCGCGAACGTTTGGGTGGGGCAGTAAACCTTGATTACCGTCCAGACTTTAACAACCAGTATTATCTTCGCACTCTGTACAGTGAGTTTTCAGACGAAGAATACCGCTTAAGTAATACCTTTACCCTAGATGGTGAAGATTCAGAAATTGAGCGTGGCAGTAAAGACAGAAAAGAAACCCAAAGTATTTTTACGGTAGCCCTTGGCGGTGAACACCAGTTACGAACATGGAAAGCAGATTGGCAACTTGGCTATGCCAAATCTGATGAAGATGAGCCAGACGCGCTCTACTATAATTTTGTAACTGAAAACGACAGTATTGATGCGAATCTGGCCACTATTCGGCCTGCCATCACTCAAAATGCGGATGCATTGGATTTATCAACGTACGAGCTTGATGAAATTTCGTTTGAAGATAACTATACCAAAGATACTGAAACCAGTTTCAAACTCGATTTGGCCCGCCCTGTAAACTTTGGCAGCTATTTGGGTGAATTAAAATTAGGCACAAAATACCGTAGCCGCGAAAAAGATCGCGACAGCAGCATATTCATTTACGATGGCGATTTTGACGGTATTAATCCTGCTGATTTCGGTGATGACTCACCAGAATATTCACTAGGCGATTTTGGTCCGGGCTTGTCTCGTTCTGGTATGCGTGATTATTTCAACACTAATCGTGCTGCACTAGAATTGGCTGAACTTGATTCAGAGATTGAATCTAATGGTGCTACTTATGTCAATGAAGAAGATATCTTTGCTGCTTACATTATGAGTAGTGTTGATATTGATAAGCTACATATCGTGGCTGGTGTACGCTACGAGCGCACTGATTTCAGTACCTCAGGCATGCGTGTTGAACTTATTGAAAATGAAGAAACTGATGTAGAAGACGTGGTAAACACGGTATGGGAAGCCGAGCGAGATTATGATCACTGGTTACCCAGCATCAACGCACGCTACGCGTTTTCAGATAAACTTCAACTTCGCGCCGCATATACGCAAACCATTTCGCGTCCTAAATTTGAAGATGTAGCAGCGTTTCAAATTATCGAAAGCAAAACCGAAGAAGATGACGGCGTTTTTGTTACCGAGCGAGAAGCAGAAGTGGGCAACCCAGAGCTTCAACCTTACGAAGCACAAAACTTTGATTTATCTATAGAGTACTACCCAGGTGATATTGGCGTACTGTCAGCCGGTTATTTCTACAAAGATATTGACAACTTTGTGGTGTATGCCGATGTTGCAGGCACCGAAGGTTGGGAAGACTACGATGAAGCCATTCAAGCCATTAACGGTGAAAGTGCCAGTTTACACGGGCTAGAATTGTCGTGGGTTAAAGCATTTAACAACGGCTTTATAATGTCGACCAATGCCACCTTCACCGATTCAGACGCCACCACATTCTTAGACGGTGAAAAGTTTGAAACTCAACTGCCTAACCAGTCAGACACCATTGGAAACCTAACCTTTGGTTACGAAGCCAACGACTTTAGTTTGCGCTTAGCCATGACCTATAAGAGTGAAAACTTTGAGGAAATTGATGGCGACATGCTGCGTTACGAAGATGAACATGCCCAGCTAGATTTCACTGCAAAGTATTTCATTAACGATGATATGCAGGTGTATTTCAACGCAATCAATATCAATAACGAGCCATTTTATAACTACTTCGATTCGCGCACGAATAATGCACAATTTGAAGAATATGGCCGTACGTTCGAGCTAGGTTTTACATGGCAAATGCGCTAATTAAGCGCATTATTTGCCCCATATTTGTAAAACAAGATCTTACGTTTAAAGATACGTTAAACCCTAAACGTCATACACAGGCGTTTAAAAAATGGGCGCGCTACAAGCGCGCCCTTATTAGAGATAAATTCATGCGCGTACTACTGCTTCTTTTTGCCTTATTTTCACTCACGTGCCAAGGGCAAATCACATCACACAATTACTACCAACAACACCACATTAATAATCTTGAAGGTCAAGATAATGCTTTTCACTTTTTAGTGGTGGGCGACTGGGGCCGCAATGGCCATTTTTATCAACGGGATGTCGCTAAATGGATGGACATTGCCAGCTACCAGCTTGATGCTGAATTCATCGCCACTACCGGCGATAATTTTTATGATAACGGGGTGGCGTCGGTTGAAGACCCATACTGGCGTACTTCATTTGAAGACATTTACCATCAGCCCCATTTATTTGTTGATTGGCACCCCGTGCTGGGCAACCATGATTATCGCGGCAATTGGCAAGCCCAAATTGACTACAGTAAAGTGAGTCGACGCTGGGATATGCCCGCGCAGTATTATAGTAAAACGGTAAAATTAGAAGATAATACCACTGC
>OJAZ01000550.1_pt1 | contig 15460 bp, 8 predicted proteins | sample 1589851 | NCBI WGS metagenome assembly OJAZ01 (sample SAMN05416792, study PRJEB24817) | seawater metagenome | isolation source: Sea water | place: Canada:Atlantic | collected 2013-07 | reverse complement strand
CATGGCGGGCGTAGGCAACGCTGTTGGCCAGCGTCTCGCCCACGGTATCGCCCTCACGTACCGAGGCGAGCTCCAATAGGGAAAACGGTACATACTTCGTCACAGCACACTCCAAATCCAGCAAACAACGGGCACCCATGATTTCTGATTAACCCGCAGTTTGTCGAGAACACAATTATCATGCCTACATCAGCCCTGGTCGCGCCCCGCCATTCAGCAGCAGGAAGTGGCAACGAGTCGGTATCCCTCCCTCCCGAAAGCCCGCTTAAACAAAAAAGCCCCGGATTACCGGGGCCTGAAACTCAGCTTGCTGATCATTGCCCTACGGGCAGTATTTGGCAATCAGCGCACTATCATTCGTCGCCCACTGAGTGATCTGCACGCCGTTTGACAGGCTAATATAGTCCACCCTGTCAGTATCGTCATTGATGCGGAACAGCGTATCGTGGGCGAACAGAATTTCCCGCTGTGAGCCAGCTTCAGCATAACGCACTCGTTGCGGCTGGAGAGATTCCGTCTCCGTTAGGTCGTCGAAATGGATCAAGCCGACATACTTGGGATAGCGGGCCTTGTTGTCCGTGCCAATGGTTGCAGACTCACATACGCGTTCTGCCACATCACTCGTGACTACCGTAAGGCTTTCACCAATCCTGTCATTAACCTCGTTAAAGAATGCTTCAACGCCCGGCTCCATGAAGTCCAGCGATTCATAAGCCAGAACATGTGCCAGCTTGTCTGGCCCTGATAGATTCGTCTCCATCAGAATCAAATCATCCATATCAAGGCCATCCCTTGAAACAAAAACCATAGCTCTCTGGATGAGCGGGTCACCTGTGGGAATTTCGACACGTACGCCATTAACACTCGGGTCATCGAACAGACTTACATACTCAGCTGTTTCCATATCAACAGACCAGCCCGGAATAAACTCTCCGCCCTCTGGGTCCTGACCGTTATCACCTGCCGCAACACCAATCATCGTGCCTTCACGGTGGTAACTGACCTCCTCACCCTTGGGGAAAAGCGCCCATTCAGATCCGCCATCCTGAGAATAGGCAATTTCCGCTCCGACACCATATTCCATCTCCAGAATGCGCTGCCTAAGCGGGATATTGGCGCGGTAATCTACAGTCATATCCGTAAGCGGCATGGCGAAAATCGCATTCTGCGCGTCTTCGTTGCCGTAAGTTTCAACCCAGCTTTCCAACTCCTCCCTGAATTCGGCACCAAAATCTGAATAAACATAGCCACCATTGAAATCGTTCAGCATCCCGTCAGTCACATCCGTAGAAAGGCTTTCAAGCACAGCCAGCGCCGGCATAGCTTGAGCATCGCCAACTCGTGCCAGAGCGCCCAGCACCGCAGCATGCAGGTCCCCAAGCGCAATAGTCTGGCTATTGGGAGCAGGCATCTCCGACAGGATATCGGGAGAAGACGTAATGGAGCGAATGCCTCCATTGACCAACTTCGCAACCGAATCATTCAGCAACTCCACCCTTTCAGCATCAAGCGGGAATTCCCCCTTGCTTAACGCAAGTTGCCAGGCGATTTCAGTGAAAGGAGTAACAGCCGTGCTGGCAGGATCTTTAGTGATCGCATGAAACTGGCTGCCCTCAGCAAGAGCAATTTCACCCGCCGACTCATCGAAGTAGCTGCTATTTTCACCCGCCGTAACCTCTACAATTGCCGGCTCAAGGCTACTGTAGGTAACCTCGATAGCGGCCTTGCCTGCTTCGTCCAGGACCCCCTCACCAATAACCTCACTATAATTGGCTCCATAGATTTTAACGGTGGCATTGGTGATACGCCCCAGAGAAGCCGAGACAGTCACGGTTTCAGACAACGTACTACCATTACTTCCTCCACCGGGATTGCCCCCACCCGGGCCGCCAGTAGTAGCGGAGGAAGATCCCCCGCCGCCACCGCCACAGGCAGAAAGCGTTGCGCCCAGAAAAAGAACAGCATATTTATTTAATCTCGAACTCATACATCCCCACATATATCTTTGGTTATCGCTTCCATGGCAAATCTCCCAGCTTGGGGAGATCAAACCGTGAGAGGGTACAGAAAGGGCGACGTGGGGAAACTGGGGGCATTGAAAATATGTCGACTGGTCTTAATATTTACGACATCCGCCATCTAAGCGTAAGAGATCTCTTACGCTTAGATGGCAATGCCAGAAACCGGAAAAAAACAGAAAAGGAATACATCAACCAAGGACGCCAGGCGATCCAAAACCTATTAGCGGCGACACCCGTCGCCTTGGTCAGAAAAATGGTCTCTGTAGACCAATGGGATCGCACAAATTGGCAAGCACTTCGGTTGCGGACAATCAACCGTAAATCGGTAGGTTAAAGCCTTTCGGGGGAAATGGGAGAGCTGATCCCCATTGTTCCCAAGCCAGAGGGATCCCCCAAAGCTGTTGTCGGTGCCAGCATGCGGAAATTAGTGCACCTGATATATGGAGTCATTAAATCCGGGATGCCATTTAATGCGGAAATTGCAATGAACGGGCTTGACCATCAAGAGGGTATCTGACCCTTATTGCGTTTATTTTTACCCCTTTGACTTAACTATTTACCAAGCACCTCCATCATCAATTCAGCTAACTTTTTATCCGACGCTCCAGCATTTGATAGATTTTCAAAAGGCAATTTTTTCAGTTTACCCCAAGTATAATCTATCCATTTCTCTGAAGCTTCTGGCCTCTCTTGACCACCAGATTGATTGAGAACCTCATAACAACAAACACTTAATGTATCTCGTGAGTATGAAGCGCCATTAGCACTAACTTTGTTTATTACGCAGCGCGCCAGTTTCAAATCTAGTTCACTCATTTCTTATCCCAATCTTTAACTATCCAACTTTCTGAAAAGCTATTTGTTGTACCTAAAAATTGCCTATACCCACCAGATCCATGATTTGGATAAGAATTCGTAAAATACTCTCTCCCAAATCTTTGGGTATCCCACATTGGCCTAGGCACTTGAGGACTTACTATTTCTGACACAGGAATTCTTAATAATGTCTGTGGTTTATTCGGTAGCTGCGCACCCGATTTATGAATTAATGGGTTTCGCCCACCTTCCAAACGGGGCCCGGGGCCAGGTCTCCCATTTCCCACACAGGCCATCCGAAATATCCCCAAGCAACAATCAACATTGGCTGATATCTCTTATCCTAACTAGACCGCACTATCACCTAAAAACCTTGGGAGATAGGAATGGCTCGGCCGATACGCCTCGAATTCTCTGGTGCTTTATATCATGTAACCGCCCGCGGCAATGCGAGGCAGGATATTTATGTCGATGACAAGGATCGACGTTATTTTCTCGAAACCCTTTCCTACTGCACCAAAACCTATCACTGGCAATGTCATGCCTATTGCCTGATGAGTAACCACTACCATCTTCTTATCGAAACCGGCGATGCTAATTTGTCAAAAGGAATGCGGCATTTAAACGGTGTCTATGCTCAATATTTCAACACACGCCATAAGCGTGTAGGCCATCTTCTACAAGGTAGATTCAAGGCAATCTTGGTAGAGAAGGAAAGCTACTTACTCGAATTGGCGCGTTATATTGTCTTGAATCCCATACGCGCACGCATGCTTCACTCTGCTTCTGGGTGGCCCTGGAGCAGCTATCGCCCTACTGCTGGGTTGGCTGAAATCCCTCCCTGCCTGACAACCGAATGGATATTGCAAGCTTTCAGCGACAACCTGAAGAGCTCTCGCACAGGCTACGAGCAGTTTATTGCCGAAGGCAGCAACCAGCCATCTCCCTGGGAGAAACTGCGCAACCAAATTTATCTTGGCTCAGACCAGTTTATTGAAGCGGCACAGCGCCACCTTGAGCCCAACAGGAAACTAACTGAAACCCCAAGACCACAACGACTAAAGCCGATTAAACCCCTGTCTCACTACCAAGAAACATACAAAAATCGGAATCAAGCCATGGCTCGCGCATGGCTTGATGGGCATTACTCACTGTCCCAAATTGGCGAGCACTTCGGCTGCGGGCGATCAACCGTAAACCGAGCGGTTAAAGCCTTTCGTGGGAAATGGGAGACCTGACCCTTATTGCGTTTGCAGATTGGGCCTAACTAAAGATTGCTAGCCGACCAACAAGCAATCAAGTCTTTGAACGCATCCTTTTCAGTCACATGAAGAGATAGCGTATCTAGTATATCCGCCACCTCGGGTTTGCTAATTACAGTACTGTTAAGCTGGTTCCAGGCACGCTCATATTGGCTAGCTGATATTAGCCCTCTAATTTCAGCCACTCCCGAAGTTTCCATTAACCATTCTGGAGCACCAAACTCTTCTCCTTTCCCGATAACTGGAGGCAAATCCTTTTTAAAAATATTTAGCTTGGCTAAATCCGATACAACTTCACAATCAGAGAAAATATTCTCTACATCATCTGCAGCGCAAAAACCAATTGATTCAGAAAAACGTCCAACTTCATCAGGGGCAGGGACGTTACATAAAAAGTCAAAAACCATCCATGCTTTTAACTGCTCCAAACTTCGTGCTATTTCAACAAAAAAAAAGTCCTCCACGAAGAATTGAACAAAGGTATCTCGCCGACCACCAAACCAATCTTTAGCAATACCAATATAACCAGGCCAATCTGGATCACTCCATAACGGTATCAAAACCGGAGGGAACCCGTATATTGGATCTGCCGGTGCATGAATAGAGTGTTTTGGCACCTCAACCAACCCTTTAGCTATATTTACAATCTCATGTGAATAGCCATGTTTAGATAAAAACTCTATATATCCCATGCTCACCCCTAATTAATCAAAATACTCTGGCGGTAATGGATAGAAGCTAGACTCAAACTTCAGCTCACTTGCAGGAATAATTGGCCCATTGTAATCGAATCCATTACCGGCCCCCAAATTCAAGTGCATACTGTCGTGCTGAATTTTACTATTGGTAGGAAACAAGTTTCGAGGATCAAAGACTTGATCCGAAAACGTCGTTTTATTGAAATTCCAATGATGGATATCACCCGCCGGAATTTCGATACCTACCCTGCCTGCACCGCGACTGTAATAATCTCGAACAGTTTTGAATGCATTACTCAATTCTTTTCCGTTTGGGGTTCCTCCTTGCTCAACAATCTGCAAGTACTTCTGATAAGCGTTCCGTCTACCACCCCATGAAGATGCATTCTGCAAAGATTCAGTCCATAAAGAATGGAGTTTTGGATCACTAGCTATAGAGCTAACACCGAAGTCTTCAGGTATAAATCGCCCTTCAGACATTCGGGCAATTGCCGTTGCTTCATTGTCTGGAACAACAAACTCCGGATACATCGTAGCCGCATCAACACCATCCCCACGCAGCCAAGAACTGAGCCCACTCGACACACCACCCGACTCAGGCATGCCCCGGAACAAATTAACACCTGACTTACCAAGTCTCCACACTCCGGTCGCAACAATTTCAGTGGCCTTTTCCCCAGAGAACCACAATGCTAACTCCACTTCCGGAGCAAACTGGTCGGCTGAGCCGTTGGTTGTCAGGTACTGTTTATTCAGACCTTGGAAATACAGATCTGTTTGCCGGGTCAGGCTGGCGTTCGTGGCCCCAAGGTTCAGGATGTCTGCACTGTCGCCCAACCCCCAGCCCATGCCCTCGCTATCGTAGCCTGGGAAAACGCCACCCTGGGCGTAGATGTTGTCAGCGTTGAACTGCCCTTCTGTGACAGCCAAAAAGCGCAGCGGGTCACCGGCTGCCATGATGGTGTTACCATCAGCGTCACGGATCAGGCCGCCGCCCATCTGGTCCAGAGCATCGCCGACAAGTTGCACCCTGTCCATTAGACCTGCAACGTCTTCTCCCTCGAAGCCACTCATGAAAGCCGCATTGGAGCCCGATTCAGGGTCTGCCGCTGCCTGAAGTATCTCTTCTAGTGTGTCGCCGAGCTTATCATTCGCGTTACGGCCCACTCGCGCCTGAGCCATGGCAATCATCAAAGGCCTGAGCGTGCCCCGCTCGTAATTCAGCTCCCTCTCCAATTGCTCCGCACGCTTTTCCAAGGCGGCCACCTCATCGGCATGGAGCTGTCGGTTGTAAGTATCTGCTTGCTTGGCGATCCAGGCACCATCGTTAACATCGCCGTCCGTCGCTAAAGCCCCTGTCAGGCCCGCCAGCTGGGCTCCAGCAATACGCCAATCATTCTTGTACTTGTCTCCTCCAAGCGCACCAGCTGCACCATCGAGTGGATCTGACAAAATCTGATTCAGGCCTGCTCCAGCTGCGCCGGTAGCAAAGTCACCGCTGGTAATCTCTGTGACAACCCCGCCAGCCAGGGCATGCATAGAAGTTCGCCCCAAGCCTCCTTCTGCAAATAACTGATAACCATTTAGGTTTTTATTATCCAGTTGGTGATCTGCCAGCTTATTGGCCCAGGTTCCTACCTGATTAAACACTACCGCCGACAAGACATTATTACCCTGGCTTTCCAAATTGCTATTCAGCGCATCGGTAAAACTCGTTCCATAAACGCTACTGCTAACACCCGCACTTACCCCTGCCTGCGCCGCATTATGTAAAGTAAACCCGGCAATACCCTTGGGATCCCCTAGATCAAAGCCCTTTGTGATGTTATTAACGCTGTCAGTAGTACCTCCAAATACATAATCGACACCACTCATCAAACCAGCAGTAATACCTGAAACGGCAAGCCCCTGATAAGTTTCAGAATGATCCAGGCTGTCCAACGTTGCCCCCATATCACCCTGATTATTAATTAATGCGGAAGTGGTTGTCGTTGCCGCACCCGTAATCACAGCACCAGTCGCGCCAGCGGCAGCAGCGCCCAAACCAGAGGCAGCTACGCCTCCAGCAGCAGTAAAACCGGCGCCCGCGACCCCATTAACGACCGCAGCCCCAGCCCCAGCCGTCAACACCGTAACCACAATCGCCACCACCAAGGCACTGGCCGCGCCCATGCTCTGGCTGCTGTAGTCCCAGCTATCGTGCATTTCCTGAACGCGCTGCCAGTCCACATTGCCATTGGCGTCCGCCTCTTTCAGCCAGGCCAGGTCAGGGTTGTTGGCGACCATGCCATCAATCAGCTGGCTAACGGATTGCTGATCCATGTCCTTAATGTCGATGGTCATACCTTCGGCGGCGTCGATGGCCAGGTTGCCCTGGGCCACGATGGCCGTTTGCAGCAGGGTTTCATCGACCTGCCCCTCACCGGACATCTTGTTCCAGGCCAGATCACCCTGACTACGCTCATGGGTTTCCCGGTAAAGATCCTTTACGGATTCAAAGGTGATGTGGCCGCCGCTGACGATGCTGATATCACCGCCGCTTTCCAGGCGCGCTGCCTGGTAGTGCTGGTCGCCTTCACTGTTAATCGACAGGTCTCCGCCTGATTCCAGCGACGTGGTGACGTTAGTGACACTCTGTATCTCATCTTTCTTGTGACTTTTGGCGCCGTAATCACCGTCCTTGTCACTTTCATACAGGTGATAGTCGGAGTTTTGTGCCGCCAACAGGGCAATATCACCGCCGGCACTCAGCGACATGTCACCGCCACTTTGTAGCTTGGCCGCGATGGCAATCAAATCACCACCGGCATCCAACTGAAGGTCTCCACCGGCGGTCAGGGCACTTTGCTGCTGCCTGACGGTATGGTTGGTGATTTGCTTCTCTTCTTCGCTATCCTCGTAGTGGTAGTTCTCATAGTCTTCATTCGCTGCCGCGCGAATCAGGATGTCCCCCTCAAGAGCTGACAACTGAATATTATTGCCTGCGGTTATATTGGAGGCAGTAATGCCAATGCTATTGCCGGCTGTCGCCATGACATTCATGGTGGCTTCGATGCTGCTGGCCAACTGCCGTACCTGGCTGTACTGGTAATCGCCCCCAGCATGCTGGCCGTCGAAACCTTCCCTGACTGCCAGGCTCTCAATCTGGATATTGCCTGCAGCCTGCATGCCGACATTCTCGCCAGCGATACGGCTACCCGTGACAACAATATGCTCGCCGGCATTGAGGGTGACATCCCCTACACCTTCGATTTGACTGGCGTCACCGTATTCCGTGCGCCAATAATCGTCGCCACCCCGGGTTTCTTCGATATATTCAGCATCGACTTCATTGATAATGCTGCCCTGACTTTGCAGGACCACATCCCGGCCCTGAATACTGGCGCTCTGGTTCTTGATATCCCCCTGGCTATCAACCAGCATCAAGCCACCTGACTGCATGGTGCCCTGGTTATTTACCACGCCTTTATCACCCGCTATCACTGTCATGTCCTGTCGTGCGGCAATAACACCACTATTGCCCACACCATCAGCTTCGAGGTGGATACTGTTACCCGATATCACTGATCCTTCTTGTGTCAGATTCGCGCTGCCGGGAGCCAGATACAACACAGGGACAAGCACCTTGTGGCCTGCCACATTCTGTTCTTCCATCCAGACGATATCGTGCTGCAAAGCGTTGACCTGATCGCTATTAAGGCTCACACCCACAGACAACTCCAGCGACTCCGCCGATGCCACGGCATTCTCCATTAGCCAGCTGAACTGGTCTTGATCACTCTCGAAGTCAGGATCAAGGAAACGGGTGCCTGTCGCCGCGATAACGGCATCTCGAATCAAACTGGTTTCGTAATAACTGTCACCAAGGCGTTTGGTGGTGACATTGGGAGTCAACCCGAGGCGATCTATCAGATAAGCGGAGCCAAGAAACCCATCCAGGCTTGCAAACAGCGGGTTGGTTTCGATCAAGTAGGGGTGGTTCGGGTCCAAATTTAAAGAGAACAGGCTGTTGTGACGCTCCAACAGCTCCAGCGTTCTGGACGTGATGGTATTAATAACGCGGGCAATATCGCTACCACCCCAATCAACGTATTCTTCCGGTGCCTCTACTTCACTACCAGAGTCAGCATCACCTGAACCCGGGCTCTCTTCTTCCGCCACATATTCATCTTCGTCAAACTCAAAGCCATCGTCATCACGGGTGCGTTCTGCATTTTCGATCTTGTCTTTAAGGCTGCCTGTGACATTTCCACCAGCAGCAATCACGCTATTAATGACTGTCGGGTTACCGTTTTCATCCAGAAGATCGACGGTTTTTTCCCTATAACCGTTATAGTCCCACGGCCGCCAGCCCGGATCAGGCTCGTGCTTGAAGTTATGCCAATGTTTCCAGCCCCAACGAACATTGAAATGACGCTGTAGTCTGAAGCTTTCATTGAGCAAGCTATCGCCTTCCAGGTGCATATTTCCGGCGGATGCCAAAGTGCTATAGCGGTTATCAATGATATCGCCGTAAATCACCAGGTTATTGCCTGCGGAAATCAGTGAAGGCGAGTTGTCCGAATCCGGATCGACAATATCGTCATAACGGTTACCACTAAACTGGTAGTACTTTACATAATTGTTATCACAGGATTCCCCGCCTGATCGCCAGTCAAAACGACCATCTCCACAGGCTGACTGCCAGACATTGAGTGTACCCATGTGATCCGACAAACGTGCTTTAACCTTACCCAGTAACTGGCTGTACTTGTCAGGGTCCAGATCTTTGATAATTTGCGTAACTCGACTGATGATCCACATGGTTTCACCCAAAGGGTTCTTGGCTCCACCAACATAAATAGCGCTTGATTCACTATGGCCGGAATAGGCATATAAATTAAATCTACCAACCTGCTCCCTATTTCCAACCAGCACTTTACGAATTTTATTTATTTGAGCATTTGAAAGCCCAGCCCCAAGAGAACTGTTGAGGTAACTTGTGTATTGGGTTAACCAATAGTCTACCGAAGCATGTCGCTGGCTCGCCGAAGAAGAGTAAAGAGGAATTTTATAAACATTGGGATCAAAGAAAAAAGCCCAGTCATCCTTGCTCATTTCAGCATTATCTGCCATGAGCTTAATGACATCATTCAGAGGATCATCATCCTGCAGGGCCAGCCAGTTTGCCTCCAGCAAATCTTCTGCCGTAACGTTATAATCTTTGGAAAGGTTAATTTCCCGGCTATTGTCCAGATGGCGGGTAAAAATCGTTATATCCCCATTCATGGAGACAATTTCGCCCTGGTCATTTCTTACCTTGTTATTTTTTGCGGCATCAATGGCTTGCGCTTCTTCCTCTTCCGTCATTCCCTCCATCAGATCAGGGTAGGCCGCACCGATATAAATACTTCCCAGCGACTGAATACTGGATGCATCGTTGGTCAATGTATCCGAAACCAGCAGCTCCATATTTTTTCCGGAGCCAATCAGTGCACCACCCTGGTTATTCAGGGTTTTGGACTGTAGTCTCAGCGTTTCTTCTGCCCCGATCACCCCATCGCCGTTGACAGCATCAACGCTTCTTTCATTGGTAATGTTTCGCGCGGCAACATCGAGCAGGTTTTTCCCGACAATATTTCCGGCATTGAATACCGTGTCGGTTGCGGTGATGCCTATCCCGTTCTGAGCGCGAAAAACACCGCCGCTGTTATTGATGACATTCTCGGCACTTATCGACAGGTTTTCTTCTGCGGTTACCAGCCCATTGTTTGTGATGTCACTGGAAGCACTCTCGACCACAGCATTTTCGCCTGCGACTATCTCACCCGCATTGACAATCTGTTGTTCGGCTTCAACCTGAACAGACTTTCCTGTTCTTATTGTTCCACTGTTTGCAACTGAACCTGCCGTAACGGCCATGGACTCATCCGCAAGTATGTCGCCCTGATTTTCTACCTGTGCCGCTATTGTCAAAGATACAGCCTTACCAGCGACTTCCCCCGCATTCACCAGGCTGTCACCGTTTACTGTCAGTGTTTCAGTAGCGTATAAGGCAGAGCCTTCATTAACTTGGGTTGCGCCTGAATCGACAGCCAGGTTCCGGGCGCTGACTTGTTCTGACTGTATCGCAAGCGCCTGGCTGGCTAGCGCCATCGTTTCGCCTGCCACCGTGCGCCCCCCCAGGGTAATATTCCCTGCACTGGCAAGCTGCATATTCTCAGTCGCACTGGCATCAGCAAAAACCACATTTCCCTTCGCCGACAGCACCATATCCCCATTCTGGGCCGCCACTGGCGCATCCAGCTTCACACCCACGCCCTCTTCATTGGCGATCAGCCGAATGCGGTTGGCGTACATGCCGCCCAGTGCACTGGAATCGATGGCAAAGCCCGGCTTGTTGGTGCCGGTGGTTTCATTCGAGGTGGCCAGGGTCTCGCGGTCTACCCGTTGCTGGCCGGTGACGATGTTCAGGGAGTCCGCGTGCAGCTCGCCGGCCACCTTGACGGAGCGGGCGATGAGGTCGAAGCGGTCGGTATTCGAACCGTTCAATCCGTTTTCGCCAATACCAATACGGCCACCCTGCACATCAAACCCCTGCAGCTCACCCCCTTCCATGATGGATTTACCGGTGGTCAGGGTGGCGTGGTTGGTATTGATAAAGCCACAACCGTTACAGCTGATGCCATTGGGGTTGGCCACCACCACATCGGCGCGGGCGCCGCCGACTTCGATATAGCCGCCCAGGTTGGACGGGTTCTGGCCGATGACTTCATTGAGAATCAGGCTGGCGGAGCCATTGTGCAGGTTCGGGTTGCCTTCGATGTAGCCACCCAGTTGGGTTTGCGTTACCTGCTGGCTGTTATTGAGAACAACGCCTTTGCTGCCTACGTTGAAATCGTTATAGAAATTCTGCGACACCCCTTTGCTGTTGGGGTTTTGAATATTGACCACGGGCACGCCATTGGCGGCTTCATCCATCGTCGGTCGCCCATTGGTGCCATGGGTGGGTGTGATGGGTTGTGCGGACAGCAGCATGGGCTGCCAAATCAGCAATAACGACAGCGTATACACCAGACCACGACGGACCGGCTTGGCGGAGGACTCAGAATTCGGCATAAAGTGAGGCATGGAGAGTGTACTCGCTGTCTGTCAGTTCCGTTGAATGCTGTTCCATGGGCCAGGAAATTTCGGTGGTGAGGCGCACCGAGCGGTAGCCCAACCGCACTCCGGCGGTGGTTGAATCTATGCGTGAAAAACCAAACTCGTTCTGATTGCCCGGCACCACTCCGGAGTCATAGGCGGCAAAAGGGATCACCGAGACAGGGCCGGTGATCGGCGGGTAACCATCGAACTGCACGCTGCCCGCCACGGCTGAATTCCCGTTCAGGGTAATACCCCGATACCCCCGAACCACTGAACTGGATGCCACCGAGAACCGTTCCGAGGGAAACAACACGTCGTTGGCATACTGTGCATTCAACCGTAATGACAGGGCGCCATATAACGGCTTTATAAAGCGATTGGCTGTAAGATATGTCTGATAGCGAGTGTGCGTTTTCTCTGCAATTGAGACGTCACCCGGAAGGTTCGTCGCCGGCCCTGTGCCCCAGCCTTCTTCCACGGTGACCGTGCCCGCCAGCTGAGTGCGCCCCCAAAGGTGTTTGGCATTGATGCGCCCACCCAGGGCTTTCAGCTGATAGGAACTCACCCGGATGACCGCATCGTCCAACAGGTTCTCGGTATCGGAGTAGGCGCCTAACAGCGAGAACGACAACCGGGAACGGTTGCTGCGATACAAAGTACGAGTGAGCTCAATACGGGAGGTATCGGTGGCGCCAGTGGTTTCAAAACGCTGGAAGATCCCCTGGATTTCGTTTTCATATTGTTGGCGGTTATAGCTCAACGCCAGGTTCCAGTAGCCCAGGCTAATGTCATAACTGAGCCCGGCCCCCCAGGCACGATCCGAAAATTCCGTATCCAGATCGCTATTCAGGGATAGAGAGATCCTGTCGGTGAGTCCGAAGGGGCTGCCCCAGTCCAGCCCCGCTTGAGCGGTGCCATGGGTAACATCCCCATAGTGCTCTTCATCCAGCACCAGGGTGCCCCGGTAGCGCCGTGGCCATTCCGCCTGACCCAGCACCACCGTGCCACCCTGTTCCTCCCCGGGCGCCAGATCCATCTTCGCGTCCAGATAGGGTAATCGCGCCAGGGTTTCCACCGCGTGCTCCAGATCACGCAGGTTGACCAGATCACCGGGCGACGCAGGCACCGCCCACTCCAGCACTCGCACAGGCATGCCCACGGCCTCGAAGGACTCCACACGACCGGCCACCACCAGAAGCACCAGGGTGCCGGAAGCGATATCCTGTTCCGGAATCAATACACGGCTAGTGACATAACCTTTGTCGATCAACGCATTGGAAAGCACCGCCTGTAAGGCGCGAATGTCTTTCATTCCAATGCAGGTTCCTTCTACCGCATCGGCGGGCCGCCGAAACCAGCGACCAAAAGGAAGCGGAGCATCCCCCAACGTTTTGAGTTGAACCGATTCAATCTCAAAACAGCGGTCGGATGCACCAGAGCCTTCCGGAACAGGCATGCGTAGATCCGGCCCTTCGCCGGGCACCTGCATGTCTTCCAGCTGCTGCTGCTGACGCTGGCGCTCCTGCTCTTGCAGGCGGTCGAACATGCGTTGCTGGGAATTCGGGGCAGGAGCGGCCGTTACCGCCCCAACGCCTCCAATACCCACACAGAGACAGGCGGCGATAACGCCGTAACGAAACAACGGGTTTTCCCCCAACATGGCTATCCTTGCCGATTATCATCACACTGCCGCAGCGGGAAGGTTCATTGCCTTCTCGTAGTTGTGTATTGTGCTGCGGCGAATAAACAGGCGGCGAGTCTACACTCTCCCCTGACAAAACGGACTTGAGAGACAACACGGACGTGAACTTCATCACACTGATACCGGCACAAACTGCCCAACGGTTTTTCCTGGCCCTTTTTCTGGCTTTTTTTAGTACGGCAGTGCATTGCGACGTGCGCCAAGCCATCGCCCCGCTGACGGATCCATCCGCCAATTCTGACCATGCGGTTGAAGAGGCGCTCAAGGCCAGCAAGGCTCTGAAGCCAGCAGAACAACTGGTTTTACAGAACCGCCTGCGACTGCGGCAAGCCGCCATGATGATGATTAACAACCAGTTTAGTCAGGCCCGGGAAATCTTGAGCACAATAGAAACCGCCAGCCCCTCGGGCGCTCAGGCAGGCCTGTTGATGGCCGAAAGTTTTCGCCTGGAAAACAACACCGAGCAGGCAAAAAACTGGTTTCTACGCACGGCCCGGCACTTCCCTTACCGCCCGCAAACCCTTTCTGGCTTGATGAGCGCCGCCCACGACCAACGGACCACAAACCCCGGCCTCTCCCTTGCCCTTTACCAGGAAGTGGAAACACAAAGTCAATTTGCCGAAGACCAGCTGAGCATCCTGAGGGCAAGCGGTCACATCGATCCGCTGGCCGTTATTTTTCCTTCCGAAATAAATGATGATGTGCGCAAGACGCTATTAAAAAACTGCCTTCACCACCCAGAACTGAACCTGCTGCATGCGTCATCCCGACTCCAAGAGGCAGTGGCTACCCTTCTGCAACTGCAGGCACAAAACAGACAATTAACCGAACAGCTCAACGCATTAACGCAAAAACTGGCCACGTATCAAAAGCAACGCAGTGCGATAGAAGCCACCCTCAGCAGCAATGCCAACCAACTCACTTCGCTTAAAGAACAGCTGGTCCCCAATGACTTCAGCCCTGACCAGACACACATCCGCCAGCAACTGACCCGGCTGACCAACCAGCAAACCCGACTGCACGCCCAAATCGCCTTCATCGACCAGGCAAGTGAGTCTCTGCCCGGCATTATTGACAAGATCGACCGCCAGACCCGCCAACTTCACAGTGCAGCCATGGCTCAACTCAAGGGAAGTCAGGTCGACGTGGAGACGGTGCTGAATAAAAGCTATCAGGCGTATTTAAGTGACCTGCGCAACCTGACCGCAGAAGCAAAGCTGCAACGTGCAGAAATACAAATATCGGCTTCTCCATAATACGAGGGCGGCTTGCCCTTTCTCTCTTCTTCCACCGCTCAGCATGCTTTCGCCTTCCCTGCCTTCTGCCCTACCTTTTCCCAGCATCCTGTGGTTCACTGCCGGCTTAACACCCCGGAACACGGTATGCCATGCCCACACTCAAATGCCCCAGTTGCGAACAGGTCCTGCGCCTTGCAGGCAATAGCTGGCACTGCGATAACGGCCACCAGTTCGACCGTGCCAAGCGCGGTTACACCAATCTGTTGCTGGCGCAGCAGCGCCGCTCCCGGTCACCGGGGGACGACAAGGCCATGGTGCAGGCGCGCACGGCTTTTCTTGAGCTGGGCCGTTATCAGCCGTTGGCAAATGCCCTGCTCGCTCACCTGCCGGATGAAGAACCCGCCTGGCTGGATATCGGCTGTGGTGAAGGCTGGTACACCGAGCAGTTTGCCCAGCGGTTGGGCGGCGTGAATGGTGTGGGCGTGGATATTTCCAAGTTCGCGGTGGATGCAGCTGCCAAGCGTAACAAGCGCATCACCTGGTTGGTGGCCAGCGGCGCCCGGCTACCGCTGTTTGATGCCAGCCAGCAAACCGTATT
>OJAZ01000546.1_pt1 | contig 15507 bp, 7 predicted proteins | sample 1589851 | NCBI WGS metagenome assembly OJAZ01 (sample SAMN05416792, study PRJEB24817) | seawater metagenome | isolation source: Sea water | place: Canada:Atlantic | collected 2013-07 | reverse complement strand
GGGAACACCAGCCATTGGAATAGCATTACCACCGGTTTTTCCTCGCGCAGTTAATGAAATATCGAGTAAATCAGATGCTTTTTTGGCATCGTCAAAAAACAGCTCATAAAAATCGCCCATACGATAAAAAATTAAAATATTAGGGAATTCGGCTTTAATTGTCAGGTACTGACGCATCATAGGGGTGTGTTTAGAAAGTTCTGATTCATTCATGTTTTATATTTTTATCGGTTGAGTTGTGTACTAAAGCTTTGTATTTAATGTTGATATTTATTCTACTTATTCAATGTTAGCAAAGCGAACAAAGATTAACGATTTACCTATGTTGTCAACGTAGACTAAATAGGACGCTAATATATGATGAAAACGGTGATTTATTATCAACTATAAAGTTTAGGGTAAGTAATTTAATTATTTAAAATGATACTAACAGAAAATGATAATCAGCGCTCTCTGTTAAAAAGCTTTAAATAAGGAGGGATTGCAAAATAATCAAGTGATGAAAATGGTGTTAAAGCTATCATTTATACTCACAACTGCTGGAAGTCGCTTTAGCCGTTTTGATAAACAATATTAATAAAGTAAAAGGTTATAATCAAAAGGAATCGTTTTTGGAAAAGGGAAGCTTGTTAAAAGTCGATACTTTAAGAGGACAGAAATCAAAGTATGCATGTTAAAAGTATGTCATGTTTATTGTGGCTAACACTGCAGAAGTTATTCGAAATGTTACCAGTAACCGCTACTTTACATGTAGGTAGCGGTTACTGATTATTACTTTAATTATTTACCGTTTAATGTGAGCTGTTTATTGTGAACAGTTTAAAGCGGCCATTAAATTTATAATTTTCACCGTTATGTGAAAAGCTGTTTAATTGCTTTGATTTAATTTTATCAGCTGAGTTAAACGCCAACAAATAGTGTTGGTTACCGACAATGCTAATTTCAATTACATCAATATTATTGACTTTTTTATGTGTCAGTTTTTCAATTGAACTAACCGCAGAAATAGTAAATTCTTTTGATGGGTTATATTCACCATGAGGCTCTAACACGCTGACAAAAGTATGATCTTTAGCCTTGGCTTTTCGATTAATAAAAGCATTTTCATTACGTAAGTTAAATAGCGGATCGTTCGCACCAATTTGAGTGAAAATTAAAGACGAATCGCCATCCATAACAGCTGAGCTAGTATAGAATCTGCCATTATCGTTTAACCAAGTAATTTGAGATAAGCCTGCTTCAGGTTGTGCTTGTGCTTTTAACCATAAATGTTGATAACCATTCTCTTTACCTAGAACAGGCAAACTCGTTAGCTGTGTGTCTAAATCAAAGTCAGTGCTAATTAAGTGACCTTTATAATGAACCGGCAAATCATATTGATGCGCTTCTTTTGACTTTATATCAAATACATCAACAACTAATGATTGCTCTAACCCTGATTTAAGTTTCAGCGGTAGTTTAATTAACGCCATAGTACGCTTTAAAGCAACGCCTTTGTATGCACTATTAATGGTTGCTGAACTCATAATGACGTGATCATTTTTTTCAAAAAACAATAATTCAGGGTGATTAGCATTACCCATTTTAACATCGGCATTAAAGTGTGACTTTTCGTCAACCACGACGGTATTGTGAGCAACGGTTTGCTTTGCCCAGGTTTGATTTTCAGGTAAGTATCGACCACCAAACTTTGCTTCGACATTTAAAAATCTTGCCGCGCCATAATCTGACACTATTTCAGCGCCTTTATCGTAAAACTGCCACGTAAGTTTATCGAAATGGCCATGACCTAAGCCTTGTCCTGTAGGTTTGAATAAAACCGCTTGCTCGCCGGCAACGTTTTGGCGCATGATCACCAATGCACCTTGTTTTCCGTCGTTACCATCACCAAACGCGACAGATTTAAACTGATAAGGTTTTTCAAGCTGCTTGTCTAATGCTTGTGCTACTTTTAAGCCTTCACCGGTTAATATAATTTCATTTTGCTGTTTAGCAATATCGAGCAGGCCTGCATCACCTGTTAAGCCATAGGCAATAGCTACACCGTTGACTAATTCAATTGTGTCTATGCCTTTGCTTTTAATCGCGTCATTAATTGGGAAGAATAGCTTGTTGTAGCTTAACTGAATGGTGGTATCAATGGCTTTTAATAGAATACCGTCACGGTATTCAAAAATTTTACGTTCAGGCTGGTTTGCTTGAATGACTTTGGCAAAGGTAACGAATGGCATTAACGCATAACGTTGATAATAGGGACCTTCGTTGTAATAGCCTTGCGGAGAAAATAACTCATCTAACTGTTTTAAAAAGCCACCCTTTCCTGATTTATCAAGATCATAAAGCGCTTGTTCTACCCATTCTTGCTCACCTAATACATAGCCTGTCATACCAACAGCAGCGGTTGCCCATGTGCCATGATTATGTACTTTGTTAAAAGTTTGAGGTGACTCTACAGACAAAAATTTAGCAATAGGGCGAAATAAACCTGTTTCAATTTTAGTTTTTTCGTCGGCATTTAATGCAGGTAAAATTAAGTCGTAAGCCTGACTAGTATAAACTAACCACATTGCTTCGTTTAGGCTTTGCCAAAATAATTTACCAGGACTTTGCTTGCCCATTTTTCTTTTCGGGTGAAGCGGTAAAGTAGGGTAGAGGTCGGCATAAACCAGCAGCATATCACGCACATAGTTAGCATATTTTTCATCTTGAGTTAGTTGAAAAATAATACCGGCATCGTACATTAACTTGTAATTTTTCTTATGACGTTCATGCGTATAACCACCACCGCCATCTTTTGGCTGTGGTACGGTAATTTTTTGCGCTATTTGTTCATCTACAGAGGCTTTACTGGCAAGAAAAGTACGTTTAAATTGCCCTTCATCTTTTATAGCCGCGCGCATGTTTTTAACATCTGCAACGGTTATCACTAGATTAGGACTAGTTTTTGCCATCGCCAATTGTGTGTTACCCACTAACGCAAACAAAACGATGCTGATAGCTCCTAGCCATTTTTTTGCTGTAAATGGGAGAGTGAATGAGGTTTGATTTAATAGTTTCATAAATACCCGTTCTTCAAATTAAAATTACTAATTGCTTAAAGTACAATCAAAAGTGCTTTTTAAGCAGACAATTTATCTACAATGTTGCTAATGTTTTTGATATCGCCAATACGTAACGCTGATAAACTGTCAGCTAATTGGACTTTGAGTTGTGTGTTATCTTTGAATGTTTGACCAAAAATTGACTCAATACTTAAAAAAGCTTCAACAACTTCCATTACGTCATTATTGAGTAAGTGAGGCATTTGAGTAAATGTACTCGCGATTGGGTCTATTATTTCGTTACCTGACTTTAAAGCTTGGCAAATAAATTCAAACCAGCAAGCTAATGACAAAGAAAGTAACTTTGTTGAACGACCTAGGCGTAAGTTATCTTCGATGGTTGGTAATATTCTCATTTGTATTTTTTGCGAACCGTCGAAGGCTATTTGTGCTAATAAGTGGCGAATATTAGGGTTTAAGAAACGCTGAATAATATCGTGGCTGTATATCTCGACATTTAATTCTTTGGGCGGTTTAAAAGAACCAATAATTTCTTCTGAGGCAAGTTTGCTAATAAACTGATAAAAGCCTTTATCACTAGTTACGTCAAATACGGTTTCAAAGCCTGCTAAAGAACCCGCGTAAGCTAAAGTTGAGTGTAAACAGTTCAGTAATCTTAACTTTGCTTTTTCAAAGCCTTCAACATCGTCGGTGAATATAACACCAACATCTTCCCAATTTGGTCGTTCGCCTTGCCAGTTACTATCAATAACCCATTGGGTAAACTCTTCTCTTTGAATTGGCCAATTGTCTTGTAAGCCGACAGCGTTAGAAACTGACTCAATAGTGTAGTTTTCAGTTTTCGGCGTTATGCTATCAACCATGGAATTTGGAAAGGCAACATTGGTATCTATCCAGTCTTTAAGATTTGCATCAAATTGTTCAGCGTAATCTAAAACAGCACGTCGTAATTTGTCACCATTACCAGAAACGTTATCACAACTGAGAACATTGAAGGCATTAATGCTATTAAGTTTACGAAGTTTTAGAGCTTCAACAATAAATCCGATAGCACTCACAGGTGCGCTTGGGTTTGCTAGGTCATGTTTAATATCGCTATGGTTTAAATCTAAAGAACCGTTTGCAGCTAAGCAATAACCTTTTTCTGTAATCGTTAAGGTAATAAGTTTTGTACTCGCTGCAGACATACGCGTAATTACGTCGTTTGTTTGCTCGCTGGCAACAAGTACTTCTTTGATGGCGCCGATGACTTGATAACTAATATTTTTATCTAAAATTGCTAAGGTGTATAAATTATCTTGTTTTGTTAAAACGTCTCGTGCGGTTGAACTGCGAAGCGATACCCCACAAATACCCCAGTTCCCGCCAGATAAATTCATTGCGTTTTCAGTATAAAACGCTTGATGTGCTCGGTGAAAAGCCCCAGGACCTAGATGAACAATACCAATTTCAGTGCTTTCTCTATCGTATTGAGGGACAGAAATTTCTTTATTACTGGCGACTTGAGATAAATTTAATTGATTTAGCGCTAAGGTCATATCGTTCTCTTGTTTGTATTACTTTGAGCGGTGTGAAGTGACTCAGTTTCTTCTCATTATTACCACTTGATGATCAAAATATTTATGTACTGAGGTAAAGTTTAGATCGCCTCATAAATATTAACTTCATTTATAATAAACGAAAAGCAATCGGCCTTACCAGTTTATTTTTGTTTTATTTGAGGTTGGTAATTTACTTGATGTCTGTGTTTTATTATTTATCAATATTTTCAGTTGTTTGTGGGCTTAATCGTGAGGTTTTATTTGGCATTACCAATATGAGTAGTGGAGAAAATAAACTATGTTAATTGGAGGAAAGTCGTAGCTAAGCTTTAGCGCTATTTTTTTATGCTTATCGTTACGTTAACCATCGGGTGTAGATAGTAATGTCACACTTGAAAGACTCGCTTAAATTGATAACAGTAATATGCTATGACATATATAAAACTGACGTTATATTCTGTATTATGACTTTTCTATCTAAAAACTGGTCATTTACATTTTTATATTGGTCAGTTAGGTACCTTAAGTTCAAGTGAATAAAATTTTATGAAGTCATCAACAGCAAAAACGCCACGCCTTTACCAACAAGTGGCCGAAAAGTTACTTACTCTCATTGAGTCAGAACAATATACCGTTGGCATGCGTTTACCTGCTGAACGTGATTTAGCGGCAATGTTTACCGTTAGCCGACCAACGATTCGTGAAGCTGTTATAGCACTTGAATTAGAAGGTTATGTTGAAGTTCGTATGGGTTCTGGTGTGTATATTGTTGAGCACAATAAAGGAAAAAGCCGTTTTTCTGATAAAGATGTTGGGCCTTTTGAGTTAACAGAAGCTAGAGCTTTATTCGAAGGTGAGGCCGCCGCATTGGCCGCTACTATGATAACGGATGAAGAGTTAGCCCAACTTTCGCAAACGCTAAATGAGATGGCCTGTGAAAACAATAATGATATAGACAGTCATGAAGCCGCTGATAAAAAATTTCATATGATTATTGCAACAGCGACTAACAACAGTGCAATAAGTGCTGTTATTGAGGGGCTATGGGATGAACGAGACAGTTCTGCCCTTACTAAACGCATGTATCAAACTGTGCGAGATAGTGGTGTTAAACCCTCTGTTGATGAGCATAGAGCAATATACGAAGCACTAAAGTCACGTGATGCTCAAGCTGCACGAGCCTTGATGCGTGAGCACTTAATGCGAGTAATCGATGGCATTTTACAAGCAACCGAAGTTGAGGTTGTAGAGGCTGCTCGTAAACAAGTGATTAAAAGTCGTGAAAGGTTTAGTAAAACCCGTGCGCTTACTTAAACGTGTTAACAAAACACGCTAATCTATAGCGATAATTTATTTATCCTACTATTCGTTTTTATTGACCACTTTACAGCTCTTTAGAATACATCGTTAGATCAAAAACTAGCGGTGTTCATCTCTATTTGACCAAAAGTAAATTGTTCCAAGCAATATCATTTATAAACCATACCACTTCAAAACCATACCACCGCTAAACCATGTCACTTCTAAAACTAAGTTGAATAGTAATGGGTTCATTTTTAATATTTAAAATAAAAGCTACGATGTTTTAAATTTATAAGACGAATAATGACTTAACAAATTTTATGCTTTGTATTGATTGCTTATTTTTCATAAAAAGAAGTCATTAATTAGTCAGAGGGGTATCACTTAATAACCGAAACTTATGCATAAAAAAAGTCATTAACCAGTACAAAGACTCGTTAATGACTATTTATAATTTCACGTTTTTAACTGTAAACGTTAGGTGCTATATATCTAAACTTGGCGCTTATATCAAATGATTCAGCGCCATTGGGTTACTTGTTTAGAATCTGTAGCTAGCACCAAAAGTAATACGACGGTCAGTAATACCTTGAGCACAAAGCATTGCGCCTTCATTAACACAAGATTGTGTAATGTCTGATTCTGTTAAGTTAACAGCTTCAAGGCCAAGGTTTAAGTTTTCATTCACGTCATAACTTACACTCGCGTTAAGTTGACCTCTGTCGTGTGTAACAACAGGGAAACCTAAAGTAGAGTTCAAGCTTGCGCCAGCAGCAGTATCTTCTGTGCGGAACGCATCACGCCATGTGTAACGTAATCTAGCAGAAAGGCCAAACTTCTCGTAGTAAACTGCAACGTTGTATGCATTTTCTGAAAAGTCTAATAGACCACGGTCAGATGTAACATCAACAAATTGTGCACTATCATAAACACCGTTAATGGCATTAAAGATATCTGTTCCACGTGTTGCAGAAGTGTAGAAAGCTGAACCACCGCTATATTCTTGAATCGTGTAGTTAGCAACAACACCAAAACCTGACGCCCAACCTAAGTCATCTTCAAAGCTTGAAAGGTCATACTGAACTGCCATTTCAATACCTTTTTGCGTAGTGGTTGCTGAATCATTTAGTTTAGTTTCAACATCAACACACAAACCAGTAGTATTAGGATCGCCTATCGCATTAGGCTGAACAGCAGGGTTGTAAATACCACCACCAGCACACGTAGGACCTGGCTCTCTGAAGCCATTTGCTTGAATAATTGCACTTTCTAATTTATTAACAAATAAGTTAGTACGCTCTTTCTTAAAGTAACCGATACTTACTACCGCAGCTTCAGCAAAATACCACTCAGCTGACAAGTCAAATGAAGTTACTTCTTCAGGTTCTAATGCCGCATTACCGATTTCTACTGAGGCATTTTCGTTAGTGCCAAATGACACTGAGGTATTTAAATCGCCGAAATTAGGACGAAGAATGTCTTTACCCCAACCTAAACGAAGCACAACATCATCATGAACGTCTGCAACTAAGTTTAATCGAGGTAGAGTGTAGCTATAATCACCGGTGTTTGACGTAGGGATTACAGTACCATTAACAACACTATTAGCTCTAGATTCAATATCTGTAGAGATATGACGTAAACCGATATTACCGCGTATCATTTCATACTCAAAGTTTGCTTGAGCGTATATTGCATGCGTTTTTTCTTCAATCTTAAATGCTGCGGTATCTGAAGGAGTAAGGTCAGAAAAATCTTGATTACCGCCATGTGCAACAAGAGCAGCTTCTAGTGTAGCTAGTACACCGTCTGGGTCGTTGAACGCTAAGTCTGGATCTATGATTAAGAAGTTACGTAAGGCTAATTCTCGACCGTCAGCATCTCCAAAATGACTAGGACCAGCTACAAGAAGGTCTGCAAATAAAGCACCGTTCGGGCTATCAACCATTCTACTAAAGCCACCAATACGATCTGATATGCTAACTGAGTCATGTTTGGTGATGTTATAGCGGTAACCAAAATCAACTGAAGTTACAATATTATCATCTATATAATAAGTAGAGTCGATACGGAAAGCATCTTCAGAGTTGTCTGTTGTACTACGACTAATATCTACTTGGTCTAGTACTACATTGTTAGGATCTAATAAATTAGCAACAGTTGGTGCAAATGGTGAAGCAAAGTCGATACCAAATGCTAACGAACCACCGGTTAAGTCATAAATAAATGGCACACTGTTATCGTTACTAGAGCCATCTAATGGTGTTAGTGGATTAGGGTTAATAAAGTTTAATTGTGTATTCAAAGATGGCGTTACAGTATCAGAACTTGCCGATGAAAGTTCAGCGCTTACAAATAAGTTATCGCCTTGCCATTCACCACCTAATCTAAAGACTTGCGTATCTGTTACACGAGCACCCGTATCACTGTTGAAACGTAAGTTTGGATCATCATCATCAACCGAGTTTATTGGCTGAATTGTGCCTCTACTTGCTGCTTGAATACTACCTAGGTCTACACCATCAAGTGAGCCAAAGTCTATGGTTTCAAATTGGTCAGGAACCGTGTAGTTAAGTACACTACTAACACCAGATGCTTGAACGCGAGTACTTTCTTGACGACGTTCTTGTGAAGTAATGATAGCGTCGAAGAAAAACTTCATATTGTCGTTAGGTGCAAACTCAAACGTTGTTGCAAGGTTTGTAGTTTCATATTCAAAGTTTTCTAATTCTTGATTCAAGAATTGAATACCAAGAAAATCGAAATCTTGTGCTGCAGGTCTATTCGTCACCTGATTTTCTACAACAGGGTCACCGTCACTGTTGTATCGAGTAACATCTGCATTTCTGTTTTCTACAAGACTACCGTCGCGGTCAACACGAGGACGGAATGAAGTGGCTTCTTGTTTAGCATAGCTACCACTAATAACAAAACCGAATTTACCTGAATCAAGTTCCCAGTTGTCGCCGTATGCGCCTGATACACGAGGTTGTACGCCATCTGTTGTAAGGCTACTATCTTCACCTTGTACTCGAAGAGAACCCAATGTCTCTGTTAATTCAAGAGGACGAATGGTACGTAAATTTACTGTACCGCCAATAGAACCTTCAGTGGTTTTAGCTTCAGGGGATTTAGTTATTTCAACACCAGCTATAATAGCAGCAGAAAGATCTTCAAAATTCATACCACTACGACCAGCACCTGAACCTACCGTAGATGCACCGTTAATTTCAACGCGGTTAGCGTTACTACCACGGATTTGAACACCAGTACCAATACCGGCAGTACGTGTAATTTGAATACCGGTAACGTTCTCAAGAACCTCTGCAAGGTTTTGGTCCGGTAGTTTACCGATATCAGTTGCCATGATTATTTCGACTAGGTTAGCCGTATCACGCTTTTCTGCAAGTGCACTTGTCAGTGAGCTTCGCATGCCAGTCACTTGAATTACTTCAACTGACTTTTTAGCTTGTGCTTCAGTTTCTGCTTCTTGTGCAGCAACTGATGCTGCAAAAGTCAGCGAAGTAGCTGAAAGAACCGCTAAGGTTATTTTGGATAATTGTTGTCTCATAGATTTCCCCTGTGTAGTTTTTTTGAAAATTATTTTTGCAAACATCTCAAAAGCCACATCTTTAGTTTAATTAAAGTCGTCCCCTAGAATTGCAAACTCCCTGAAAGTAAAAAATATCAAGTACTCAAAAAGAATTAGCATAGATAGTTACAATAAAACTAGCAAAGGTCAATCTTTTGGTTATACAAAAAAGTTAACAAAACCCCTTGTTTGGACTTACCAGTTGACCTATTTATTATTACCGCTTGGTTAGTTTGTGGTTTCTTTGTTATTTAAGTTTATGTATTTATTGCTTTTTATATAACCATTAGGTTTATTGTAAATAGAGTATATATTTTTTTATGATATATTTTTATTCCATTGTTATACGAGTTATTCTTGTTAATATACTTTATTAGTCTAAAAAAAAACCAAAGATGGTTTTTTGTTTAACCAACAAGATAAATTGGTTGACCAAATGGACATATACCAATAGTCTTTAATGATAAGTATTTAAGAAGAGTTGGAGATTCGTGCTTCAGCTCTTTGTTTTTGGGCATTGTAAGCGTAATGTTTTGTTGAGGTGGGTCTGTTGATATGTATCTCGCTGTCATTACGAGTTTATATGGAGACACTATTCATATAATTAAGCAAAAGTAATAACTCAATATAAAACGTATTAAAGTAAAAAAATGCAGCTTTTTTGTACTGATAGTTTGTAATAAATGAATATGTCCGTTTTATTCACTTTAACTCTAGGTAAATAATCACCATGAATAATATGAAAACTTTTTTTAAGTCCTTACTGCCTGGCATATTTTTGTTTGGTTTTACGGTTGGTACTGGCAGCGTTACGGCTATGGCTAAAGCGGGTGCAGATTATGGTATGTCACTGTTGTGGACTATCTTTATTTCTTGTGCGATTACTTACTTTTTAATTAACTTATTCGGTAGATTTACTTTAGTCACAGGCATGACAGCGTTACAGTCTTTTAAGAAGCACATTCACCCTGGCGTTGCTATATTCTTTATCGTCGCTCTTACAACGCAAATTTGTGGCAGCGTTATTGGTGTCATGGGAATATTGGCCGATGTTTGCTATGAGTGGTCAAAAAACTTTGTTGACGGTGGCATATCAGCGGTATATTTCGCATTATTCTTTATTGCCTTTGTTTATATTATTTTCCTCATTGGTAAGACAGAGGTATTTGAAAAAGTTTTGGCGATTTTTGTCGCTATAATGTCAGTATGCTTTTTAATAAATTTTGTCATTTTGATGCCACCTGCGATTGAAATATTAAATGGCATGGTACCCAACATTCCTGAAACGGGTGAAAATAAAAGTTCCTTTCTCGTTATTGCATCAATGGTAGGTACGACTGTTTTTTCAGGCTTGTTTATATTAAGAACCATCTTAGTGAAAGAAGCCGGCTGGACGATGGCCGATTTAAAAACTCAGAATAGAGACGCATTGTTTTCCGCTTTTCTTATGTTCATTGTAAGTACGTCAATCATGGCGGCTGCGGCAGGCTCTTTATTTGTTAAAGGCATTACTTTAACGAACGTTACACAAATGATTTATTTGCTAGAGCCTTTAGCGGGTGCAGCGGCTGTAGCCATATTTACTATAGGCCTTATAGCTGCAGGCGTATCTTCTCAGTTTCCTAATGTGGCATTACTACCATGGTTATTAGATGATTTTCACCAACGTAAGCCCAATCTTAAACGTACCAGCTATCGTGTTATTGCCTTAGTCATTTCTTCATTAGGTTTAATTGTCCCTATTTTTAGTGTTAAGCCGATTGCCGTTATGGTGAGCTCACAAGCTTTTGGTGCATTATTACTGCCAGCAACTGTCGGTTGTATCTTTTATATTGGCAATAAGAAGTCACTGATGGGAACCTATAAATTTTCGACTGTCACTAATATTATACTTTCAATGATATTTGTCTTTGCCATAGTCATGAGTTATATGAGCTACAACGGCATTGTTTCTACGTTACAAGCACTTTAGTGTGTAAATGGGCTAATCATTGAGCGTTAGCCACTTAGATATAAATCTTCAGCACTTATTTTTATCTTCATCAATACGTGCATCAACAATTAATTTATGTAAAAAAATTTAATGGAATATGATCAATGAATAAAATAATTAAATTTAATGCTAATCGAGTATGGCGTACTTACCAAGGTGGTAAACTACTTGATACGATTGAAGGGAAAGCATCGCCACAAGATACAAGCTTTCCTGAGGACTGGATAGGTTCAACCGTTGAAGCACGTAACGTGGGGCGTGAACATATCTCAGAAGGTTTAGCGATGGTAAATAACGAAGCGGGGCAGGCGGTTCCTTTTCGTGATTTATTACAAGAAAATCAAGCCTATTTCTTAGGTAGTCATGGCGATACTATGCGTACGCTTGACGATATTCCATTGGTTAAATATCTTGATAGTTCCACGCGCTTGCATTTCCAAGCACACCCAACAAGAGAGTTCGCTCAAGAACGGTTAGGTATGCCTCGCGGTAAAACTGAAGCGTATGTCATCCTTGAAACGCGAAAAGATATCGCTGATCCATACATATATGCAGGGTTTCAGCGTTCGCCAAGTCGTGAACAATTAAAAACATGGATTGAAATTCAAGACATTGCTTCTATAGAGAGTTGTTTTGATCGCATTCCTGTCAAACCTGGTGACGTATTTTTATTACCAGGAGGTCGCCCTCACGCTTTAGGCGAGGGGATACTTATGCTAGAAATTATGGAGCCTTCGGATCTCGCTGTAAGATTTGAATTTGAGCGCTGTGGTTATGTGATCCCAGAACAAGCAAGATTTATGGGCAGGGATATCGAAACCGCTTTAGACGTATTTAATTTCGATCCGGTTCCGCCTGAAAAAATAGATGCAGAGTTTCGTTGTACCCCTAAAACTCTTATTTGTGATGAGCAAAAAAATAGCCTTGAAGAACTTATAGGTGCTGCAGATACAACGTGTTTTGTTGTTAAGCGAGCATCGGTTGCACAAAGCTTTAAACGCAAAGAGAACGGCTTTTTTTATGGCATTGTGACAGAAGGCTCAGGCACATTCATTATTAACGGTGAGGTTACCGAGCTTAAACGCTGGGACCGATTCTTCTGCCCAGCAGGTGTTACTGAATTCGAATATCAAACCGATTCAGGTATGTCTGTACTCGAGTGTTACCCAGGTAACAGCTAAACGAACCCAACATGTATTACCTGCTTAACTGACCATTAGCGAATATGTATATCATGCTATTCGTTAATGGTTAACGGCAGTGCTTAACATTATTTACTGTAAACTTATCAATGTTAATGTTGTTATTATATCTACTTCGTAACCGATAATATTATTAACGTTAAATGATCAAAAGCATTTAGAAAATACCTTTACTGACTCACCTATATTCGATTGAACCTTCTACAACATTGATTACAATTGAAGTTATCCTACTTTATTACTCTGCCTGAGAAGGCTATCTCTATGTTTATAAGTTATGTCTATATTTGTTTTACCCGTTGTAATTAAAATTGGACTTACCAATATATGTTATGTAATATCCTACGTTAATACTTTTTATGTATTTAAAGGGCTGCTGGCTTTTATATTGGTAAGGCCTGTTGCGGTTTTTTACAGAGATATGTGAAATTTTATCGATAGCAGTTGAAATTAAAATAACGGTTAAAGTAAATTTAAGTGTTTATTAACTTTGATAAATCGAATAAATAACAAGCCGGCTTTTAACCTTACATTTACTTAAATCGTAGTGAGTTATGCATATAACGCTAGTGAAGTTTTACCTGCAATTCTGATATCACTAGAAAACGAAATTATTAACTTTAGACCTTAATTGAGCGTCTAAATACATACAAAATCATCATGAATAATGATGTGGAGATACTATAATGCGTGAAGCTTGGCGATGGTTTGGTCCTAATGATCCCGTGTCTATTAATGATGTAAGGCAAACGGGTGCTACCGATATTGTTAGTGCTTTACATACTATTCCTACTGGAGAAGTGTGGCCGTTAGATCAAATTCAGGCCCATAAAGCGTTGGTTGAACAAGGTAATAGTGAACAATCTGAACTTGTTTGGTCTGTTGTTGAAAGTATACCTGTACATGAAGATATTAAGTTAGGTCGTGATAATAGTCAGCGCTATGTTGATGCTTGGATAGCATCAATGGAAAACTTAGCACAATGTGGTATTAAAACTATCTGCTATAACTTTATGCCTGTGATCGACTGGACTCGAACTGATTTAAAATTTCAGTTACCTAACGGTGGCTTTGCGTTGAGATTTGATCAGCAGAAGTTTGCAGCGTTTGATTTGTACATATTAAAGCGAGAAAATGCAGAAGCCGATTATTCAGTTGAAGAGTTAGAACAAGCTAAAACCGTTTTCTTAGCTATGTCTGAAGACGATAAAACATTATTAACCAATAATATTATTGCGGGTTTGCCAGGCAAAATGACTGACGCTTACAACATCGATAATTTTCGAAGTATGCTGGCAAATTATAAAGACATCACAAAAGACATTTTAAGAAAAAATTTGTTTGCCTTTCTCTCACAAGTGTTACCTAAAGCAGAGCAGTTAGGTGTTAAATTAGCCATACACCCTGATGATCCACCAAGAGACATGTTGGGCTTACCTCGTATTATTTGTACATCTGAAGATTTAGATATTCTATTTTCTGCACTGCCAAGTTCAGCGAATGGCATTACATTATGTGCCGGTACCTATGGTAGTCGTCCAGATAACGATCTACCTGTTATGGCTAAGCAATATGGCGATCGTATTCATTTTGCTCATTTGCGCGGTGTCAGTAGAGATAAAGCTGAACAACGTTCGTTTTATGAAGCCGAACATTTATCAAGTGATGTTGATATGGTGGGAATAATTTCTGCATTATTAAGTGAAGAAAAGTCACGTGCTGAAAATAACAATAATAGCCCGATATTTATTAGACCTGATCATGGTCATCAGATCTTAGATGACATTAATAAGCCAGGAAACCCAGGGTACTCATGCATTGGGCGCTTGAAAGGCCTAGCTGAAATTAGAGGTGTTATTAAGGCGCTTAGTAGCATCGCTTAGTTAATATTTGCACTTTAGATGCCATAGCACATTAAACAAATGAACATTAAAATCAAAGTAGTATTAACGCTACTTTGATTTTTTTTGTTTGAGATTTTTGAACCTAAGCTAGTTTATAACAAACACTGCCTACAACTTGTGTAACATACAAATGCTGATTGAATTTATAGCATTTCAATTATGAGCAACATAACTAAATAGTTATAGGGTTTAGTCCCTTTATAAGTCATTACGTAAATGTATTTATATAAAAGCGTTTATAGTAATAATTGAACATACTCGTCTTTGTAAAAAATTCTAAGCTCAACAATCATAAAAGTATTATCACTGTATTTTTTTCAGGATTATATTTAGTAGTAACTTTTTCAAACAAAATAATAAAAAGTTATATCTCTCTATAAAATCATTTAATATCAATAAATTAAAAGTATCGGTTGATTGTTTTTTGTTTATAAAAAAAATAATTCAATAAAAAATTTGATACTGTACGACTATACAGTATACTTTGCTCAATTAAACGAATTAAGCACCTAAATCATTCTGGAGCAACAAATGAACGATAACAAAGAAAAAGCATTATCAGCTGCCTTAAGCCAAATAGAACGCCAATTTGGTAAAGGTTCAATTATGAAGTTAGGTGATAATCGCAGCATGGACGTTGAAACAATTTCAACGGGTTCATTAGGATTAGATATCGCACTAGGTGCTGGCGGTTTGCCGCTTGGACGTGTTGTAGAAATTTACGGTCCAGAATCAAGTGGTAAAACAACATTAACACTCGAAGTTATTGCTGAGGCACAACGTAATGGTAAAATTTGTGCTTTTGTTGATGCTGAGCATGCACTTGACCCTATCTATGCTGAAAAGCTTGGTGTTAATATTAACTGTCTCTTATACACATCTGACGCTGCCGACGACTCCTTACGTGTAGA